>Ga0209386_1000192_pt1 | contig 31579 bp, 28 predicted proteins | sample NGEPertwo_FD_184510 | JGI IMG/M metagenome (GOLD analysis project Ga0209386, IMG submission 184510) | Arctic peat soil microbial communities from the Barrow Environmental Observatory site, Barrow, Alaska, USA - NGEE Permafrost154B-two... | ecosystem: Environmental > Terrestrial > Soil > Wetlands...
ATGTTTAGCGATAGAGGTCTAACGTGTCAACTAATTAATCTGAACAATATGGTGTGAGTTATCAAAGAACGTTCGAGTTGGGTTTGAACCATCAACCCTAGCTCTATCTTACAAGGAGGTAAATATGAAGAAGTATGTTGATTTAGCGTGTAGTATGGGATTTAATGAAGCGGTTTACTTTGATCCCCAAAAGGTGTCCTTTCATGATGCAGACATTTTAAGAGATGCTTGTAAAGCAAATTACTGTGGCAAACACGGTAAGTATTGGAACTGTCCACCAGGCATGGGAACTGTAAAGAAAAGAGAAGATATTTTTTACAGTTATGATCATGGCATTATGATGCAGTTATTGACAGAACCATTAAATTCAGCTTTGCAAGGGGAGCTATATCAGGAGGTGGCTACCTCAGTGAATATGATGGGTAAAGCCTTGAAGGAGAACATTAAGAAAGAATATGATGATGTGTACCTGATGGGTATGTCAGGATGTACCTTGTGTGATGTATGTTCATATCCTGTCGAGGAATGTCGTCATCCTGATGAGGTTGTTACCTCAATTTCAGGGAACTGCATCAATGTGTATCGACTGTGGGAATCAACCGGCTTAACTAGGCCAGGTATGGATATGACCGACTTATACGTTATTATACTGTACAAAAATAAAACACAGAGCCACCAGGATCAATCATTGAACAAAGAGCTTACAATTTAGAGGGCCACCCACCAAGGATAGTAAGGCGCAGTGATAACGAGAAGGGACGGCCGCCTGTGTCCACAAGTTTTTCGACAGGATAAGCCAGCCTACGCAGCAGGAAAAAGCAGAAACAAAGCGAAAAGAGATAAACCATCAAGGAAAAAAAGTGAAGGAAGGGGGCCCTTCCAGATGGAGCGTAAGCTTCGTTATGCTTGGTGGTTGGTGCTCGTTGGACTTGTGATTTTTGCTATTTGGAAGCTTTTTCTACCGCACGGCGCTACTGCCTATGTTCAAAAAACAGATACAAGTCGAGAAATTGTTGTTTATGTGACCGGGGCAGTGGAAAAACCAGGGCTTGTTCATTTAGCCCCGGATGCCCGCTTAGATGATGCCTTAAAGCAGGTCAGTCCTTTGTTGGAGGCTAATTTAGACAGTATGAATCCAGCTGAAAAGCTTAAGGATGGGCAAAAGGTGAACGTTCCGTACAAGGTCGTCATCCCTGTTCCTGGAGTTGCGGCGGATGGGAGTCCGGCGAATGCTGGAAGCGTGGGTGCGGTGCCAAGCTTAACTGCACCGGCGGTAGCAAATCCCACGTCCCCTGTACCCAATCCAACGCCATCAACAGGTGGGATGATTAATATTAATACTGCGGGTGCAGCTGAACTGGACAAGCTGTCGGGGATAGGCCCGGCTTTAGCAGAACGAATTATTCAATATCGGACAGAACACGGGCCGTTTTCCAAGCCGGAAGACTTAAAAGATGTTGCAGGTATTGGAGATAAAACCTTCGAGAAAATGGCGTCACAAGTGTCGGTTAGCCCATGAAAGACCCTTGGATTGGTCGAGCGATGGCTCTCTTGATCGGGGGTCTCCTTGGCGCGTATTTACCGCAACAGGGTCTGCTTTGGGCTTTTGCGTTCCTGGTATTGCTTGGGGTACGCTTATTATTATGGCGGCCCCGTGATTTCTTTGGCCGTGTGTTTCGTCCTGAACTTCTTTTGCTAGGAGCCAGTCTCTTGTTGGGCTTTGTGTATGGTGGACTTGCGGAGCGTACTCTGCCAGAGCCTATCACGATAGACCATGTGGAGCTGGTGGGTCAAATGAAGGATTGGAACATCTCCGACGATCGGGCAGTGGGCCTGTTGCGTGTTGAGGAAGGTCAAGAATTAAAAGGGCAGACGTACCGCCTCACGGTTTACGTGGATAAGTTGGGTGAGATTCCTGGTGAGTGGAGGCGAGTACAGCCCGGTGACCTGGTCAGTTTCCAGGCGCGCTTGGAAAGGCCAAAGCCAGTAGGCACGCCCGGTGCCTTCGACTTGCGCACGTATTACGGGGTTAGAGGAATCAGTGGCACGCTAAGTGCGCAAGGGGATGCGGTCTTGCTTGCTGCGGGGGAGCCGAGTCTAACCTGGAAGATTCGTCAGCAGGTGAGAAGTCGCCTACAAGCTTGGGATTCTGAAGAAACGGGGGTGTTAGAGGGAATCTTCTTCGGAGATTCTAGTCGTATTCCCGATGCGATTCAAGAACGCTACAAAGTGACCGGCGTACTTCACGTCTTTGCAGCTTCGGGCTCTAACGTAGCGTTTGTGTTGGGACTTTCTTGGCTTCTCCTGAGCTTTTTGCCAAAGCAACTTCGGATCAGTGCAACGATCTTGGTATTGTTACTTTACGCTGCGCTTTGTGGGGGAAATGCGCCGATTGTCAGGGCGACGGTTCTGGGGATTGTCGTGTTACTGGGTCGGTTTGGGCGGGGACAGGTGGCCACATTACGGTGGTTGTTCTTTGCAGCGGTCGGCCTATTTATTCAAAATCCTTTAATTATTCAGGATCTAGGCTTTCAACTTTCTTTTGCAGCGGCCTGGGGAATTATTGTACTGACCCCTCGTTTGATCAAGGGAAAGTGGATTGAACGCCTCCCCAAGCTATTGCGCTACGTGGTTGCGGGCACGTTAGCCGCTCAAATCGCGACGCTCCCGCTCTTGATCTTGGCCTTTCATCGCTTATCTTTAATCGGATTGTTTGCAAACGTCTTTATCCTTTTTGTTTTAGGTAGCGTGTTGGAAGTGGGGCTCATCGGGGTGCTGCTCTCTTTCTCTGGCGTCCTGTCTGCGCCTTTCTTTCAGGTCAGCCTATGGCTTTTAGCGGGAACCAATACGATTTTAAAGGTGTTATCAGAATTACCGTATGCGGACGTCTGGGTGTTAAATCCAGGTCCCCTTTTTTGGTTGATTTGGTACGGTGGCATCGGAACGATTTTGTGGGGGAAAGAGCGCGTACTGTTTATCATAAAAGTTAGACTGCTTCGTCTTTCCAGAGGATTAAGGACAAGCGCGGCGAGGCTGATGGAACGCTGCCCGTCAGGAATTCGTGAAGGGGTACAACGCTTAAGCTTAAGAATGTCTCTTAGCTTTAGGATTAGGGGAAGGTTATTCGCTCGCTGGATGGGTGTTCTGCTGATTTTTCTAGTTCTCTGGAGTCCCTGGAATCCCTGGAATTTACAGAACGATTTGGAAGTGGTCCTGATCGATGTGGGGCAAGGGGATGCAATCTTAATTCGTACGCCTAAAAACCACGCCATTTTACTGGATACAGGACCGCGCAATGAAAGATTTGATGCTGGGGAGCGCATTATACTCCCTTATTTATTGCAACGTCGCATTGGACATTTGGACGCGCTACTGGTGACTCATGAAGATCAGGATCATATCGGTGGAGCCCGTGCTATCTTAGAAAATATCCCTACAGACTGGGTCGGGGTTCCTGATGTGGGCGATCGGTTGGAAAATAAGGAGTGGGAGGAGGGGCTCCCTATGGAACTGATGGTTCAGGCGCAGCAGCTAAGGCTCCTACAGGTGGGAGACCGGATCGAGCTTGATTCGGGCGCTTGGTTGGACGTGTTGGGCCCTACTAAGGTTCTGGAGGGAACGCGTTCGGATCCCAATAATAATGCCCTGGTGCTTAAGCTCAACTACTTGGGGCAAAGTATTTTTCTCAGTGCGGATATGGAACAAGAAGAAATGAATGAGATCTTAGACAGCGGTGTCGATTTAGAAAACACGCTCTTTAAAGTCCCACACCATGGAAGCAGATTTTCCTTAGATGAATCCTGGCTTGATTTCATTCACCCCCTAGCGGTCGTCATTTCGGTAGGCAAAAATACGTTTGGTCATCCAACGCCGGAAGTATTGCAGTATTGGGAAGAACGTCATATCCCGGTGTATCGGACGGATGAACAGGGTACTATCCAGTTTAACTTAAGCAAACGGGGCGTGGAAATAATCCCTGGCCGTTCGTGATTTGTGCCTGCTAGGAAAACTGCCACAAGCGTTTATGGGCCATTAAAGGGTCTTTCCCGAGAAAGGCTTAGATTTATTTATGGAGACGATGAAAAAATGTGGCGTGGGAATGTATAAAAAGGGAATACTGGGTAACACTAGCTAGGAACATCTCTTTTCTCCTCCTCTTTCTTTTGCCCCTCCACGATCCGTGGGGGGCTTTTTCTTGCGTGTAGTCTGAATTTCATAAAGGTAAAATATTAAAGGTTGGCGAATGACTTAACATATGGCTTTGCGTTTTACTTGATCGCTGAAACTAGGGATTTTACAGCAACAAATAATGGAGATCGGACCGTAGGCTAAAATAAGCGAAGGGGGTGGCAAGGATGCGTGAAATTGAACGAATTAAGGAAAGCGTAGCCAAGGGTGAGATTCCAGCTGTTTATTTATGGCATGGGGAGGATCGTTTCTTAATTCAAGAGGCGTTGAAAGTCCTTAAGTCGTTCTATTTCATGACGGATTCGTCGGGAAGCGGGATGGAAATAGTGACTGCCAAGGAGTTGTCTCCCGTCGCTATTGTAGAGCGGGCTAATACGATGTCCTTTTTTGCCAATCGCCTTGTGGTCGTGGAAGACGTGACCTATTTCCAGGACGGGCAGTCAGCTGATCTGGAGCCGTTTTTGGAGTACTTTGCAAATCCTAATCCCGCGACGTGTCTATTGTTCATCTCTGAAAGTGTTCATCGAGGGAGAAAGTTTTATAAAGCTCTTGCCAAAATGACATCTGGAGAGATTATGGAATTTAGCCCTCCAAAACGTCAAGAGTTGCCTGGTTGGGTCCAGGCGGAATTAAAAGCACGGGAAAAATCGATGGATACTCAGGTAGTGTCTCAATTTATAGAGTGGACAGGACCCCACACCGGTGTTTTATCTCAAGAATTGGATAAATTGATCATCTATGTTGGGGATCGCAAGAAGATTACGTCGGAAGATATTAATACGATTACGCCTCGATCCATTGAAACGACCGTCTTTGAACTATTGGATGCGGTGGCGAGTCAATCTCCTCCAAAGGCCCTGCGAGCTTTGCGTGACGTGTTACGCAAAGAACCTGCTTTGAAGGTCTTAGCGATGCTGGTTCGTCAAGTTCGGCTTTTGCTGGGGTGTGACGCTTTGCGGAGCCAGGGGGGGAATGTTTCCGAGGCCGCCTCAGCGTTAGGGATTTCGCCGTTCGAAGCGCAAAAAATTTGGCATCAATCCATTCGCATCCCAACGGAACAATTATCAAAGGCGTTGTCGGAGTGCTTAAATACCGATTTGGCGTTGAAGACTGGGGGCGGCGATGCGGGTCTGTTGTTGGAGATCATGATTATTAAGTTTTGCAGATAGAGGGGGTTCGCGAGACACGTCCTCGGCCATGCGATCGTCGTGCCAAACTAGGGCTTTAAACCCTGATGCAAGATGGCGGGGTACCCGGCCAATGCGACGTCCTTGTCGCATGGCCGGCGGAACACGTCCTTGTGTTCCGCCCCGCTATGAAAGAGGGTTTAAAGCCGAGTTTGGCTACGACTTACGCAAAGGCGTCAGAGCGTGTGATCGCGAACCCCTCTCGTCTGAAAACGTGAGGGTTGAAACTGACGGAGTTTGTGACGACGGAAGGAAAAAAAGCGCACAATAAAAGCGCACAAAAAAAGCAAGAGACAATTTTGTCGCTTACTTTTTTTGTGCGCTTTTATGTTTTACCCGACGTTGGCAAATGCCTTAGCGAATCGACTTGTCAGACGGGATTTTTTGCGAGCTGACAGGTTTTTATGAATCAAACCCTTGGAGGAGGCTCTATCCAAAGCAACAGTCGCCTTTTTCAAAGCGAGTGCAGCAGTTTCCGAATCCGTTGTGATTGATTCTTCGAAACGACGAATGGTCGTTCTTAAGAAAGATTTCGCAGCAGCATTCTTAATCTCGCGAGCTTTACCCAACTCAACTCTTTTGATGGCTGATTTAATGTTTGGCACTTATAGTCACCCCCTTTGGTTAATGATACTCGTTGCTTGTTACACAAACTACATTCTAACATTGCGATAGATATTTATCAAGGAAAACAATAGAAAAATAATATTTTAATAAATATTGCTTTAGTAGGACAGACTAAACTGGAACTTAAATAAAACACTTTAGGATCAAAACTCAAATGAAACAAAATGATAGGAGGTTACAAATGATGTTAGGAATGATTGTACGGTTTGTTGTTTCAGCAGTGGTGTTACTATTGGTTAGTTGGCTTGTACCGGGACTTCGAGTAGCTGGTTTTACCGGAGCGTTGATTGCAGCAGCGGTGATTGCTATTATAGGTTATGCTGCTGAAAAAGTATTCGGTGACAAAATTTCACGCACTGGACGTGGGGCAGTAGGATTTTTCACAGCCGCTGTCGTCATTTATTTCAGTCAGTTTATCATTCCAAGTTACATTAGTGTTTCTATCATTGGAGCATTACTGGCCTCATTAGTGATTGGGATTGTTGATAGTTTTGTTCCGACGACGCTTCGTTAGTCTCAACAAATAATCTCTTTTAAAATGTTCTACCTTGGACTTGTCCCACATAATTCTTCAATAAGAGGAAGGGGGGGCAAGTCCTTTGTTACGTGATGACTTTTATTATCGACGTCCAAAAAAAAACTTCCGGCTTCGGAAAGTTAGAGAATGGACGCGTGTATTACTTTTAGGGTTCGTGAGTTTCCTCGTTATATGGGGTTTTGTTTTTGCCCTCAGAAGCGGGAGTTCGGGTCAATTGGTGGGATTCTTAAACCAGCAGTCATTCCCGTTTCAAGCTATTTTATTAGAAGGGGTTCCGGGTTATTCTCAGCCACAGCGGCCTCTGTTGGACCTGAAAAGGAATCAAGGGGCGGCCATTGGTATGTTCTTATTAACGGGTGTCAATATTTCTGATCCCCGAACATTTTTCCTGGGCTATTTTTCTCCACCGGTACAAGGCCCAGTTTGGTTAGGTTGGGCTTATAACCCCAATGACCCAGAGTTTGAAGGACCTATTCTCGAACCCATCGAAACTCCAAAAACGACTGATATTCCTGCAGCACCGGTGACTCCAGGGGCAGAAGGGATCATTGTGGGAATCTATAATACCCACAATAATGAAAGTTATGCCGGAGATGGTGGGCCCGAACATCGCTTTGGAGAAAATGGAGATGTGGTGACAGTAGCGGATACACTGAAGGAAGCGCTTGAGAAAAATGGAATCGGAGCAGTTAACTCAAAGCAAATACATGATTCAGTGGAATTCATGAAAGCGTATTCATATTCTATCACCACGGCAACCCAGATGACGAAAGATTATCCTAATATGAAACTATTAATTGACGTTCATCGCGATGGGTTCCCTGCTGGGGTTGCTAAGAGAACGGCCACGGTGAAGGGGAAAACGGTGAGTAGGGTCATGATCGTCATCGGAAAGAAGAATCCACATTGGCAAACGAATGATGCTTTAGCCAAGAAACTCATGGCCTTAGCGGAGACGAAATATCCGGGGCTGTTTATGCCGAACATTAGTTATGCAGAAGATGCGCGGTATAACGAACACTTATCTGACGGTGGGTTGTTGTTAGAATTTGGATCCCAGTTCAATACTTTAGAAGAATCTAATGGCGCATCAGAAGCGGTGGCGGAGATTTTAACGGATTATTTGAAACAAGTTAAATAAGAGGATCATACCAGAGCAAGTTTCTCAGCGTAAAGAGCGACTAAGCTTTTTTACGTTGACCGGAACTGCCTGATACATACATAGATTCAAGGGTTATCACTGTGAAAAGGTGATAGCCTTTGTACGACTTCAGTCCCTTTCCAAGCGTACCCTACAACCTTCGATCACCTAAAACAAGAACCAAGAACCAGGAACTTATCATGCCCCTCAGTGATAAATTTCTTAAAAAATGCTATAATCTTTATGGTAGATTAGGACCATGTGGAGAAGGGGTTAGCGCTATATGTCATCAACCAACCATACGCTCATGAAAGCTGCCGGATTTTTAATGGGTGCCCAATTGGTTTCGCGTATTTTAGGTTTTTTGCGCGAATCATTAATGGCGAATTTCTATGGACAAGGCGGTGCGACGGATGCCTATTCCGCCTCGTTTATTCTTCCGGATTTATTATATTGGCTGTTAGTGGGCGGAGTTTTAAGTGCTGCTTTTATTCCTGTCTTCTCTCGATATATTGCCGAAGAGAAGGAGAGTGAAGCTTGGAAGGTTGCTAGCTCCGTTGTGAACTTGATTTTGCTGACACTTGGGGTGTTAACGTTGGTGGGACTCTTTTTTACCCCCCAGTTTATCCGTCTGGTCGTTCCAGGGCTCGATCCTGAATATAGGGTACTTGCCATTCATTTAACGCGAATTCTTCTCCTGCAGCCGTTGTTTATGGCCCTAAGTGGGTTAACGATGGGTGTTTTGAATTCTTACAAAATTTTCTGGCCCTCTGCCTTGGGGGCGGTTCTTTATAACGCTTGTATTATCTTATTTGGGACGATTCTTGCAAACCCTGCTGATCCCAATAGCATTTCTGGATTTGCGGTAGGGGTCGTTGTGGGCGCCGTGGTAAGTTTCGCCGTCCAAATCCCTTCACTCCGGAAGGTCGGGATGCGCTATTATCCGATCATCAACTGGCACGATCCTGGGGTCCGTCGAATCGGCGCACTCGCCGTGCCTATTATTATCAGTTATTCTCTGAACCAAATTCAGGTGGCGGTCAACGCAAACTTTGGGTCCCAACTGTTTCCTGGTAGTATTACTGCGTTCTTGTGGTCTTATCGACTTTTCCAGTTGCCGGTGGGCATTTTTGCGATCGCCATTGCAGTGGCCACCTTCCCGACAATGACGGAACAAGCCGCTTTAAAACAATGGGATAAACTTCGCTATACAGTCTCTCAGGCGGTTCGCATGGTTATTTTTATTACCGTGCCTATTTCAGCAGGAATGATTGTTTTGCGCTTTCCCTTAATTCGCGTCTTGTTTCAACATGGGCACTTCACCGCACAGGACACTTATACGACGGCGTTCCCGTTACTTTTCTTTGCCGTCGGAATTTCTGCACAGTCTGTGATTCAGATTCTACCGCGGGCTTTTTATGCCCTGCAGGATACTTGGACACCGGTGACCTTAGGGATTATTGCCATGGTGATTAATGTTATTTCCATGACCCTGTTGGTGGGACCGCTTGAAGTCGGGGGGCTGGCCTTTGCCACCACCATCGCTGCTTTCGTGAACATGATTATGCTCTTTTATATGTTGCGTCGGCGGTTAGGGCAAATGGACGGTTGGGCAATTTTCACGACAGGTTTAAAAACCTTAGTCGCTGCGTTTTTTATGGCGGGCGTCATCTGGGTATTTAGTGAGTTTATGACGCCTCTCATTGGCACACAGATGTTGGCATCGTTGATCATCTTGGTGACTGGAACAGCGCTTGGGGCTGTTGCTTTCGCAGCAATGGCTAAGCTCCTCAGAATGGGAGAGTTTGATCAGGCGATGAATTTAGTGTATCGGAGAATTGGGCGGTGATCGGTCATTGTATTTCTTTCAATTTGTCAAATACGTAAGAAACTAGGGTCTTCGCAGGTTAACGCGAAGGCCTTTACTAGTGTGCAACTTTGTAAATATATTCACGAACGAAAATTTACTTATTGGGAAGGTTTTTAGATTTAATTGTTGAATTTAGAAAAAGGACGTAGCTATTATCATAGACAGGCACTTTTTATTCAATCTACAGGGGGGAGTGATCGCTAATACCGGGGTTTAAATGGAAACAGAAATCTGGATGTAAATGCAAAGAGGTCATATCCTCAATGTTATGAGTAGCAAGTTCTTGATAAATAATGTATTCCTCGAGTCGTAAAGAAAAAGATAGGTGATAGGTGACATCATGAAAAAAATTCTTACATCAGTTGCTCTTGTCATGTTCACGCTGGCAGTACCTGACATTGTGCAAGCAGCTACCCTTGGAACTGCAACGGCTAATCCGTCGCTTAATCTTCGGCAGTCAGCGACAACATCGGCAACGGTACTATCCTCGATACCTAAGAATAGCCAGGTAAACGTTCTCTCTAAAAATGGGAGTAATTGGTACAACGTAGTATACAACGGAAAAACTGGGTGGGTTTCTGGGCAGTATTTGATGGTTAAAGAGACGGTTGCCCCTGTAGTAGCCCCTACCTCAGCCCCTAATGTAACTAAAACAGCTGGAACAGTCACGGCCAATCCGTCGCTTAATCTTCGGCAGTCAGCGACAACATCGGCAGCGGTACTATCCTCGATACCTAAGAATAGCCAGGTAAACATTCTCTCTAAAAATGGGAGTAATTGGTACAACGTAGTATACAACGGAAAAACTGGGTGGGTTTCTGGGCAGTATTTGATGGTTAAAGAGACGGTTGCCCCTGTAGTAGCCCCTACCCCAGCCCCTAATGTAACTAAAACAGCTGGAACAGTCACGGCCAATCCGTCACTTAATCTTCGGCGGTCAGCGACAACTTCCGCAGCGGTATTGGCAGCGATCCCTAAGAATACGCAAGTTGCCATCATTTCTAAAAATGCAAGTAATTGGTACAATGTAACCTACAATGGAACGACTGGTTGGGTTTATGGAGCGTATCTTTCAGTGTCTCAAACACAGCCATCTCGATCAGATAGTTCTGAACTCGTGAAAAATGCACTAAGCCTACAAGGCGTTCCCTACGTATGGGGAGGAACTAGCCGTAGTGGGTTTGACTGCTCGGGGTTTGCACAATACGTATTTAAGGAATCAGGCATTGATTTGCCAAGGACAACCTCTGAGCAGTTTATAGTTGGAACATCTGTAGACCGGTCTCGGTTACAATTGGGTGACTTAGTCTTCTTTTCAACGTATGAGCCAGGGCCCTCTCATGTGGGGATTTATATCGGTGGTGGACGTTTTGTTGGCGCTGCTAATAGTGGCGTAATTATTTCAGATATTAATAGCAGCTATTATTCCAGCCGTTATGTAGGCGCGAGGCGCGTGCGGTAGACGTTGCTAACTTAAGTTCGCAAGTTTGGTACCATGCATGGATGATACGTTATCAAAATAATGAGTAAACTGGCGCAACAATCTAATATAGGACTTAAAACAGGTATATTTAACTGTAATAGAACTCAGGTGGGTTATTTTGGATAGTGACAATCGCATCGGTATCGAGTAGTATATTAATAACACCAACACTTAGTGGCTGGTTAAACCTTCGGCAATGGAGCCGTCAAGATATCTTCGTGATATTTGGCGGCTTTTTCTGTATTCTTTTGGAGGGGGAGTCACGCTTTGCTAGAAACTACAAGGGTGAATAAGAAACGACCTTCCTTAGAACGTTCCGCAATACGCTTAGCCTTGACAGAGACAAGAGAAGAAGAGGATAAGCTCAAGAAACTCCTGTTTGAAGCGTATGAAATGCGGAGTGGTGTCACAGAACTGGGAGGAACTGAAGCAAATCTTCAACATACCGGGAAATTAACGAGTTCCGTTATGGCTACAGCTTTTAACACGGGGGTCATCCCCAAAGAAGCGCGAAAGATTCATGCCTTGATCCATGCGACGTTGGAAGCCAGTAACAGTATTTTCATCCATAACAACAGCAATGCTAGTTATGCATTGAAGATTGGTCTAACAACGGATACAGAATGGATCGCTGTAGCAATTTATGGACGTTCCTCTCTACATCCTCTCCTAGAACATTCTCGTGTAGGATTAGGATTCATGCATCTTTGAGGATAATAAGATTCAGAGTACGGCTAAGAACCTTCGGTGATTCGTGTGATTTAGGGTATTTAGAGTATTTAGAGATTAGAAAATTTAAGTATGAGAGTGTTTAGTGCGCTAGAGTACTAAATAAGAGTATAGAATCATTGTGACGTAGTGAGATGGATTTCTTAGAGAAGACGACAACGACAATTTCATAACCGGGCACCAGATCTATAGCTGATTTGGAGCGGAAAAGTGTAAAAGAGAGCCCTTAATTATTTTAAAAAATATTAAGGGCTCTCTTTGTCTGTTTCTTTAAACCACAATTTAGGGAGGTGATGCGATGGCGATAAATTCAAGCCCTTGTGAAATGACGCATTATAATGCAGATCACCTAAGTAACCTGGGTAACAAAAAGAACCAAATTTGAAGGGGGATAAACACTATGAAAATGATTAGAGCAATTGTAAGACCTGATAAAACCGAGGTGGTGGCTGAGGCCTTAGCACAGGCGGGAATGCCTTCGCTGACAAAGATGCACGTCTTTGGGCGTGGTAGAACCAAGGGAATTCGGATTGGTGACGTGGTTTATGATGAGTTTCCTAAGACCCTGCTTCTCTTAGTGCTTGAAGATGAAAAGCTCGAGGAAGCGATTTCGATTATTCTCGCCAGTGCCAAAACCGGAACGATGGGCGACGGCAAAGTATTTGTGACCGAAGTTGAAGCGGCGTACACCGTGAGTAAAGGGACAAAGGAGTTGTAGAGATGAAGGAAATAATGACGATCATTCGACGCCATGAAGTACCTAAAACTAAGAAGGCTTTCGAAGATGCTGGCTATCCTGCTCTGATGATTCAAAGTGTTGAGGGCCGCGGCAAACAAGGTGGAATCGGAGGCTGGGCCGCTGAAGTTGATCCGGAATTAAATGCCGTTATGAGCAAGGAATTGTTTGACGATACCAAATTCAATTGGATTCCTAAACGGTTGTTAACGATTGTGGTCCAGGATAGCCAAGTTGATGAAGTGATACAAGTGATTATTAAAGCCAATCAGACCGGTCATGTCGGCGACGGTAAAATATTCGTCTGTCCCCTCAATGAGGTTCTGCGCGTGCGTACTGGGGAAACCGGAAAAGCAGCCGTTATTTAGAGTTAGTTGGAGAAAATGGAGATGCAGTTTCTATCGTTAGTTTGAGAAGAAGAGCGAGATATTGAGGATATAAAGGAGTGTATTACGATGAGACAAATCGCAATTTATGGCAAAGGTGGCATCGGTAAATCGACGACAACTCAAAACACAGTTGTCGCCCTGGCTGAAATGGGTCGCAAGGTTACGATTGTTGGCTGTGACCCTAAAGCAGATTCCACTCGATTGATTATGCATACTAAAGCTCAAGCAACGGTGATGGATTTAGCCCGTGACAGAGGGACTGTCGAAGATGTAGAGCTGAGTGAGGTTTTGATGCAAGGGTATTTAGGCGTTAAATGTGCAGAATCAGGAGGACCAGAACCAGGCGTTGGTTGTGCTGGTCGAGGGGTCATTACCGCCATTAACTTTTTAGAAGAAAACGGTGCTTATGGTGATGATACGGATTATGTTTTCTACGATGTTTTAGGTGATGTGGTTTGCGGTGGTTTCGCCATGCCGATTCGCGAGAATAAGGCTAAAGAGATCTATATTGTTACTTCGGGAGAAATGATGGCCATGTATGCCGCCAATAACATTTCTAAAGGAATCTTAAAATACGCGACAACAGGCACGGTACGTCTGGGTGGGTTGATCTGTAACAGTCGTCAAACCGACAAAGAAAGAGATCTCATTGAAGCGTTGGCCAAAGGCTTGAATACCCAATTGATTCACTTTATCCCCCGGGATAACGAGGTGCAAAGAGCTGAAGTCCGGAAGATGACGGTGATCGAATATAATGCCACTCATAAACAGGCGGATGAGTATCGCACCTTGGCCAAAAAGATTGAGAATAACACTCATATGACCATCCCAACGCCGCTTACCATGGATGAATTAGAAGATTTGATGATGCAATACGGCATCATGGATATGTAGTAGCCGTTATTAACAGAGGCCTATAACGACCGAGGGACACTTAATTTAGGTAAATGGGGGGCAGTCTTATGAGCATTAAGGAAACAAAAGAGTTCAGAAAACAGGTCGTGAAAGACGTCCTAGATATTTATCCTGAAAAGGCCAAAAAGAATCGCGAAAAACACATTGCGGTGAAAGACGACGATGATTGCGCGGGTTGCGCCGTTAAATCGAATGCTAAAACAGTTCCAGGGGTCATGACGGCAAGGGGATGTGCCTATGCAGGCGCTAAAGGGGTTGTTTGGGGCCCGGTCAAAGATATTGTGCATATTTCCCATGGACCGGTCGGATGTGGTTTTTATTCTTGGGGTAACCGCAGGAACTTAGCGGATGGGGAGATCGGGGTTGACAATTTTGTGCCGTTTCTCTTCACCTCGGACTTCCAAGAAAGCGATATCATTTATGGTGGAGACAAGAAGCTGGAGAAAATTATCCGTGAGGTGGTTGAGCTTTTCCCGAACGCCAAAGGGGTCTCTGTTCTCTCAGAATGTCCGGTCGGCTTAATTGGAGATGACATTGAGAGTGTTGCTCGTCGCATGAGCGAAGAATTTGAAATGCCGGTCATTCCGGTTCGGTGTGAAGGATTTAGAGGAATCAGTCAGTCGCTGGGTCATCACATTGCTAATGATGCGATTCGAGATCATCTCTTGGGTAAAGGACCTGGCCGAGAAGTAGGGCCGTACGACATTGGACTGATTGGTGATTATAATATTGGCGGAGATGCTTGGGTCAGTAAAAAGCTACTCGAGGAGTGCGGTCTCAACGTTGTTAATATTTGGACCGGAGACTCTACGATGGAAATGCTGCAAAACGGTCATCTCGTAAAACTTAACTTAATTCACTGTACCAGAAGCATGAATTATATTGTCAAACACATGGAAGAAACGTACGGAACCCCATGGCTGGAGTTCAACTTCTTCGGACCGACTAAAATTAAAGAATCTCTCCTCAAAATTGCGGCTAAGTTCGATGACAGTATTATGGAAAAAACCTTAAAGGTCATTGAAAAATATGAAGGCCAGATGGCGAAAGTGATCGAGTCCTATAAACCGCGCTTGGCTGGAAAAACTGTGATGCTCTATATCGGTGGTCTTCGCCCAAGACATATGGTGGGATCCTATGAAGATTTGGGGATGGAGGTCATTGGAACTGGCTACGAATTTGCGCACAAAGAAGATTATGAGGTCACCGTGGCTGATTTAAAAGATGGCACCTTGATTTATGATGATGTCACCGCGTTTGAGCTCGAAGAGTTTGTCCAAAAACTTAAACCCGATTTAGTCGGATCAGGCATTAAAGAAAAGTATGTCTTCGAGAAAATGGGTATTCCTTTCCGTCAAATGCACTCTTGGGATTATTCAGGACCGTATCAAGGTTACGAAGGATTTCCGATTTTTGCTAAGGATATGGATATGGCCATTAACAGTCCTACTTGGAAAATCATCAAGGCCCCTTGGACCAAGTGAAAATTGAGGAGAAAGGATGATAAATATGAAAGCTACAACTAAGGCAACAACAGCATGGCTCAATAGCGAAGAATATAAAACCTTGAATTTTGCCCGTGAAAAGTTGGTCATCAACCCGGCTAAAGCCTGTCAGCCCCTAGGCGCCTTGCTTTGTGCCTTAGGGATTGAAAACTGCCTACCGTTTACTCACGGTTCTCAAGGTTGCACCGCTTATTTCCGCAGTACGTTATCCCGTCATTTTAGGGAACCGGTAGCTGCCGTATCAGATTCTATGACGGAGGATTCTGCGGTCTTCGGAGGACAGATGAATCTGATCGAAGGGTTGAGGAATGCTTACGCGCTCTACAAACCAGAGGTGATTGCCGTCTTCACGAGTTGTATGGCGGAAGTCATGGGGGATGATATTAACTCTTATGTCGGTCTTGCCAAGCACGGAGACGCCATACCGAAGGATTTACCGGTGGCTTTAGGTCATACTCCAAGCTTCAAAGGATCTCATATAACCGGGTACGATACGATGTTTAAAGCGCTCCTAGAAGTCTTAGCGACGCCACGAGAAGCGGATAAACTCAACGACAGACTTTATGTTGTTCCTGGCTTTGATACGTATCCCGGTAATCTTCGTGAATACAAACGGGTTCTTAAATTAATGAACGCACCGTTTACCCTGTTACCTGACAATAGTGATGTTGTGGATGCTCCAAACTTAGGTACCTATCAATTGTATCCTGGGGGCACACCGATGACAGAAGTGAAAGACGCGCTCAACGCTAAAAGCTTTTTATTCCTGCAGAGTTACACCAGCATGACGTCTAGTAAATATGTGGCGAGTAAGGAAGTTTCCACAGAAACGATTCCTATGCCAATCGGGATCAAGGGGATGGACCAATTTATTCAGGCCGTGGCCAAATCCACGGGGCTAGAGGTTCCCGACGAAATAACGAATGAACGCGGGCGTGCCGTGGATGCCATGACAGATGCCCACCAGTATATTCATGGCAAGAGATTCTCGCTGTTTGGTGACCCAGATCTTCTCATTGGACTGGTTAGCTTTTTGCTCGAAATGGGAGGACTTCCCGTTCATATTGTTTGCACTAATTCCACTACACCGTTTAAAAAAGCCATGGAAGCGTTGCTAGAGACAAGTCCTTATGGCAAAGACGCAACCCTTTATGCTAATAAAGATCTCTGGCATCTTCGCTCTCTGCTGGTGACGGAACCGGTCGATATGTTAATCGGCGATTCTCATGGTAAGTGGGCAGCCCGTGACGCGAATATCCCACTGGTAAGAATTGGTTTCCCCATCACGGATCGGGTCAATCTTCATCGCTCGCCGATCGTTGGGTACACTGGCGTGATTAACTTAATCTCCATGATCGCCAATACGTTCCTGGATGATGTTGATAGGAACTCTCCAGAAGCAACGTTTGAAATGATGCGTTAGACCTATCAGACCCTAACTAATCAAAGTAACCCATCAAAGATGTGACTTCAAGAACGGAGGAGTGCTGCATGTTTACCAATCTAACAAAGTTGGATCTCAAAGATAAACCCTGTCTGTCGGAGGCCGGATCGCCTAAATTATGTATGAGAGCGCTCCCCGGCGAAGGCGCAGAGAGGAGTTGCGCGTATGATGGGGCACGAGTTGTGCTCATGCCCATCACGGATGTTGCGCACCTAGTTCACGGGCCCATTGCTTGTGCTGGAAACTCTTGGGATAATCGAGGGGCCCGCTCCTCTGGCTCCCAACTTTTTCGCAGGGGACTGACGACGGATATCATGGAAAATGATGTGATTTACGGGGGAGAGAAAAAGCTGAAAGCGGCTATCTTGGAAATTGCCACGAGACATGATCCGAAAGCAATCTTTGTCTATGCTACCTGTGTCTCTTCTCTGATAGGCGATGACGTCAACAAAGTTTGTTTAGAAGCGGAAAAAGAACTGACCATCCCCGTCATTCCCGTTAATTGCCCAGGTTTTCTGGGAGATAAAAATATTGGAAATCGTATTGCCGGAGAAGTGTTATTCGAGCGGGTGATTGGATCAGGGGAGGTACTACAGGAGAAAATTCCCCGTTCCATTAATCTGATTGGGGAGTATAACATTGCCGGAGATATTTGGGGAATCATCCCGGATCTGAATCACTTAGGGATCACACTGCAAACGGCCATTACCGGGGATGCCAAATTCGATGACTTGCGTTCAGCTCACAGAGCAAGCCTTAATGTCCTGATTTGCTCTAAAAGTTTGACGAACCTAGTGAGGAAGATGGAAATCCAGTATGGCATACCCTTTATAGAAGGGTCGTTCTACGGAATTCATGACACCTCTGAAACGCTGGTTAAAATTGCTACAGCACTCAACGATCCCGACTTGCTGGCCAGAACCTTGGTGTATGTTAAAAAGAGAGAAGACGAAACCCGTAAAGTCATTGCCGGTTACAAGAAAGTACTAGAAAATAAACAAGCTATTTTGTTTACAGGCGGGGTCAAAACCTGGTCCATGGTGTCTACCTTGGCCGAATTAGGGATCAATATCTTAGCGGGTGGCACACAAAACTCCACCCCAGAAGATTTCCAACGCATGAAAGCCCTGATGGACCCGACCGCCCAGATTATTGAAGACACAAGTTCGGCCGGCTTCTTAAAGATCATTGCCGAGAAAAAACCGGACCTGATCGTGGCTGGAGGAAAAACGAAATATCTAGCCCACAAAACCAGAACGCCTTTCCTAGATATTAACCACGGACGAAAATTACCTTATGCTGGTTATGACGGAATGATTCAATTTGCAGAGACCTTATCGCGTACGGTGCTGAGTCCTGTTTGGGGACATTTAAGACGGGAATTCCCCCTGAAGGAGAGTGAACAAGATGACTCATAGCAGACATTATCAGGGGAATCCGCAGAAAAACAGTCCCGCGCTTGGGGCGACGCTAGCTTACCTCGGTGTGAATGGACTTTTGGCCTTACTCCACGGTTCGCAGGGCTGTTCTTCCTTCATTCGGTTACAGCTTTCCAGGCATTATAAAGAGCCAATTCCCCTCAATTCAACCGCACTATTAGAAGACTCGGTCATCTTTGGTGGCTGGGAACATCTTAAAAAAGGGATTTCCGTGGCAGCCGATAAATATAAGCCGCAAATTATAGGGGTGATGAGTTCTGGGCTCACCGAAACGTATGGAGACGATATGGTCAGCGCCTTAGCCAGCCTGCGCTTGGAAAGACCCGATTTAAACAATATGCCAGTGGTACTGGCCAGCACGCCCGATTATATTGGTTCAATGCAAGAGGGTTATCAGCGGACCGTCGAGGCTTTAGTGACCACGCTGGCGGGGCATCAGATCAAGACAGCGGGCCAATTCGACGCTCAATCGATCGCTAATTCTAACGAAGATCCTGCGTTAACCATCGCTTTGCTACCAGGTTGTCATTTGACCCCCGGCGATGTGGATGAATTAAAAGAGCTCTTGATGGAATTCGGCTTCAAGCCTATCACCGTCCCCGATCTTTCAATTTCTCTGGATGGGCACGCAGAACTGGAAGCGGCCCCGGTCGTTCAGGGCGGAACCTTACTTGAAGATTTTCAGCGTTTACCAAAATGTCGGGCTTGTCTTTCGTTTGGACTGAGTATGGAGAAAGCGGGAGATATCCTGAAGAACACGTACCAGATTCCACATTTCAACTTTCCATCCTTAACCGGACTCACGGCAACGGATACGTTTATCTTAACGCTCGCCAAGTTATCTGGTAGGGCTGTACCGGAGAGAATTCTCCGGCAAAGAAGCCGATTGTTAGATACGCTGGCGGACTTTCACGATCGACTTGGCGGGCTCAAGATAGCCGTAGCCCTGGAGATGGATTTGCTCTATAGTCTGGCTTCCAGTTTGGTGGAAGTCGGTGCCGAGATTACGGTGGCCTTGGCGGCATCCCAAGCAGGTATCCACAGATTATCTCTCCCGATTTCCATCGAAGTAGGAGATCTGGAAACCCTTGAAGAACGAGCGGGTCAGAGTACGTTGATTATTGCCAACTCCAATGGTCGTCAAGCGGCAGGATTGCTCAAGCTTCCTCATTTAAGAGCGGGTTTGCCCGTCTTTGATCGGGCTGGCTATCCACAAAAACGTTGGATTGGTTATGAAGGCACGCAACAATTTCTCTTTGATACCTTAAATTCAGTCAGTTAGGAGTGAACAAACATGCTTATAGCCTTTGCCAGTAACGATGGATTGTCCATTGACTCGCATTTTGCTTCCGCCAAAACGTTTGAAATGTATCAATTTACAGGGCTGCCTGAAGGGATGATCCATACAACGCTGGCCGCGAAGGATCTGAATGAATCGGTTGATAAAGTGAATGCCCGCATTGTTATGCTCAAAGAGTGTGCCATTGTCTATTGCACGCAGATTGGCGGTCCTGCGGCAGCAAAGTTAGTTCAAAATGGTATTCATCCTTTGAAAGTGCCTGAAGGGACACTGATCGCGGATGAACTGAACAGAATGAACAAGTTGCTGTTATCTAAAACCCTACCGCCTTGGTTAAGAAAGAAAATGGAGGTCGGCCAAGGTAGTCTAGACGATCAGAAGGAGGTCGTAAAATGAGTGACGTCGTCATTTACAAAACCTATGGAGAATTGCCGTGGACCCCTAAATATATAGAAGCGATCGACAGTGATCTCTGCATGGGATGTGGGCGGTGTGTGAAATTATGTGTCCAGAAAGTGTTAGGTTTTGAAAGTTTCGAGGATGATGAGGGGACAGAGCGGCACAGAGCCATCATTGCTCATAAAGACCAATGCATCGGTTGCCAGGCTTGCGGAAGTATCTGCGTGCGTCACTGTCATTCCTTTAAGGAAAAATTAGTTTAAGAGACGTGAAGGGTATGGAGAGCCTGACTTGGTTTGGGATTTAATAAGTTCTATTTCACAACTATCTCTAAAATTTTTAAAACGGTCAGCGGTTATTAGCAGGACCAAATTACTAAACACCTAAATAAAAGGAAACGGATGGAGGATTTGCTATGAGTGGATGTGCACAAGGTGATTCAACTATGAAGGAATGTACCCAAGGAAATATGAACACGCCAAACCTAAATCTTGGTCATCCCTGTTTCTCAACAAAAGGGCATGGCAAAACTGGAAGAATCCACTTGGCCGTGGCGCCGGGCTGTAATATATCTTGTAACTATTGTGTTCGCAAATTTGATTGTGCGAATGAATCGCGCCCGGGAGTGACGAGTAGAGTTCAAAACGCGGAAGAAGCGCTTCAAACCGTCAGGAAAGCAAAAGCCTCCGAGATTGGTTCAAAACTAACCGTTGTAGGAATTGCAGGACCGGGCGAACCGTTAGCTAACGCTGCTACGTTTGAAACCCTAAGAGGGGTAAAAAAGGATTTTCCAGATATGATCCTCTGTTTAAGTACCAATGGGCTTCTGTTGCCAGAAAAGTTGGCGGAATTGGTGGAGATTGGCGTGTCCCATGTTACGGTGACGATTAATACGTTAGACGAGGAAATTGGTGCTAAGATTTACAGCTACGTGCAATGGCAAGGGCAAACTCTGATTGGCCCAGAAGGTGCAAGGATACTGATCAAAAATCAATTGGAAGGGCTTAAGTTAGCTTCAGAAGCAGGAATGGTGTTAAAAGTTAATACGGTGCTGATCCCTGGTGTGAACGACCAGCTACTCTATAGCTTGGGGTTGGAAATCAAGAAAAGAGGTGCGGACATTCATAACGTCATGCCTTTGATACCACAAGGAAAGCTTTCGCACATCATCGCTCCAACGAAAGAACATCTCACGAATTGCCGGGGCAGTGTGGGTTCATTGCTACCCCAGATGACGCACTGTCAACAATGCCGTGCCGATGCCATTGGAGTCCTCTAATGATGGGAAAAGGACTATTGGAACCAGAACTAAGAGTGTTGTTATGTGATACAACGTTAAGAGATGGAGAGCAAGCGCCGGGTGTCGCGTTTGGTCTGCCGGAGAAGGAAATGATCGCGAGGGCCTTGTCGGATGCCGGAATTGACGAGCTGGAGGTCGGTGTACCAGCTATGGGCGAGGGAGAAATTAAATCAATTTCCCATTTAGTCGCTTTGCAATTACCCACGCGTCTGGTCACTTGGAACCGCGCCGTTCTATCAGATCTCCAGGCCAGTTATCAAACCGGGGTGGAAGGCGTTGCCATCTCTATTCCCACCTCAGACCAACAAATACGAAACAAATTGAGAAAAGATCGGGCTTGGGTGCTTGATCAAATGGGCCAATGTATCGTGAATGCTAAGAAAGAAGTCGACTATATTGTTCTGGGCTTGGAAGATGCCAGTAGAGCAGACTTCTCATTTCTCTCAGAGATCCTAAAGGAAGCCAAGAAACTTGGGGTTAATCGGGTGCGTTTTGCCGATACGACGGGGATTCTGGAGCCTCTGAAAGTGTTCTTTACTCTGCAAGAATTAGTGGGTGTTTCTAAGATCCCTTTGGAATTTCATGCTCATAACGATCTGGGTATGGCAACGGCTAATTCTCTGGCAGCGGTTCAAGCCGGTTTTAGAGCGGTCAGTGTCACCGTCGGAGGTTTGGGAGAAAGGGCGGGTAATGCTGCGCTCGAAGAAGTTGCTGTGGCTCTGAGATATAGCCTTCACGAGGGTGTACGACTTGACTTGAAACGCTTAAATTCCATTGGTTTAACGGTGAGCTTGGCAACAGATCGCAAGATCCCACGGGCTAAACCTATTATTGGGGAAGATATTTTCACCCATACTTCTTCTATCCACATTGACGGAATGCAGAAGGACTTCGCCAACTACCAATCCTATCCGCCTGAAATTGTGGGCCGCAAGCACACAACCTCCATTGGCAAATACTCCGGTCGAAAAACCATTGTGCGGTTGTTAAAAGCCAAAGGGATTGAATTAAATCAAGAAACGATTGATGATGTGTTACTGAAGATCTTATACCTTACGAATCAGCTGAAGAGGCCTTTGGAAGAAGAAGATATCTTGGGCATCGTGGTAAGCACATGCTGAAACAAACAAAAGAACATTAAAAGCCTTCTTTGAGCATTTTGCTTTGAAAGAAGGCTTTTTACATACGGTCCTCGGTCCTACGACGCAGGGAACTTGCGTTACAACGCTCACCTCATGATGTCGTGGGCCAAACTAGGGCTCAAGGGGTTTGATGAAAGTGGGCGGGGTGCCCGGCAAATCGGACATCCCTGTCCAGTTGCCGGCAGTGTACATCCTTGTACACTGCCCCGCTATGAAAGCACCGCTTGAGCCGAGTTTGGAACCACTTCATCAGAGAGGGTTCGCTTGTGTAAGCGCAGAGTTCCAGGCTAGGAGCGACGGTTGAGGGGACACCGCTGTCGGTCCTGCACTGCGAAGGAAGCTAGGGAACTTGCGTTACAACGTGTCCTTGCTTGCTTTCGCAGACCAAACTAAGACTCAAGAGCTTGCTTTGGGGAGGGCGGGGCGAAATACGAATGAGTATTTCGGCAAATCAGACGTCCCTGTCTGATTGCCGGCAGAACAGAATGAGAGCGCTGTCCATGGATGGACGAGTGTCCCTGTAGCCAAGGATGGCGAGAAGGGACCCCCGCCGTATGAAAGCGCTCTTGAGTCAAGTTTGGTACGCTGCTCATTCAAAGAAGATTCACTTTTGTAAGCGCAGAGTTCCAGGCTAGGAGCGAGGGTTAGCTTACACGAAGTTTGCTAGTCTGCTTTCGTAAAGACGTCGCGCTAGTGTGACACAAGTCCCAGGCTTGGAATGAGTACAAGGATGTCAGAGTGTCACTGGAGCCAAGATTGAAACACGACGTTTTTGATTAAGAGTCACCGAGGATGGTAAGGCGCCGTGATGGCGGGAAGGGTTGGTACGATGGATTGTGACAAATTGAGGAGGCGGGATATGAAAGATGAGAAATTGAAACCTTCTATTAGAAGGGCTAAACCCTCAGACATGAGCGGTATGATTAGGTTGTTAGGTATTTTATTTTCTATTGAAACTGATTTTGTTATCGATGAGGGAGTTCAACAAAGAGGTCTGGAAATGATGCTTGAGGCTTGCGATCAACGATGCATTATGGTAGCAGAGCTCGACAATCAACAAATAGTGGGCATGTGCACGGCACAGATTTTGGTTTCCACTGCTGAGGGTGGGGTTGTTGCCTTAATCGAGGATTTAGTGGTTGAAGATGCCTGGAGAGGTGAAGGCGTAGGGAAGAGCTTGCTCCTCTCCGTGGAAGATTGGGCTATCATACGAGGGGTAACGCGTTTGCAGTTATTAGCGGATCGTAACAACACACCGGCTTTGGGGTTCTATAAGACAATGGATTGGCAGGTTACGCAGATGATAGGGCTGCAAAGAAAAATAAATAAATAAATAAATAAATAAATAAATAAATAAATAGAAAATAGCTGTTGGACAACCCTTTTGCGATCGCTCGAAAGATGGTATAATTTTGAAGGTCAAGCATAAGATGGCGAAAAATAGTATTCTTTGGTGCTTGTTGCGCAAGAGTAGAACGCAAGGGATATCAAAGCAGCAGCGATATCTTCAGGGTAAAGGGTAAAGGATGAGTGATTTGTACCAAATAGAGCAACCGGCCGTAAAAACTCAAGAAGCATATTCGGCCATTTCAAGGCCATCACTACGAGCGAATCTGTCTCGAATTCGACGTGATGAAACGTTATTTCACTATACTTGGTTGGCGTTGCTGGTCAAATCAATCGTTTTTCTAGGTTTAGTCAACAATGACGGGGTACACTTCAATTTAATTAAAGCATTTCAACTGTTTACGAATCAACCCTTTTTCATGATCTATATTTGCTTTGATTTTGCCCTTCTGAGCGTTGCTTTTCTGTTTAAAGGCAAGCTCCATTACTGGACGCTTGTATTTTGTAATTTTCTTCTATCGTTTGTCATGATCGTGGATCTGATGAATTTTAGGGCATTTAGTAATTTTATTTCTGTGTATGTATTATTCCAAGCGTCTAATTTAGAAAATCTCTCTGGGAGTATCATTTCCATGTCGCGGCCGGTCGATCTTGTGTTTGGAATTGATCTAATTTTGCTGATCTTGGCAGGTTATAAATTAGCCCCGAAATATAAATTGGCGGCACGCAGTATTCCTATTTTCTTAATGTTGAGTGTTGCTTCAATAACTTATATCTTTGGCAATCATCTTGTGGTCGATGTTCTTGATACAAATACTCAGCATTTCTTGTTTAGGCGTTCTTGGTCGCCCAATCAGACTATGTCAAACCTCTCACCCCTTGGTTATCATCTCTTTGAAGCTTATATTTACGAGGAAAATAGTCAACCGTTCTTGTTAAGTGTTGAGGAGAAACAGGCGGTAGAAGCCTGGTATTTAGATAAAAAAGAGACCCTGCCTGTGAACAGCTATTCAGGCAAGTTTCAAGGAAAAAATCTCATCGTTCTGCAAGTAGAATCGCTTGAAAACTTTGTGATCGGGAAGCAAATTAATGGGCAGGAGATTACGCCTAACTTGAATAAATTGCTGGATCATAGTCTGTACTTCTCCAATTTCTATGAACAAGTGTGGAATGGTACGAGCTCCGATGCTGATTTGATGACCAACACTTCGGTTTATCCCGTGCGTGAGGGAGCTACTTTCTTCCGGTTTCCTAATAATACCTATAATTCACTACCCAAAATTATGGAAAGTAAGGGTTATCATACGTTGGCGATCCATCCCGACAAGGGGGGATACTGGAACTGGCGTCAGGGCCTCACTGCGATCGGATTTCAAAGGAGTATTGATGAAGGCTATTTTCAAATGGACGAACAAATTGGCCTTGGACTTAGTGACGGGAGTTATCTTAGGCAGGTAGGGTCGGTGCTCAAGACAGAGAAACAACCCTTCTATGCTTTTATGGTCACCTTGACGAGTCATGCCCCGTTTGATTTACCGACCCAATATTGCGACTTGAATTTAGACCCTGCTTTAGAGGGTGCTAAGTTGGGTGGATATTTCGAGAGCCTACATTACACCGATCAACAAATTGGAGCGTTTATCGCCAAATTGGAAAAGGACGGATTATTAGACAATACGGCCATTGCCCTGTACGGAGATCACACGGGGGTGCACAAGTTTTATGATGACGAGATCAAGCAACTGAAGAATCCGGAGAGCTGGTGGCTTGAGGGACAGATGCAAGTACCGCTAATTATTTATTCAAAGGGGATGACGGGTGAGGAGATCAAGACGGTTGGTGGGCAAATCGATATCATGCCAACGTTAGCTGAACTCATGGGAGTCGATCGTAACGAGTATCAGGGCACGGCAATGGGCCGAAATCTCCTGAATACCCATAAGAATTTCGCCGTTTTATCAAGTGGGGAACTAGTGGGTACCCTTACTTCAGATAAAGAACGAGACAATGCGCTGCAAGGGCTGACCATTGCCGATGAAATTATTCGGAGTAACTACTTCAAATCGGGTCAATAATTGCTGAACATACCGTTCAATCTGCAAATTCTTGCGGAGTTCAGCCTAAACCTGATATAGTTAATGTTTGAGAATGCATTTCGGCGGCGCTTGATATGGCAGCAGGGTAAAAATACACATCGATTTTAAGAAGTAATGGGAGGGGTACCTTATAGAGGCTCTCATATCAGTCATCATTCCGCTTTATAACAGTGAACGATATATTCAACAAACTATAGAGAGTGTGCAGAATCAAACCTATACAAACCTGGAAATCATTGTGGTTGATGATGGTAGTATTGATGGTTCTGGACAAATAGTTAGGGACCTTGCTGTAAAGTCTGAGAATATAAGTTACTACTATAAAGAGAATTCAGGGGTTTCTGAGGCGCGCAACTACGGAATTGACCGGGCAAGTGGACAATTTGTGGCCTTTATTGACGCAGATGATGTTTGGGAAAACACTAAACTATTGAAGCAAATCAATAGAATCCATGAAACAGGGTACGACGCGTGTTATTCAGGCTATTATTTCATCGACGAAGCGGGTCAACGAATTGGAAGGCAAACCAATCTTACCTATCAGGAAGGAAAGATATTAAATGATTATCTAAAGCTCAAGAACTTTGCCAGTATCGTGACTTGGGTCGTCAGTAGAAAACTTATTGAGCAATATCACTTGCGTTTTTCTAAGAAGAGCTTTGCTGAAGACATAGAATTTTTCATTAAAGTTATGTCTCTGACGAAGGTCTGCACTGTACGCGAAGATCTTACAGGCTATAGAAGAAGAGGTAGCTCTCTGTCCTCGTTTTGCTTTGAGACCCACATGACGGAAATTGACACTTGGGAACAGATAAAGATCTGGTTTGATCATCAAAGATCCTATCTGGTTTACACTAGTTTTGAGATAGAAAAAATCCTAGATATCATTAATACCTATTCCATTCCAGCTGCGTTAATAAGGATTTTGTACCATGTTAACGAAGAACCGGTTAAGAAACGTCAAAAGTACAAGAAACTCTATTCCAATACGTATTATCGCAAGTATATCGATCATCTGAGCTTCGGATTTAGTAAGGAGCAATTTAAGACTTTTCTCAGAAAGATTATTGTTCACAGAAGGATCGGGAAAATTAGTTAACGATATAAAGTGACGAGACAAACAAAGGTCGCTACGCCCTTTAGTGGCGCGATCTTAGGACTCTGGTACTAAGGGCAACGAAGGATTGGGAATTAACTAAAAATCTGATATAATTGATGATTAGAATGTCATCATGTTCGTTTAGTTGATAAAACTAAGTAAATATGGATTATAGAAATGAGGGCAAGACCTTGGCACAGGCTTCACAACATATTCGGAATTTTTCTATTATTGCACACATCGATCATGGTAAATCCACGTTAGCTGACCGGCTGATCGAATTTACGGGCGCCTTGAGCAAACGGGAAATGGAAGCGCAGGTTCTTGATTCCATGGATCTGGAGCGTGAGCGTGGCATTACCATTAAGCTGCAAGCTGTGCAGTTGAGCTATAAGGCGAAAGACGGAGAGGTCTATGAACTGAATCTCATTGATACTCCGGGCCATGTGGATTTTACGTACGAGGTTTCCCGCAGCTTGGCGGCTTGCGAAGGCGCGCTCTTAGTGGTCGACGCAGTTCAAGGGATTGAGGCCCAAACGTTAGCAAATGTTTATTTAGCCTTAGAAAATAATCTCGAGATTATTTCAGTGATCAATAAAATTGACCTGCCTAGTGCGGAACCAGAGCGTGTTCAGCAGGAAATTGAAGATGTGATTGGCCTAGATGCCAGTGAAGCGATCCTTGCTTCGGCAAAGACAGGTATTGGGATAGAGGAGATTCTGGAAAGGGTTGTGACCACTGTTCCAGCTCCGCAAGGCGATGATCAGGCACCTTTGAAGGCTCTGATTTTCGACTCTAAATTTGACGCTTATAAAGGCGCTATCTCTTACGTCCGGATTGTTGAGGGCCGGGTCTCCAAAGGCACGTCTATGAAAATGATGGCCACGGGAAAAGTTTTCGAAGTGACCGAAGTCGGTGTATTTGCTCCGGCTATGCGTATTGTAGACGAACTTAAAGCAGGCCAGGTTGGCTTTATCGCTGCCAGCATTAAAAACGTCAAGGATACGCAGGTCGGCGACACGATCACGGATGCCGAAAACAGTGCAGCTCAGGCGCTTCCAGGGTACAGGAAGGCCACTCCGATGGTGTTTTGTGGACTTTACCCCGTTGATTCAAGCGATTATAACCGTATGAGAGATTCCTTGGAAAAGCTACATTTAAACGATGCAAGTCTAGTCTTTGAACCAGAGACTTCAGTGGCGCTGGGTTTTGGCTATCGGTGCGGCTTTCTCGGATTACTCCACATGGAGATCATTCAGGAACGTTTGGAGCGGGAATATGATCTGAACCTGATCACGACAGCCCCGAGCGTTATTTATAATGTCAACACTCTGAAGGGGACCGTTATCAGCATTGATAATCCTTCAAATCTTCCCCCTGTTGAGTCCATTGTTAGTATTGAAGAGCCCATTGTAAAGGCAACGATTTTGGTGCCGGCCGAGTATGTTGGGCCGATTATGGAACTTAATCAAGAAAAGCGTGGGACCTATGTGGCGATGGATTATGTGTCGAAGAGCAGGGTCAAACTGATCTATGAACTCCCACTCAGTGAAATAGTGTTCGATTACTTTGATCAATTAAAGTCGCGAACCAAAGGGTATGCGTCTCTGGACTATGAACTATCCGGCTATAAAGAGACGGATCTGGTGAAGATTGATGTACTGCTCAACGGAGAAATGGTGGATGCGCTGTCGTTTATTGTTCATCGCGCTAAGGCTTATAACCGGGGCAGGAAACTGGTGGAGAAACTTCGAGGAATTATTCCACGACAAATGTTTGAAATTCCGATCCAATCTGTGATCGGCAATAAAGTCATTGCCCGTGAAACGGTCAGTGCTATGCGGAAAGACGTTCTGTCCAAATGCTATGGCGGGGATATTTCCCGAAAACGTAAACTACTCGAGAAGCAAAAAGTGGGGAAAAAGCGTATGAAGCAAGTGGGCAGCGTGGAAGTACCTCAGGATGCTTTTATGGCGGTATTGAAGATCGAAGATTAGTCACTGATTAGTAGTAGCTCAGGTAGGTAAGCAGTTATGTTAGGGCACGATGCATCGTGCCCTTTCTGGATAGCGTCACTTACTTAACTTACCAAAATTAACAAACTTACCAAAACGAAGAGAGAGGGTGCGCACGTATGCCTTCGTTATATATACATGTTCCGTTTTGTATCCAGAAATGTGATTACTGTGCTTTTTATTCTCAGTCCTTGGCTCATTCCCCCAAAAACCTTATAGCCGAGTATTTAGAGGGACTGAAAGTCGAAATGGCGAATCGGCAAAAAGATGCTCCACAAGGGGTGTCTTCTCTTTTTATCGGGGGTGGCACACCGACGGCCTTACCGGATCGTGATCTAGAACAATTCATGGCAATGACTCAGCGCTATTTTCACGTGGACCCAGGGGCTGAGCTGACTATGGAAGGAAATCCAGGAACGATCACACCGTCAAAGCTAGCAATACTACGACAATACGGGATCAATCGTTTCTCTCTGGGGGTGCAAACGTTTGATGACTCTTTGTTAAAGGCGGTGGGCCGTATCCATTCCGGTCTTGAAGCTAGAATGGCGATTGGCCGTTTGAGAACGGCAGGTTTTGATAATATTAGTCTGGATCTGATGTTCGGGCTTCCTACCCAGGATATGACGACTTGGCAAGCGACCGTGGAGGAAGCCTTATCATATTCACCAGAACATCTATCCCTCTATGGCCTCATGTTAGAAGAAGGGACGCCACTTTATGAGCGGTATAAAGAGGGATCGGACCTACTTCCTAACGATGACTTACAAGCCCAGATGCATGAATGGGCGGTCGAGCGGTTAAAACAAGCGGGGTATAGGAATTACGAAACGTCTAACTTCGCGCGCCCAGGCTATGAATGTCGACATAATCTAGGCTACTGGCGGGGAGAGGATTATTTAGGATTAGGCCCGGGTGGGGTTTCTTGCCTAGATAGGGTGCGTTGGAAAAATATCGAAGACGTACGCACTTATCAAAGTCGCCTGCTTCAGGAGCAAGATCCCGTCGAGGAAGCAGGCCGGGAGGCGTTATCGTTGCACGAATGCATGGCGGAACGCATGATATTGGGGCTACGCCTCGAGGAAGGCGTTCATCTAACGTCATTTAGGAATGATTTTGGGGCCGATCTTAGGGATATTTATAAGGAAGTTTTGGAATGCTATAAAGATAGGGATGTTTTGATCGTTCGAGGTGATTATTTGCGGTTAAATGAGAAGTACGCGTTTGTTGCCAATGGGATTCTTAGTGAGTTCGTGTAAGCGGGAACTTGTGTGACAACGCTCTCGGTACATACGACTCTAGGGGACTTGTATGACACAACGCTCGGTCTACGACACAGAAAGCAAACTAGCCGAGTAAGCTCTCGTCTCTTGGGAACGGGGTGCCCGACATAAGCGCCGTCCTTGGGTGCGCCACGAGGCGCACGAATGCCAGTTGGTGAAAGTCCAACTCAACTAATAGCCATTCAGTTGAAAGAGAATGAGGATATTTCGATCAGTGATGGACGAGGTATAAGCCCTCAAACTCAAATAAGTGAGCCGTAACGCAAGTGAACAGGGTTAGCCTCGAAAGGCGTATTCGCAGTCGGTCAACCTTTCCAAGGGGGTGAAACCTGCTATTATACGGGAAGAAATGGCAAGAAGCACCGTATGGGACTGCCGGGGTTGTAACTGATGGCGCGCTTACAAGAAGGTATTCGTGTGAACGTGGGAGGTCTCAGGTTTCAAGGTTGGTCACCCAAAACGGAAATCTATAAGTCAAAGACGAAGTGATTTCTGGAGACCTGAGAAGTCGGATATGCCCATAGTAGCTAAGAACCTAAGGACAACATAACCTTAGGGAGCCAAGGGGCATTACATCAAACAAGCCTCCAAAGAAAGGAGTAGTTTCAGATTGGTCAACGACCTACAAATGAAACCGAGGACGCCAAAGAGCGACACGGAAAAGCTACGAGACTTTCAGAGGAAGCTATATCTCAAAGCCAAGCAAGAGAAAGAATTCCGGTTTTATGTACTGTACGACAAAATAAGAGAAGCCCGGTTCCTGAAAGAAGCCTACAGAAGAGTGAAAGCCAACCACGGAAGCCCTGGGATTGACGGGAAAACCTTTGAAGCCATAGAAAAAGAAGGAGTAGAAAAGCTCCTAGAAGATATCAAAGAAGAACTCGAAAAGAGAACGTATCGACCAAGCCCCGTACTACGGGTATACATTGAGAAAGCAAATGGGAAATTACGTCCTCTAGGGATTCCCACCATCAAAGACCGAATAGTACAGATGTCATGCAAGATGGTGATAGAACCCATCTTCGAAGCAGACTTCGAAGACAGCTCCTATGGATTCCGCCCAAAGCGATCGGCGCTTCATGCAATTACAGCTATCAAGGAAACTATCCAAAAAGGAAATACAGAGATCCTGGATGCTGACCTAAGCGCATACTTCGATACAATACCGCATGACAAACTGATGATCCTCATCGGGAAGAGAATCAGTGACAAAAACGTATTGCATCTCATAAAGATGTGGCTTAAGGCACCGATAGTGGAAGACGGAAAGACCAAAGGGGGAAAGAAGAACGACGTGGGGACTCCTCAGGGTGGTTTATGCAAAGCTTCGCATAAACCGCCTTATGCAAAGAAAGTTATTATGCGAAGTAATCTGCGAAAGTGCTGATTAATCCTATGGTTTTGTTT
>Ga0209386_1000193_pt1 | contig 31548 bp, 28 predicted proteins | sample NGEPertwo_FD_184510 | JGI IMG/M metagenome (GOLD analysis project Ga0209386, IMG submission 184510) | Arctic peat soil microbial communities from the Barrow Environmental Observatory site, Barrow, Alaska, USA - NGEE Permafrost154B-two... | ecosystem: Environmental > Terrestrial > Soil > Wetlands...
GCTTTGGCGCGGGCGTCGTGCTGCGCCAGCTCTCCCCCGAGGAGAAGGACGCCCGCGCCAAAGCGCTGGCCGGTGCCCGCCTGCGCGATGCCGACGAGGTCGAGAAGGCCAAGGAGACCGCGGCGCAAGAGGCCGTTGCCGAAGTGCAGCGCGCGAAGGATGCACGAGAGGCCGAGGCGCTAAAGCTCAAGGAGGCCGAGAAGAAAGAGGCCGAGGAGAAGGCGCGCCCGAAGGTCGAAGAGCAGCCGCGCAAGCACCTGAAGCAAGAGGCCGAGGAACAGCCGTCGCGCACACCCGACGCGCGCCACAAGAAGAGCCCGGTCGCGCCCCGGCGTGGCGAGCAGCGCGTTCGCGGCCGCCTCACGATCACCAATGCCCTCGACGAGGAGCAGCGCCAGCGGAGCCTTGCCTCGCTCAAGCGTCACCGCGAGCGTCAGAAGAAGCAGACCGGGCCCCAGGAACAGCAAAAGATTCAGCGCGAGGTTGTGATCCCCGAGGTCATCACCATTCAGGAGCTCGCCAACCGCATGGCCGAGCGCGGCGTCGACGTCATCAGGTTCCTGATGAAGGACGGCGAGATGCACAAGATCACCGACGTGATCGACTCCGACACCGCAGAGCTTATCGCCGAAGAATTCGGTCATGTGGCGCGGCGCGTGTCCGAGGCGGACGTCGAGGAAGGCTTTATCGACGCCGCGGACGAGGACGAGGATCGTCTGCCGCGGGCGCCGATCGTCACCATCATGGGCCATGTCGACCACGGCAAGACGTCGCTGCTTGACGCCATCCGCGTCACGAATGTCGTCTCCCAGGAGGCCGGCGGCATCACCCAGCATATCGGCGCCTATCAGGTCGTAGTGCCGTCGGGTCAGAAAATCACTTTCATCGACACGCCGGGCCATGAGGCGTTCACCGCCATGCGCGCGCGCGGCGCCCAGGTCACCGACATCGTTATTCTCGTGGTCGCCGCCGACGACGGCGTCAAGCCGCAGACGATCGAGGCCATCAATCATGCGAGGGCCGCCGGCGTGCCGCTGATCGTGGCCATCAACAAGATCGACGCGCAAGGCGCCGATCCGAAGCGCGTCCGCACCGAGTTGCTTAGCCATGAGATCGTGGTGGAGAGCTTGGGTGGCGACACGCTTGAGGTCGAGGTCTCGGCGCTCAAGAAGACGGGCCTCGACAAGCTGCTCGACGCGATCGCGCTCCAGGCCGAAGTGCTGGAACTCAAGGCCAATCCGGACCGCAACGCCGAAGGCGTGATCGTCGAAGCCAAGCTCGAGCGCGGACGTGGCCCTGTCGGCACGGCGCTCGTTCAGCGCGGCACGCTCAAGCTCGGCGATCTGGTGGTGGCGGGATCGGCCTATGGCCGCGTCCGCGCCCTGATCAACGATATTGGCGAGCAAGTCAAAGAAGCCGGCCCATCGGTGCCGGTCGAGGTGCTCGGGTTCGATTCGGCGCCCGAGGCCGGCGACCAGTTCGCCGTGGTCGAGAGCGAGGCGCGCGCCCGCGAGATCACCGACTATCGCATGCGCGAGCGGCGCAAGCGGCTGGCCGTCGCCGGCCAGCGCGGCAGCCTCGAGCAGATGATGAGTCAGTTGAAGGAAACTGGCATCCAAGAGTTCACGCTCCTGATCAAAGGCGACGTGCAGGGCTCGGTCGAGGCCATTGTCGCGTCCCTCCGCAACCTCGGTACCGACGAGGTGAGGGCCCGCATCGTGCACGCGGGCGTCGGCGGTATCACTGAATCAGACGTGTCGCTGGCATCGACGTCGGGCGCGGCCTTGCTCGCCTTCAACGTGCGCGCCAACGCTCAGGCCAGAGAAACGGCCCTGCGGGAAGGCGTCGAGATTCGCCAATATGCGGTGATCTACGATTTGGTGGACGACATCAAGCAGGCCATGTCCGGATTGTTGACGCCGACCAGGCGCGAGACATTCCTCGGCAATGCCGAGATCCTGGAAGTGTTCACCATCTCCAAGGTCGGCAAGGTGGCCGGCTGCCGCGTCACCGAAGGCAAGGTCGAGCGTGGCGCCCAGGTCCGGCTGATCCGCGACAACGTCGTGGTGCACGAAGGCAAGCTCTCCACGCTCAAGCGCTTCAAGGACGAGGTGAAAGAGGTGGTGGCCGGCCAGGAATGCGGCATGGCGTTCGAAGGCTACCAGGACATGCGCCAAGGCGACGTCATCGAGTGCTTCGAGGTCGAGCACGTCCAGCGCACGCTCTAGGGCCGGCGGCGGACTGCCCTGTCCTAGAGCGCGCTGAGTGGCCTACTCCCTCACCCATGCTTATGGCTATGACGACTTCGCGGCCTTGATCCGGGCGAAGCGTTCAATCGGCCTCATGGGCAAGCTCGGGCCCGCCACCCCCTATGTCGTGGTCAGCGCGCTTTACCTCGTCCTGATCGTCTCGAGCCTCGCCTGGGATGGGCTCGCGCCCGCCGAGATGATTCAGGGACAGATGCCGCTTATGATCCTGGCGGGAATCCCCCTCGTCATCGTGCTCGTGGCGGCGATCGACTTCATCTTCATGCGCCTGATCTACCGCCTCGTGTTCCAGCGCTTTGCCCTCGCCGACAAGGAGATTACGGTGACCTTGAACGACAGCGGCATCAAGTGGAGCGGCGGCGGGCTGGCCGGTGAATGTGGCTGGTTCAACGTGAAGCGCGTGGTCGAGACCAAGGAGTGTCTCTTTCTCTTCATCAGCAAGGTGGAAGGCCTCGTCCTGCCCCGTCGCGCGGTGGCCTCGGAGCGCGCCTTTCAGGAACTTGCCACCTATGTCAGGGAGCACGCCAATGACTGACAAAGGAAAACGTGCCGGCGCGACCCCGTCACAACGCCAGTTGAAAGTGGGCGAGCTGATCCGTCATGCGCTTGCTGAGATCTTCTCCCGCGGCGAGGTGATCGACGAGGTGGTGAGCCAACACTCGCTCACGGTTCCGGAGGTCCGCATGACGCCCGACCTCAAGCTGGCCACGGCCTATGTGATGCCGCTCGGCGGCGGCGGCGCGGCCGACGAGGTCGTCGCCCATCTCGAAAAGCACAAGCGCTTCCTGCGCGGCGAGGTGGCCAAGCGGGTCAGCCTCAAATTCATGCCGGAGCTCAGGTTCAAGGTGGATGTGTCGTTCGAAGCGTCCTCCCGCATCGACCAGCTGCTCGCCTCGCCCGACGTCGCCCGCGACCTCGACGACTAGCGGCCGGACGGGGCTAAGACCATGGCGCGGCGGCGCAAAGGCCAATCGGTCAACGGCTGGCTGATCCTCGACAAGCCGCAAGGCGTGACCTCGACCAGGGCCGTGGGGCGGGTGAAGCACCTCTATGACGCCTCCAAGGCGGGCCACGCCGGCACACTCGATCCGCTCGCCACGGGCATCCTGCCGATTGCGTTCGGCGAGGCCACCAAGACCGTGCCCTTCGTGGTCGACGGCACCAAGGAATACCGCTTCACCGTGCGCTTGGGCGCCCAGACCGACACCGATGACGCCGAAGGCAAGGTGGTCGAGACGTCTGCCCGGCGCCCCACGCGCGCAGAGATCGAGGCCGCTCTTCCTCAATTCACCGGCGAGATCGTCCAGGTGCCGCCACGCTTCTCGGCGCTCAAGGTGGACGGCGCGCGGGCCTACGACCTCGCCCGTGACGAGGAGGACTTCGAACTCGCGCCGCGGACCGTGACTGTCGAGCGGCTCGACCTCGTGGACCACCCCGATGAGGACCATTGCGTGCTCGACGCCGAGTGCGGCAAGGGCACCTATGTGCGGGCGCTCGCGCGCGATCTCGGCCGGGCGCTCGGCTGCCTCGGCCATGTGGAGGCCTTGCGGCGGACCCGCGTCGGGACGTTCAGCGAGGCGGACACCGTCACGATGGCCGATCTCGAAGAGGCCGCGGCGAGCCCGCAAGGCCCAGACACCCTATTGGGTCTGCTGCGGCCCGTGGAGACGGCGCTCCAGCACATTCCGGCCCTCTCCTTGAGCAGCGCCGATGCCGCCAGGCTCCGCCAGGGCCAGGCTGTCTTGCTGCGCGGCCGGGACGCGCCGATCATGAGCGGGACGGTGTATGCCGTCTCCCGGGGGGCGCTGGTCGCCTTAGGCGAGGTCAGTCAGGGGGAATTCAGGCCGCGGCGCATCTTCAATCTGCCAGGCTAGACCGCGTCTCCAGGCCCCGCCGGAAGGCCCAAAATTCCGCTGGTCTAAAGCCCGATAATCCCTATATTGCACCGGTTGCGCGGGGGGCTGCTTTGGCGGCCCTATTGCGCACATTTTGAGCTGACCGCGCTGGACGACATCCCGGCCCGGCCCTGAAAAACCCCTAACAGCAAGGATTATCCGATGTCGATTAGCGCTGAGCGCAAGCAAGAGCTCATCAAGGAATATGCGACCAAAACCGATGACACTGGGTCCCCAGAAGTCCAGGTCGCCATCCTGACCGAGCGGATCACCAATCTTACCGAGCATTTCAAGACCCACGGTAAAGACAATCATTCGCGTCGCGGGCTGCTGAAAATGGTCAGCCAGCGGCGCAGTCTGCTCGACTACGTCAAGTCGTCGGACCACGACAGGTATCAGAAGCTCATCAATCGGCTCGGCATCCGCCGGTAACGTCTTCGCTTGGCGAAGCCTTTTTTGGTTTGAGCTTTTGCGCATTTGAACGGGCCAGTCCCCGCGCCACCGGGCGTTGGGACCGCCTTACCCTTCCCCACTCAATGGGACACAAACATGTTTGATAAACACACCGTAGAAATCGAATGGGGCGGCCGCCCCCTGACGCTGGAGACTGGCCGGATTGCCCGCCAGGCCGACGGCGCCGTGCTGGCCACCTATGGCGAGACATCCGTTCTCGCCACCGTCGTCGCCGCCAAGGAGGAAAGGGTCGGCATCGACTTCTTCCCCCTGACCGTGAACTACCAGGAGAAGACCTTCGCTGCGGGCAAGATCCCCGGCGGCTTCTTCAAGCGCGAGGGTCGCCCGACCGAGAAGGACACCCTCACCTCACGCCTGATCGACCGGCCCATCCGGCCGCTGTTCGCCAAGGGCTTCAAGAACGAGACGCAAGTCATCACCACCGTGCTGTCGCACGACATGGAAAACGATCCAGACATTCTTGCCTTGATTGCCGCCTCGGCGGCGCTGACCATTTCCGGCATCCCGTTCCTGGGGCCGATCGGTGCCGCCCGCGTCGGCTATATCGACGGCAATTACGTGCTGAACCCGGTGATCGACGAGCTGCCCCTGTCGGCTCTCGATCTCGTGGTGGCGGGTACGGCGGACGCCGTACTGATGGTGGAATCGGAGGCCAAGGAGCTGGCCGAGGATATCATGCTCGGCGCAGTGATGTACGGCCACCAGCACTTCCAGCCGGTGCTCGAGGCGATCGTCAAGCTCGCCGAGCGCGCCGCCAAGGAGCCCTGGCCCCTCAAGAAGATCGACAACGCCGAGCTCGTGGCCAAGGTCAGCGAGATTGCCGATAGCGGCCTACGCGATGCCTACTCGATCGCCAGCAAGCAGGAGCGTCGCGACGGCATCTCGCAGGTCAAGGAGAAGGTTATCGCCGCGCTCGTTCCCGAGGGCTCCGATGCGACGCTGGCATCCAGCGTGTCCGGCGCTTTCAAGGAGGCCGAGAAGAACCTCGTGCGCTCAGGCATTCTCGACACGTCCCGGCGCATCGACGGCCGCGACCTGTCCACCGTGCGCCCCATCGTGTGCGAGGTCGGGATCCTGCCCCGCACCCACGGCAGCGCCCTGTTCACGCGCGGCGAGACCCAGTCGCTTACCGTTGCCACGCTTGGCACGGGCGAGGACGAGCAGTTCGTCGACGCGCTCCAGGGCACCTACAAAGAGTCCTTCATGCTGCATTACAACTTTCCGCCCTTCTCGGTCGGCGAGGTTGGCCGCATGAGCGGTCCGGGACGGCGCGAGATCGGGCACGGTAAGCTCGCCTGGCGCGCCATCCATCCGGTCCTGCCCGACCGCGAGCAGTTCCCCTACACCATCCGTCTCGTCTCGGAGATCACGGAGTCGAACGGCTCCTCCTCCATGGCCACGGTGTGCGCCTCTTCGCTTGCCATGATGGACGCGGGCATTCCGCTCAAAAAGCCGGTCGCCGGCATCGCCATGGGCCTCATCAAGGAAGGTGAGCGTTTCGCCGTCCTGTCCGACATTCTCGGCGATGAGGACCACCTCGGTGACATGGACTTCAAGGTGGCCGGCACGTCGGAGGGGATCACCTCTCTGCAGATGGACATTAAGATCACCGGCATCACCGAGGAGATCATGAAGGTCGCGCTGGATCAGGCGCGTCACGGCCGCGAGCATATCCTCGGCGAGATGGACAAGGCGCTTAACAGTGCCCGGCCGGAGCTCGGCGAATACGCGCCGCGCATCGAGACGATCCACATTCCGGTCGACAAGATCCGGGAAGTGATCGGTACGGGCGGCTCGGTGATCCGTGAGATCGTCGCGGAGTCCGGCGCCAAGATCGACATCTCCGATGACGGCACGGTCAAGATTGCATCGTCGAACGCGGAATCGATCCGCGCCGCGATGGCCCGCATCAAGGGAATCACCGCCGAGCCTGAGGTTGGCGAGATCTATCAGGGCAAGGTCGTCAAGGTGATGGAGTTCGGCGCGTTCGTGAACTTCTTCGGTCCCAAGGACGGCCTGGTGCATATCTCACAGCTCGCCGAAGGGCGACCTGCTTCCGTCTCCGAAGTGGTCAAGGAAGGCGATCAGGTGTGGGTGAAGCTGCTGGGCTTCGACGATCGCGGCAAGGTCAAGCTGTCGATGAAAATCGTCGACCAGAAGACCGGCAAAGAGATCGAGAAGGCCGAAGCGAGCTAAGCCGCGGGCCCTTTCCCACAGAAAGAGGTTTGAGCGGGGCGCTTCGGCGCCCCGATCTTTTTCTACCGGAGCCCGTGGCCGGCCTTGTCTATTGAGCGCTGGGGGCGTCGGGGACGTTGGTGTCCTTGGCGCAGCGCCAGCCGATGACAAAGTACTTGTCGTTGGCGCGCTGCCACTCGTTCGACTTCTCGCCGCCGGTTCTGATGCAGGTCACCACGTCGCCGGCGCCGGCACCCGCCACCTTGTACTCCTGGCACTTCTCCGGCGTAGCCAGGAGACATACCATCACAATGAGCTCGGCCATGCGTTTCTCCTCCTTGCGGTCTTAGCGTTCGCGCCTCGGCACGCGCGGACCGCGTTCTATCTCTGTGCTGAACGGGGTAAAATTGTGACCTTGGGGCGGCCTGTCAATCTGGACGGCGCCTTAGCCTTACTGCGCCGCCTCACGAGGGGTCACTTTGTCGACAGCGTTCTCCAGCTCCTCGGCACGTTCCATCGCCTTGAGCGAGTTCAGGTCCGGCATGAAGGTGGTCGAGTAGCCGCAATCCACGAAATGCACCTCGCCGGTGACCGCGCCTGACATGTCCGACAGGAGATAGAGCGCGGCTCCACCGACCTCGTCGAGCTTCGGCGAGCGGCGCATGGGCGCATGGCGCTGCTGATAATGGAGCAGGGTGCGTGCGTCTGAGATGCCGGCGCCCGCGAGCGTGCGCATCGGCCCGGCCGAAAGCGCGTTCACCCGGATGCCGCGCGGCCCAAAATCCGAAGCAAGATATTTGACGCTGGTCTCGAGCGCCGCCTTGGCCACGCCCATGACGTTGTAGCAGGGCACCACGCGGGTCGCGCCGGCATAGGTGAGCGTCAGCAGCGAGCCGCCTTCGGACATCATGTCGGAGGCGAGCTTGCAGATCTCCGTGAACGAGAAGCAGGAGATCACCATGGTGTGCTCGAAGTTCTTGCGCGTGGTGTCGCAATAGCGGCCCTTGAGCTCGTTGCGATCCGAGAACGCCAGCGCATGCACGACGAAATCGAGCGTGCCCCACTCCTTGCGGATCACGCCGAACATACGCTCGACGCTGGCAAGGTCCTCAACGTCAACCTCTTCGATGATCTTGGCGCCGAGGGACCGGGCCAGCGGCGCGGCGCGACGGCCGAAGGCGCCCCCCTGATAGCTGAAAGCAAGCTCGGCGCCCTGCCCGTGCAGCACGCGGGCGATGCCCCAGGCGATAGAGCGGTCGTTGGCGACGCCCATCACCAGCCCCCGCTTTCCCGCCATCAGCGGGCCCGGCTCAGCAATGTCTCTCGTTGGTGCCATGGTACTTACTCTGCTTAAGGTTGATTCCCGTCTCAGTCATCCAAACGACGGAATACGAGTGTGGCGTTGGTGCCGCCAAAACCAAAGCTGTTCGACATCACGGTGTTAATGGCCACATTGTCCTTGCGCTTGCGGACGATGGGCATGTCGGCGAATTCCGGATCCAGAGTCTCAATATTGGCGGATTCGCAGATGAAACCGTTGTGCATCATCAGCAGTGAGTAGATCGCCTCATGCACGCCAGCGGCGCCAAGCGAGTGGCCGGTCAAGGACTTGGTCGCGCTGATGGGCGGGCATTTGTCGCCGAATACTTCCCTGATGGCCTCGATCTCGCGCAAATCGCCGAGCGGGGTCGAGGTGGCATGGGGGTTAATGTAGTCGATCTGGTCGCCGTTGAGGTTCTGCATGGCCATGCGCATGCAGCGCACCGCGCCCTCGCCGGACGGCAGCACCATATCGAAGCCGTCAGACGTGGCGCCGTAGCCCACCAGCTCGGCATAGATGTGGGCGCCGCGGGCCTTCGCGTGCTCAAGCTCCTCGAGCACCACGACGCCGGCTCCGCCGGCAATGACGAAGCCGTCGCGGGCCGTGTCATAGGCGCGGCTCGCCTGCTCGGGGCGGTCGTTGAAGTCGGATGACATGGCGTTCATGGCGTCGAACAGGACGGACAGCGTCCAGTCCAGCTCCTCGCCGCCGCCGGCGAACACAATGTCCTGCTTGCCGAGCTGAATCAGCTCGCTGCCATTGCCGATGCAATGGGCCGACGTCGAGCACGCAGACGAGATGGAATAGCTCACGCCCTTGATATGATAGGGCGTCGACAGGGTCGCCGAATTGGTGGAGCACATGGACTTCGGCACTTCGAAAGGACCGACCTTCTTCGGCCCTTTCTCGCGGGTGGTGTCGGCGGCCTGCACGATGGCGCGGGTCGACGGCCCACCGGAGCCCATGATCAGCCCGGTCCGCTCATTGGAGACATCGTCCTCCTCGAGGCCTGCGTCGCGGATCGCCTGCTCCATGGCGATGTAGTTCCAAGCGGCACCCGCGCCCATGAAGCGGCGGACCTTGCGATCGATCATGTCCTCCCAGTCGATCTTGGGGGCGCCATGCACTTGGCAGCGGAAACCGAGCTCGGCATAGGTGTCGGCCTTGACGAGGCCGGACTTGGTCTCGCGCAGCGCGGCAAGCACCTCCTGGGCACTGTTGCCGATGGAGGACACAATGCCCATGCCGGTCACGACCACGCGTCTCATTGGGGGCAACGTCCTTGGAGCCAGCGCCGCATGCGCAAAGGGTCAAGCACCAGCGGGTGCGGCTTCGTCCGCTTGGAATAGGCCGACCTTAAGGTCTTTGGCCGTGTAGATCGTCTCGCCGTCGGCCTTCACCCAACCATCGGCCGTGCCGATGGTGAATTTGCGGCGGATCACGCGCTTGAGTTCGACGATGTATTCAACCTTCCGCATGGTCGGCAGCACCATGCCGGAGAACTTCACCTCGCCCACGCCAAGCGCGCGGCCCTTGCCGGGGGCGCCGAGCCAGCCGAGGAAGAACCCGAGCATCTGCCACAACGCATCGAGCCCGAGGCAGCCCGGCATGACGGGATCGCCCTTGAAGTGACAGGCGAAAAACCAGAGATCGGGCTTCACGTCGAGCTCAGCCACAATGCGTCCATGGCCGTGCTCGCCGCCGTCCTCCTCGACCTGGGAGATGCGGTCGAACATCAGCATCGGGGGCAACGGCAGCCGCGCATTGCCGGGGCCGAACAACTCGCCCCGAGCGCAGGCAAGCAGGTCCTCGAAGTCGAAATGGCCCCGCCGTTCGGCCGTCGGTTTCTGCACTCTGTAAGTCCTTCGTTCGCTTTGAGCCTGAAATATGGTGGGTTCCTAACACAGACGCGAGCCCACCAAAAGCCCGGGAGGACCCCCCGGGGCGCCCCGCCTACCATCCAAATGCAAAGCAGCCAATCGGAACTTCACCCGCCGGGGCAGGCGTTGGGCGGGTTAACCCGGCAAAAAGTCAGCCAGGGCACGGCGTTGCGGTGGGGCCACCTTCAGCCTATATTCCCCGATGCTAACCTTTGCGTGATAAGAGAACATGGAAAAGTCGCCCCACGGGCCGCATGAGAGCGAGACTATGACCGGAAACGTTGCCGAACTTCTGCGCGGCGCGGGCCTTAGGCCCACGCGTCAGCGGGTGGCCCTTGCCCGCTTGCTGTTTGCCGAGGGCGACCGGCATGTCACCGCCGAGCGGCTGCATGAGGAGGCCTCGGCCTCTCAGGTCACAGTATCGCTCGCCACCGTCTATAATACCCTGCACCAGTTCACCGAGGCAGGGCTCCTCAGGGAGGTCGCGGTCGAGGGCGCCAAGACCTATTTCGACACCAACACTTCCAATCACTACCACTTCTTTTGCGAGCGCTCCGGCAAGCTGCTGGATATCTCCACCGGCGCGATCAGCATCGAGGGCCTGCCGGAGGCGCCCGAAGGCATGGCCATCTCCCGCGTCGATGTGCTGGTGCGGCTGGTCAAGAAGAACGCCGACTAGCCCCGGTCATCACGGTTACTCGGCTTGGCGTCGCTAACGCAGCGGGCGAGGCTACTCGACCTCTTCGCCGCGATAAACGCCCCACAGCTTGTCTTGCTCGACATAGCCTGAATAGTCGTCGACCGTGAGCTCGCACCATTCCCCGTCGCATGACACCACATTGCCGAGCACCCCGGATTGCAGCTCCGCCACCGCGCGGGAGCCCGTGGAGCGGCTGTCGTGCAGAGGGACCGGGACACTCTCCTGGCCCTTCGACCACGGGGAGATGAGCACCGTGCGCCGGCCGCTCAGAAGGCTGTGGAACACCCAGCCGTCGGCCCCCTCGCTATCGCGCACGCGGCGCCAATTATCGGATTCGGCGATAATCTCGACGGGCAGGCCGGCCCGCGAGAACACCCAGACGATGGCCTGATCGGTGCTGGGACCCCGGCGCACATTGACCTTATCGGACTTGAGGCTGACAAAGCGGGGCACGGCCAAGCCAGTCGACCCATTGGCCGTGGCCTGCTTGACGCCGTCTTCGGCGGCGGCGCTGCCGGCGCATGCCCCGAAGGCGAGGCCCAGGGCCAGCCCAATCCCGATCAAGACACGATAACGCAACGTCTCACCCCCATAGTGGCCCCCCGAATCGACGCTCCTTCAATGGCCGAGAAAAGTGAAAGGATCGTGGCTCCGCGGCTTTTCGGGCCCTAAGCCAATATGACGCTTTATCTCGCGAAGCCCCTTCTGTTAGACAAAGCGCGCAAAACAAGCACCTGGCAATCGCCAAGGAGGAATCCTCCTCCGCCGCCGCTAGCCTCCTGACGGGATACGTTATGTCTTCTGATCGACCGCTCGTTATCGTCACGCGCAAGCTTCCCGACGTCGTGGAGACACGGCTCAGGGAACTGTTCGATGCGCGTCTCAACCTCGACGACAAGCCGTTTTCGCGGGACGAGCTGGTCGAGGCGGTGAAGACGGCCAATGTGCTGGTGCCAACGGTCACCGACCGCATCGACCGGACCGTGCTGAGCCAGGCGGGCCCCGAACTCAAGCTGATCGCCCAGTTCGGCACCGGCGTCGACAATATCGACCTCGATACGGCGCGGAACCGCTCGATTATCGTGACCAACACGCCCGGCGTGCTGACCGAGGACACCGCCGATATGACCATGGCGCTGATCCTTTCGGTGCCGCGGCGCCTGACCGAGGGCGCGGCCCTGCTCCGGGCCGACACCGGCGACTGGCAGGGCTGGTCGCCGACCTGGATGCTCGGCCATCGCATCTATGGCAAGCGGCTCGGCATTGTCGGCATGGGGCGTATCGGCCAGGCCGTGGCGCGGCGCGCCAAGGCGTTCGGCTTGCAAATCCACTATCACAACCGCAGGCGGGTCTCGCCGGACATCGAGCAGGCGCTCGAGGCGACCTATTGGGACAGCCTCGACCAGATGCTGGCGCGCATGGACATCATCTCCATCAACTGCCCGCACACGCCGGCGACCTATCACCTGCTTTCGGCCCGGCGGCTGGCGCTGCTGAAGCCGTCGGCCTACGTCGTCAACACCGCGCGCGGCGAGGTGATCGACGAGAACGCGCTCGCTCGCATGATCGAGAACAACGAGCTTGCCGGCGCCGGGCTCGACGTGTTCGAGCATGAGCCCGCGGTGAACCCGAAGCTGCTCAAGAGCGATAAGGTCGTGGTGCTGCCGCATATGGGCTCGGCCACGCTCGAGGGCCGCGTCGACATGGGCGAGAAGGTCATCATCAACATCAAGACCTTCCTCGACGGCCATGCGCCGCCGGACCGCGTCCATCCGGCGATGTTCTAGGAGCCTCGGCTCTCCAGTTTCTTCGTCATTGCCGGGCTTGACCCGGCAATCCATGCCACTGGCGTTTCAGCTCGTGGCAGCGTCACGGCATGGATGCCCGGATCAAGTCCGGGCATGACGGACTCAGCGGGGGGCCTCTTCCGTATGCACGTGCTCGGGCCGGAAGCCCATGCCGACGAGCCGGCCCGGGAAGCGCCTGAGCCACGGAAAGCGGTTCAGCAGCTTGGCCACAAATGGCGGCTTCGGCTGCGTTGTCATTGTGAGCACGCTGGAGATGACGCGGTTCTGGATGAAGATCTGGAGCGCTTGGGTCATCTCGGTCGGCCATTGCCGCCGCTTCTGCACCTTGCGCAGCTCGTCCTCGGTCACTTTTCCCTCACGAAGCGGGGCGGCGAGAATATTGGCGGTGGCGACCGCGTCTTGAACGGCCAGATTGATGCCCACGCCGCCGATGGGAGACATGGCATGCGCCGCATCGCCGATGCACAACAGCCCCGGGCGGTACCAGCGCTTCAAGCGGTCGACGGCCACGGTGAGCAGCTTCACGTCGTCCCAAGAGGCGATCTCGCGCACGCGGTTTGAGAGCTCGGGGTTCAGCCCGACAATGGCGAGGCGGAAGGCCTCGAGCCCTTTGCGGCGCAGCTCATTGAAGCCACCTTTGGGGATGACGAAGGCGCACTGCCAGTAGTCGCCGCGGTCGATCATGATGAAGAAACGGCCTGGCTCGATGCGACCGAGGCTGTCGGAGCCGTCGTCGGGGCGCCTGGACAGGCGCAGCCACAGCACGTCCATGGGCGCGCCGCGATCCTCGACCTCTAAACCGGCAAGTCTCCGCACGGTGGAATGGCGGCCATCGGTGCCGACCACGAGATCGGCGCGGACTTCCAGATCGCCTTGCGGCGTGGCCGCTTTCAGGCCCACGACCCGGTCCTCGTCCTTGATGAGCTCGTCCACCTCCGCCCGCATGCGCAGATGAAATGTCGGGTAGCGCTTCCCCGCTTCGGCCAGGAAATTGAGGAACTCCCATTGCGGCATGAAGGCGAGGAATTTGCAGTGCGTCGGGAGGTGCGAGAAATCGGCGATCTGGACCAGCTCATCGCCGATCTGGGCGCCGAGTTCGCGCACCTCTTGATGGGGCCGCTTGAGAAATTCATCGAGCAGACCGAGCTCATACATGAGCTCGAGCGTCGAGGGATGAATCGTGTCGCCGCGGAAGTCGCGGAAAAAGTCCTCGTGCTTTTCAAGCACGACGACGTCAACGCCAGCGCGGGCAAGGAGAAAGCCGAGCATGACGCCGGCCGGTCCGCCGCCGGCAATCGCGCACTGTGTGGTGATGGTCTCAATCGCCATGGCGCAGCCTCAAATAGTGATGCCCAGCGCGTGGCCGGGCATTCCTGGGATTTGGCCTGCAACTATCGGCTGAAAAGATTGAAAAACCCTATTGGGTGCAAGCCTCTCGGCTAGCTCGACGCCATGGCGGCCTTGCGGTGGTGGGACAGGTCGCGGAACCTCGAATTTATGCCGTTCAGCGGGTTCTCCGGATCCCAGCCATAGGTCACCGTGGAAAATCGCGCCTGGAGGGCATCGTACAGGAGGAGCCGGCCGGTCAGGCCCTCGCCGATGCCAAGCAGCTCCTTCACCACCTCGACCGCCTGGAGGCAGCCGATGACGCCCGCTACCGCGCCGAGGATACCCGCTTCCGCGCAAGCCGGCACGGTGCCCGCGGGCGGGGCCTGCGGGAACAGGCAGCGATAGGAGGGACGCGGATTGCCGTCCTCGCCCGTCTCGAAGGCGCGGAACGTGGTGAGTTGGCCGTCGAACGGACCGACGGCCAACTCACCACGTTCCAGCTTGGCGAAATAGCAGGCGTCGTTGACGAGATAGCGCGTGGCGAAATTGTCCGAGCCGTCGGCGACGATGTCGAAGCCGCGCAGGATGTCGAGCGCGTTCTCAGGGACGAGCCGCGTGGTGTAGAGCTTCGTCTCCACGTGGGGGTTAAGGCGTTTGATCGTGGCGGCCGCGCTCTTGGTCTTCGACCGCCCCACCGCTTCGGTGTCATGGACGATCTGGCGCTGGAGATTATCCAGACTGACACGGTCATCGTCGATGATGCCGATTTGGCCGATGCCGGCCGCGGCGAGATAGAGAACGAGCGGGGAGCCGAGGCCGCCGGCGCCGACCACGAGCACGCGCGCGGCCTTGAGCCGCTGCTGGCCTTCGCCGCCGATTTCTTTCAGCACCAGATGGCGCTTGTAGCGTTCGATCTCGTCAGGGGTGAGCATGGGATAACTGTAGGTCCTCAACTCGATTTCGTCATTGCCGGGCTTGACCCGGCAATCCAGTCCACTGGCAATAGAGTATGTGCAGACGTAATGGCGTGGATGCCCGGATCAAGTCCGGGCATGACGGCTCTCGGGACTCAGCCGGTGGAGCCGAAGCCGCCCGGCCCACGATTTGTGGCGCCGAGCGCCTCCACGACAGCGAGTTCGACATGAGCGACGGGCGCCACCACCAGCTGGGCGATGCGCTCCGCCCTGTGCACCCTGAAGGTCTCGTTGCCGAGATTGGCAAGAAGCACCATGACTTCGCCGCGATAGTCGGCGTCGATGGTGCCGGGACTGTTGAGCACGGTGACGCCGTGCTTCAGGGCAAGGCCGGAGCGCGGGCGGACTTGTCCCTCATAGCCCCGAGGCAGCTCGAGCGCGAGCCCGGTGGGAACGAGCGCCCGGGCGCCAGGCGCGAGCTCCAGCGGCCTCCCGTCGGGCACGGCGGCGAGCAGATCGAGGCCGGCCGCGTTGGCCGATTGATAGGATGGAAGCGGCAGGCCCTGGCCATGACGAAGGCGTAAGACGCGAACGGTGAGGCGGTGCGGCGGCTGTGCCTCGCTCATTCCGCGGCCGACCGCACGGCGGACAGGGCCTCGGCGGCGCGGGCGAGAAGCCGTGCCGCCATCTCGTGCTTGCTCATGGCCGGCCAGTCCTCGATGCCCGCGCCGGTGACGAGATGCACTTTTGTGGCGTCGCCGCCCATGATGCCGGTGCCAGGCGACACGTCGTTGGCGACGATCCAGTCGGCGCCCTTGGCGCGGCGCTTGGCGATGGCGTTGTCGATGACGTTCTCGGTCTCGGCGGCGAAGCCGATGACGAGGTCCGGACGCTGCGGACCCTTGATCGCCAGCGTCGCCAAGATGTCCGGGTTCTGCGCCAGCGCCAGCGACACCTCGCCGCCGCCTTGCTTCTTGAGCTTCTGGGCCGCTTGCGCGGCCGCGCGCCAATCGGCGACCGCGGCGGCGCAAATGGCGATGTCGGCAGGGAGCGCATCGAGTGCCGCGTCCAGCATCTCGTGCGCCGTTTCGACCTTGACCAGGCTCACGCCTTTCGGATCGGGGAGCGCCACGGGTCCGCTCACCAGCGTCACACGGGCGCCCAGCGCTTGCGCGGCGCGGACCAGCGCATGGCCCTGCTTGCCGGACGAGCGGTTGGCAATATAGCGCACCGGATCGAGCGGCTCATGGGTGGGGCCCGAGGTGATGAGAACGTGCCTGCCGCTCAACGGGCCTTGCTGCTTTGCCGCGAGCAGGCGCTCGATGGCATCGACAATGGCAGGCGGCTCGGCCATGCGGCCGGGGCCGTATTCGCCGCAAGCCATCTCGCCCTCGTCGGGGCCGACAAAGGCGATGCCGTCGGCCCGGAGCGTGGCCACGTTGCGGCGGGTCGCCGGATGCTGCCACATGCGCACATTCATGGCGGGCGCGATCATCACGCGCTTGTCGGTGGCGAGCAGAACGGTGGAGGCCAGGTCGGACGCGGTGCCGGTCGCCATCTTGGCGATGAGATCGGCGGTCGCAGGCGCCACGACGACAAGATCGGCCTCGCGCGACAGCCGGATATGGCCGATCTCCGCTTCGTCCTTGAGGTCGAACAGATCGGTGAAGGTCTTGTCCTCGGACAGCACCGAGAAGGAGAGCGGCGTCACGAACTCGGCGCCGCCTTTTGTCAGGATCACGCGCACGGAAGCGCCTCGCTCCTTCAGGCGGCGCACGAGCTCAAGGCTCTTATAGGCGGCGATGCCGCCGCCTACGATCAACAGGATGCGCGTTCCTTGCACGGTCGTCTTACTCCGCTGTCATTCCCGCGAAGGCGGGACTCCGGTCATCGCCAACCTTAGCAATAATGGACACCGGTGGTTACTGGATTGCCCGGTCAAGCCGGGCAATGACAAGAAATAGGGTTAGCGGCTCAAAATCAAAACAGAAGGCTGAGAGCGATGGCCACGAGCGCGATCGCGCCGACCCAGATGCCGATCCGGGTCGTGCGGTCGTTTCGGTTCTGCGCGGCGGCCAAGCGCGCCACGCTCTGGTCGTCGAGACGCAAGCCGTCCTCCACCATGGCGCCGAAGGCGTCGGCCGTACGCTCGGCCTGAAGCAAGAGCTTGGGAATGTCGCCGACGAAGCGGCCGACGGACGCCGCGCTCTCCGCTGCCTGCTCGAGGCGGGCACCCGCGCCCAACTGGCTCTCCATCCACTCCTTGACCACCGGCTCGGCCACGACCCAGATATTTAGGTTGGGGTCCATGCTCCGGCCCACGCCCTCGACCACCACCATGGTCTTTTGCAGCAGGATCAGCTCGGGCCGCGTCTCCATGTCGAACACTTCGGTGTATTGGAACAGCTGGCCGAGTAGCTGCGCCATGGAAATCTCGCTCGCCGGCCGGTCCATGATCGGCTCGCCAATGGCGCGCAGGGCTTGCGCGAAATGCGCCACCGAATGCTTGCGCGGCACGTAGCCCGCCGCGAAATGCACCTCGGCCACGCGCGCATAATCGCGGGTGATGAAGCCGTAAAGGATCTCGGCCAGGAAGCGGCGCTCCTTCATGCTCAGGCGGCCCATGATGCCGAAATCCACGGCGACGATGGTGCCTTCAGCGTCGACAAACAAATTCCCGGGATGCATGTCGGCATGGAAGAAGCCGTCGCGCATGGCGTGACGCAGGAAGGTCTGCACTAGGCGCGCGCCAATCGCCTTCAGATCATGGCCGGCGGCGCGGAGCTTTTCGTGGTCGCCGATGGGAACGCCGTCGATCCATTCCAACGTGAGCACGCGGCGGGCGCTTCGTGTCCAATCCACGGTCGGCACCCGGAACCCTTCGTCGTCCTTGGAGTTGTCGGCCATCTCGGAAATGGCCGCGGCCTCCATGCGCAAATCCATCTCGATGGCGACGGATTTCGCCAGCGTGTCGACGACCGCGATGGGCCGCAACCGCCGCGACGGCGCGTGGAAGCGCTCGATCATGCGGGCGGCGAAGACATAGCTGTCGAGGTCCTTCTGGAACCGCTGCTCGATGCCGGGACGCAGCACCTTCACGGCGACCGGCTTCAGTTCGCCATCCGGTCCGCGCACCTTGGCCTTGTGGACTTGGGCGATGGAGGCGGCTGCGACCGGCGGCCCGAACTCGGCAAAGAGCGTATCGATCGGCGCATCAAGCGCCGACTCCACGGCCAGCACCGCCTCGCTTTGGGAAAACGGCGGCAGGCGGTCCTGGAGGGTGGCGAGGTCGCGGGCCAGCTCGCGCCCGATGATGTCGTCGCGGGTGGCGAGAAATTGGCCGAGCTTGATGTAGGAGGGGCCAAGCGAGGTGAGCGCCTTGGAGAGCCGCGCCTGGTTGCCGGCGGCCGCCCCGTTCTTGCGGAGCGGTGCCGTGACCCGGCCGAACATGGCAAGCGGGCCCGGCAGATTGGCATGCTCCGGCAGCACACGCGCGCCGCTCCAGGCCAGCGTTGCGCCCGCCTTCGTCAGCCGCGCCATGTTGGCGATAGCGTTCACTTTGAATATCTCATCATAGCCGCCAGCCCGAGTGGATCGCCGCGATGCCACCGGTCAGATTTCGATAGCGCACGCGCTCGAAGCCCGCATCTTCTATCAAGCGCATGAAGCTTTCCTGATCGGGGAAGCGCCTGATGCTTTCCACCAGATAGCGATAGGCCTCAGCGTCACCGGCGACAAGGCCGCCCAGCCGCGGGATCGCATTGAAGGAGTAGGCATCGTAGAGCGTGTCGAGCAGCGGCATCTCCACACTCGAAAATTCCAGACACAGAAACCGCCCGCCGGGTTTGAGCACACGGTACGCTTCCGCCAGCGCCTTCTGAATGTGGGTGACGTTGCGGATGCCGAAGGCGATGGTGTAGGCGTCGAAGCGCGCGCCGGCGAAGGGCAGCGCTTCCGCATTGCCTTGCACGAAGCTGAGCGGGACTGCTCCTTTTGCGACCGCGCGCGCCCTGCCCGCCTCCAGCATCTCAATGCTGATATCGCAGATCACCGCACTGCCGCCGGCGCCCGCCTGCTTCAGAAAGCGAAAGGCGATATCGCCGGTGCCGCCGGCGACGTCGAGGAGCTCAAAGGGCACAGCGCTTTTCGGCGGCGCCAGCGCCGTCATAAGGTCGGCTTTCCACAGGCGATGCATGCCGCCCGACATGAGGTCGTTCATCAGGTCGTAGCGGCTCGCCACCTTGGCGAAAACCTCGTTCACCAAGCCTTGCTTGTCGCTTTCAGCCACGCGGGAGAAGCCAAAACTCGTCTCGGTCGTGGAATCGCGGTTTTTCAGGTCCTCGGACATGCGCGGGACAATAGCGCAAGGCCCAAGTTCAGGCTATTGTTGCACTGCAATGAGACTTCTTCTGCACTGCAGTATGATGAATCGCTATGCCAGAGCTGCCTGAGGTCGAGACCGTGCGCCGGGGACTAGAGCCCATTCTCGTGGGCAAGGCCTTTGCGCGCGTCGAGCAGCGGCGCCCCGACCTGCGCTTTCCGCTGCCGAACCGCTTCGGCGAGCGGCTGGAAGGACGGACGGTCGAGGCGCTCGACCGCCGCGCCAAATATCTTCTGGCGCGGCTCGACGACGGCGAGGTGCTGGTCATGCATCTCGGCATGACGGGACGCTTTTCCATCGCGCATGCGAACGGGACCGCCGCGGCGCCCGGTCAATTTGCCCATCCGCAACGGACGATCCCGAAGCATGAGCACATCGTGTTCCATCTCGGCGATGGCACGGCGGTACGCTACAGCGACACACGCCGCTTCGGCATCATGGACCTGGTGCCGGCCAGCACGCTCGACAGCCACGCTTTGTTCAAGGGCCTCGGCGTGGAGCCGTTGGGTGATGATTTTACGCCTGCCTGGCTAGCCGGGCGGCTCAAGGGCAAGGCCACCTCGATCAAGGCCGCGCTCCTTGATCAGCGGCTGATCGCGGGGCTCGGCAATATCTATGTTTGCGAGGCGCTCCACCGCGCCGCCATCTCGCCTCTAAAGCTCGCCGGAACGCTCGCCACGAAATCCGGCAAGCCAACAAAAAAGACGGAAACGCTCGTTGACGGGATCAAGACGGTGCTGACAAGCGCCATCAAGGCCGGCGGATCGTCGTTGCGCGATTATCGCCACACCGACGGCCGGCTTGGCCGGTTTCAGCACCGCTTCAGGGTCTATGGCCGCGAGGGGAAACCCTGCAAACGGACTGCATGTGGCGGCATCGTCCGGCGCATCGTCCAGAACGGCCGTTCGACCTTCTACTGTCCAACCTGCCAGAGATAAGGGGACTGACACTCATGTTTGTCGAAGAGATCGCACGGGGCGAAGAAGCGCCCGAGACGAATCCGTATGAGACGCTGATCGTGACGCGGCAAGGCAAGGTCGGGCTGATCACGCTCAACCGGCCGCACGCGCTGAACGCGCTCAACACGCTGCTGATCAGCGAGCTCAACACCGCGCTGAAAAGCTTTGAGACCGATCCCGGGATCGGCGCCATCGTTATCACCGGCAACGAGAAGGCGTTTGCCGCCGGTGTCGACATCAAGGAGATGCATACCAAGACCTTCGTCGAGGCCTATGGCAGCGATTTCCTGGCGCCGTTCGACAAGATCGGCAATATCCGCAAGCCCATCATCGCCGCGGTCGGCGGCTATGCGCTCGGCGGCGGCTGCGAGCTCGCCATGTCGTGCGACATTATCTTGGCCGCCGACAACGCCGTGTTCGGTCAGCCCGAGATCAATCTCGGCATCATGCCGGGCGCCGGCGGGACCCAGCGGCTGACCCGCGCGGTCGGCAAGGCGAAGGCCATGGAGCTGTGCCTCACCGGGCGGATGATGAAAGCCGAGGAGGCCGAGCGCGCCAATCTGGTGAGCCGCATCGTGCCGGCGGCCGAGCTGCTCGGCGAGGCGATGAAGGTCGCCGACAAGATCGCCAATCTGTCACAGCACGCGGTGATGATGATCAAGGAGGCGATCAATCGCGGCTTCGCCACGACGCTGGCCGAAGGCACCCGCTTCGAGCGCGGTCAGTTCTACTCGCTGTTCGCCACCGAGGACCAGAAAGAGGGCATGGCCGCCTTCATCGACAAGCGGAAGCCCGAGTTCAAGAACCGCTAAGCGGCTTCTTTCGCGGATAAAGGGTAGCAACATCTGGTTTGCGCCCAGTTGACGCTATTCAGGGTGCTCGCTATAGAGCACGTTAAACCAGTGTTTCTCTCGCGCCTTCGCCGCCTTCCGCGGGCCGAAAGCCGCCCTCAAGGATCCTAGAAATGGCCAATACTAAGTCGGCGAAGAAAGCCGTTCGCCAAACCATCCGCCGTACCGTCGAGAACAAGACCCGGCGGAGCCGCATGCGCGGTTCCGTGCGCAAGGTCGAGGAGGCGATCGCCACCGGCAATAAGGACGCCGCCCAGACCGCGCTGAAGGAAGCCGAGCCGTTGATGGTGCGGACGGCGCAAAAGGGCCTGCTCCACCGCAAGACCGCCTCCCGCAAGGTCTCCCGCCTCGCCAAGCGCGTCGGCGCCATGGGCAGCGCCTAAGTCGAAAAACCGTCACTGTTGCGCGACCGCCACAGAGGTTGCGCACAGCCCTGCGCGCTCCATGTCAATTTGACGAATATTTCAATTGCTTGACATCCGGCAGGCGGCGCGGCCTGACGTGCTTATCCACCGACTTACCCCTGGAAAAAAAAATCTTGAGGCCCCTATCGCGCTAAAGGCCCCGCTTTTCGGGCGCTTGGATCGTCACCATGGGCGATTCACGCTTGCGATGCAGTGGCTTGGGTAGAAGGGCTGACCGCTCCGTTTACTGGTCATTCTACGCCAAGTGGCCCTGCTCGAATGCTTGATTGGCGGGGTTTGCGCGTGTATAGTCTAGTCATCCGAACGGGGAAGTCCCCTCCTTACAATTAGGTATCTTGACCTTGGCGTTTGCCGGGACAGGTTTTCTTTGTCTTCGCGGCAAGGAGGGATGAACATCTTGTGGAATTCTTATGCGTAGGCTGTGAATATTGTGTGCGTAGATTGCGTGAAGTCATCCTGTATTGTGGTCAGCATCACAACTGTTCTTAAGACGTGCTCACATTTTTTGGCGAGGAGGCGCGATTTTGGGCGCTCAGTCCGACGAAACCGCGGTCGATGAGGTTGACGTGGCAGCGGCCTGGAAGGGCCTCAAGGCGGATCCTCGGTCGCAGCTTGTCGATGTGCGCACGCGCGCGGAGTGGACCTATGTCGGGATTCCCGATCTGGGGCCGTTGGGCAAACGGGCTGTTCTCGTCGAGTGGCAGACGTTTCCCGATCAGTCCGTGGATCCGCGCTTTGCCGAGCGTCTCGCCAACGAGTTGAAGGCGCTGGGTGTCCAGCAGGATGACGACCTGTTCTTCATTTGCCGTTCGGGAAGCCGGAGTCTGGCTGCGGCCAGGGCGATGGCGTCGGTGGGGTTCCGTGCCTGCCACAACGTCTCAGAGGGGTTCGAAGGACCTCTCGACGACGAGCGGCATCGCGGCGCTCTCTTAGGGTGGAAAGCGATCGGGCTACCCTGGCAGCAAGGCTAGGGGTCGGATCGCATGGCGGTCGTGGCTGTCCGCGTCAATCAAGTTGGCTGCTCAAGTATATGCGTGTGGTGCGTTAAAGGCGCGAACGAGATGAATGGGAAAGATAAGAACCGTGGCACATGCACAGGCACAGGCACAGCAAAAGCAGCAGTGCGCGCCAAGCGACGCTTGGTCGAGAGTCAAAATCCGCCTGCGTGGCGAACTGGGTGAGGACGTCTATGTCAGTTGGTTCCGCGGCGTGGAGGTCGATCAGGTGGATGAAGGGGTCATCCATCTCACCGTGGCCACACGCTTCCTCAGGAACTGGCTCCGAACGCATTACTACGAGTCCGTGCTGAGATTGGCCCGGTCTGAATGGCCCGCGGCCGAACGCGTTGAATTCACCGTCAGGCAACCGCATTTCACGATCGAGCCGCCTAAGGAGCCGTCGCATGAGCGGCGGATGGCGGCGCCGTCCGCGTTCGATCTCGCGCCGCTGCCCATGCCGTTACGCACCGGATATGGCGGGTTTGAGGGCTCGCCGCTCGACCCGCGCCTGAGTTTCGCGAGTTTCGTGGTCGGGGCCTCGAACAAGTTGAGCCATGCCGCGGCCCAGCAAGTCGCGAACGCGTTCTCGAGCCCCCAGTCGCCCTTCAACCCGTTGTTCCTGCATGGCAATGTCGGGCTCGGCAAGACCCATTTGCTGCACGCCATCTCGTGGGAGATCAAGCAGCAGAAGCCTGAGGCCGAGGTGCTTTATCTCACCGCCGAACGCTTCATGTCGGGCTTTGTGCAGGCTTTGCGCGCCCGCGACGCGCTCGCCTTCAAGGAGAAGCTCCGCAATATCGACATCCTGCTGATCGACGACATGGAGTTCCTGCAAGGCCCGACCATTCAGCAGGAGTTCTGCCACACGCTGAACTCGCTGATCGACGGCGGGCGGCAGGTGGTGGTGGCGGCGGATCGCGCGCCGACCCATCTCGACAAGCTCGACAAGCGGATGCAGTCGCGGCTTGGCGGCGGTCTCGTGGCCGAGATCAAGGCCATGGACTACGAGCTGCGCCATCAGATCCTCGAAAAGCGGGCGGAGGAAGCCTGCATGGACACCAAGGGTCTCGACGTGTCCGATACGGTGCTCGCCTTTCTCGCCGAACGCCTGACAGAGAGCGGGCGCGAACTCGAGGGGGCCGTTCACCGTCTGCGCGCAAGCTACCAGCTCACCGATGAGCCGGTGACCATTGAGATCGCCGAGCAGATTGTGCGCGATCTCATGCGCGGGACGGAGCCGCGGCGCGTGCGCATCGACGACATCCTGCGGACCGTGTCTAAGCACTACGGCGTCAACCGGGGTGATCTGCTGTCCGGCCGGCGCAACCGGTCGATCGTGCGGCCGCGTCAGATCGGCATGTATCTCGCCAAGCTCCTGACCTCCCGGTCCCTGCCCGAGATCGGCCGGCGGTTCGGTAATCGCGACCACACCACGGTGCTGCATGCGATCCGCAAGGTCGAGCAGCTCATGTCCGACGACAATCAGCTTCGCGAGGAAATCGAACTTCTGAAGCGCTTGCTGCGCGACTAGAGGGAAGGCTGGAAAAGGGGGCCTGGGCCTAGGCCCCCTTCTTCCGTTCTGCTAGTCTCCACGCGCCCAACCCGCGAAGGTCTCTCGGCTTGGATGACCATCGGGCGGCAACGGATTTCGGCGGGTGGCGATGAAGGCTTGGCTGGGGAGTCCTGACGGTGGCGAGCGTCGCGACGCTGTTCTCGCCGGTCGCGAGGGCAGCGAACGATGACTGGACAACTTACCGGCTGCATGGATGTTCGGATTTCACGGTCGACGCGCCGGCGGATATCGAAAGGCTGGCGACGCTCAAGGACAGCGATCTGCTCCTTTCTCTTGGTAAGTTTTACCCTGCGGGCGGTGTTCTCACCTGCAGCGTCTTTATCAAGCCCTATCCTGCGACCCTCCCCTATCCGGTCTATAGCGAACGGTTTCAAGCGGCTGACCCGGTTCAATTCTGCTATGCTGGCGGCAGTGACGCCAAGGACGTGACGGTCCTGGACAGGGCGAAGTTCAAGGCGGATGGCTTGCCGGCAGCCCATTGCGCCACGGGTTATACAGACCCCGCCGACAAGGAGCGTCCCGGCCATGTCCACTCGCTTACTACGATCATCCATCCTTTGTGCCTCTACTATCTGACGTGCAGCGTCGACGACGTTGACCAGGAAAGCGCGCAGGCCGAGTGGGCCTTTGACGGCATCGGCAATCTTGTCAAAGACATGGAATCCCGCATGCACGTTTCCTCTCCGTGACACGGGTCATCGGCGACCCTTGTTCGCTTTGGAGCGGGCCCGTTGGCGGGGAGCAGGAGGTTGCGCCGGGGTTCGGCAACACAGCCGGACGCCATACCGCGCCCTTGCAAATTTCCCTCCATCGCGTCAAGTTCGAGCGTTAAGTTCCGCCCGCCTCATCACGCCTCAACCCGGGTCGGACTGAAGCCAATGGCGCTTCGGCCTGGGCCATGAACCAGCAAAAAAGCGCCAATTTTCGGGGTATTTTCCTACCATGCGTCTCACCATCGAGAAGCCGAGCCTCGCCAAGGCGCTCGCCCATGTGGCGAGCGTGGTCGAGAGGCGCAACACCATCCCTATTTTGTCGAACGTGCTCCTTGCCGTGGGGACGAACGAGCTTCGGCTGACCGCGACCGACCTCGACATGGAGTTGGTGGAGACGGTGCCTTGCCGATCGAACGGCGAAGGTTCCATCACCGTGCCGGCGCACATGTTCTACGACATCGTGCGCAAGCTGCCCGAAGGCAGCGACATCGAGCTTGAGCGGGATGCCGGGCAGGAGCGGCTCGTGGTGACGAGCGGACCGGCCCAGTTCTCGCTGCAGACCTTGCCGGCCGACGACTTCCCGGCGCTCAGCGTCGACGATCTCGGCCATGCCTTCACCGTGCCGGCGGGCGACCTCAGGCGCCTGATTGAGAAGTCGCGCTTCGCCATCTCCACGGAAGAGACCCGCTATTACCTGAACGGCATCTATCTCCATGCCGCCGAGACCGACGGCAAGCCGACCTTACGCGCGGTGGCCACGGACGGACACCGCCTGGCGCAGGTTGAGCTACCGCTGCCCGCAGGCGCCACGGGCATGCCGGGCGTGATCGTACCGCGCAAGACCGTGCTCGAGCTCTCCAAGCTCGTGGAAGACGCCGACGGCGAAGTCCGTGTCGAGCTGTCGCCGTCGAAAATCCGCGTATCGGCGGGCCGGGTGGTGCTCACCTCGAAGCTCATCGACGGCACGTTCCCCGACTACGAGCGCGTCATCCCGCAAGGCAACGACAAGCGCATGGAGGTGGACAATGCCGCCTTCGCCCAGGCCGTCGACCGGGTCTCCACGCTGTCGAGCGACAAGGGCCGCGCGGTGAAGCTGGCGCTCGCCGACGGCAAGCTCACGCTGTCGGTCAACAATCCCGAGTCTGGCAGCGCTACCGAGGAGCTGGTGGTCGACTACGGCTTCGACGCTCTCGAGATCGGCTTCAATGCCCGCTATCTGCTCGACATCTCCGGACAACTCGACAGTGGCACGGCCGAGTTCCTGCTCGCCGATCCGGGATCGCCCACCATGGTGCGCGACGGGAAGGATGCATCCGCCCTCTACGTCCTCATGCCGATGCGGGTATGAGGGCAGAGCCGCGCGAACCCGATCACCGCGAGACGCTGGCGGACGACGGTACCGCGCCCCAGCGCCTCTTTGTCAGCGCGCTCAAGCTCACCGATTTCCGAAACTACGCGAGCGTTAGGCTCGAGCTCAGTGGATCGCCCGTGGTGCTCGTGGGCGACAACGGCGCGGGCAAGACCAATGTGCTTGAGGCGGTGTCGCTGCTCGGCGCCGGCCATGGCTTGCGCGGCCGCTCCTACGGCGAGCTGTGCCGCAAAGACGGACAAGGCGGCTTCGCCATCGCCGCGACAGTGATGTCCCGTCAGGGCGAGGTGGATATCGGCACCGGCCTTCTGCCGGGCACGCGCGAAGAGGGCGCGGGCCGCACCGTGCGGATCGCCGGCAAGGAGCACAGCACGGGCGCGCTCGGCGACTATGTCCAGCACGTGTTTCTGATCCCGGCGATGGACGGGCTGTTCACGGGACCCGCTTCGGAACGGCGGCGGTTCCTCGACCGCCTGGTACTCGCCGTCGATCCCAAGATGCGGAAATCCCTCGGCCGCTACGACCGGGCCATGCGGCAGCGCAATCGTCTGTTCCAGATGCGGGAGTACGCGCATGTGCTGTTCGAGGGGCTCGAAGAGCAGATGGCGGAGGCCGGCGTGGCCATTGCCGCCGCCCGGCTCGACGCGGTGGAGCGGCTGACGGCGCTCATCGAGGAGACCCATGAGGCGCGTGGGTCGGGCCCCTTCCCCCACGCGGTGCTGGCGCTCCACGGGACGCTGGAAACCGAGCTTGCGATGCGTCCGGCGACGGAGGTCGAGGATGTGTTTCGGGTGATTTTGGAGGAGGGCCGCGAGCGCGACCGTGCGGCGTCACGCACCCTTGAAGGACCACATCTGAGCGACCTGTTAGTGGTTCACGGCCCGAAGAACGCGCCGGCGCCACAGTGCTCCTCCGGTGAGCAAAAGGCGCTTCTTCTCGGCCTCGTCCTCGCCAAGGCCGAGCTGATCAAGGCGCTTGACGGCACCGCCCCGCTCGTCCTTCTCGACGAGGTCGCAGCCCATCTGGATCAGGCCCGGCGCGAGGCACTTTTTGGCGAAATTCTGCGGCTCGGGGCCCAGGCTTGGATGACTGGAACAGATCGCGAACTCTTTTCGCCGATCGCTCAAGACGCCCAGATCTTGTCTGTGAATCAGGGTAATATCGTCAGCTGATCGGAACGCTCCAGTGGCCCCCCGCCCCCGGTCAAAGATGCGTCGGAAAGCCACACCCAGCCGGGCAGCAGCGGCGCCTATTTTCCGCCCCGTAGTCTGAGAATACGACCATCGGATATTGGCTGTTCGACGGGCCGGTGAGTTCGAACTGAGGGAACGCCCATTGATCAAAGCCATGATGGCTGCGCCAGCGATCGACCGCTCCGGCGGGATGCGCGCTTCCGTTCTGCTCCTTGTATTTTTGTCCGCCTACTTCGCGCTACAGGCGGGCTTGCGTCTCGCCTCAGCCTCGTCACTTAACCTCGACGACTCCGAGATGATGGTCATCACCCAGGCGTTCGCTCCTGGCTATGGCTCTCAGCCTCCGCTCTACAACTGGATTCAGATCCTCGGAACCGAGGTTCTAGGCGCGGGCGCGCAGGCCAACGTGCTCATCCATTTTCTGCTGCTTTGGTCGATCTTCGTCTTCATGTTTCTGGCCGCCCAGATCGTGCTCGGCGACGATCTCAAGGCGGCGGTCGTCGCCCTTGCCCTCTTCACCATCCCGCAGATCAGCTGGGAATCGCAGCACTCACATACCCATGCGGTGCTGTCGATGGCGGTGGCATCCCTCACGCTCTACGTGATGCTGCTGGTGCTGAAGACGGGGCGCTGGGCCGCCTATCTCGGATTTGGCGTCTGCCTCGCCCTCGGCATTCTGTCCAAATACAATTTCATCGTCTTCGCCTTGGCGCTTCTTATCAGCGCGGGAAGCATTCCGGCCCTGCGCTCCAGGATTCTGTCGCCCCGTCTGGCGGTTGCGCTGGCGTTGGCGGCGTTGCTGGTCGCCCCCCACCTCAACTGGGTTTGGGGCCACCTGCCGGAGACGCTGTCGCGGACCAACAAGTTCAAAATCGCCGGTGACGCCGGTCTGTTCGAGGCGTGGGGACGCGGCCTCCTGGCGACCGTCATCGCGACCTTGAGCTTTGCGGCGCTGAGCGTCATCGTCTTCGCGGCTGCTGCGTTTGGCCGGCTCAAGGGCAAGGCAAGCGCTTCCGGGGCGCCCGCCAGCAAGCAAGGGTTGGACGACGGGCGAAGCTTCATTCTGCGGCTTCTCTTGGTGTCGGTGATCATCGTCCTTGCATGTGTGCTCGCCACGCGGGCCACCGTCGTCAAGGAGCGGTGGCTTCAGCCGGTTTTGCTCGTACTGCCGCTCGGGCTTTTTATCCTGCTGGAAGATAGACTCGATCGTGTTCGCCAGTGGGTGCTCGTGGCCGTCTCGGCCGGCATCGCGATCGTTTTCATGGTGGTGCTCACGGTCGTCTATCTCGCTCCCGATCTGCGGGGCACGGCCTTCCGGGTCAACGCCCCGTTCGGCCGGCTTGCCGCGCAAATCAGAGACCTCGGCTTCGAGAACGGTTACGTGCTCGCGGACCGGCTTTTTGTGGCCGGCAATTTGAAGCTCAACTTCCCGGAAAGTACCGTTGCCGAGCCCGAATATGGTCTTTGGCCGGTGCGGCCCGGGGGCCAGACCGCGCCGGTGCTCCTAGCTTGGGTTTCGCCCACGGAGGGGCCGCCGCCGCGCCTCCTGGCGCTCTATGAGCGGCTCTGCGGCCACGAGGGGCTCGACAGGGTCGAAAGTTCCCGGCTTTCCGCCCTATACGAGCATTCGGCAAGGCTGGACTACACGCTTAACGTGGCCCTAATCCGCACCTGTCCTGGGGCAGCGCCCTGACGCCTTCCGACTGTGTAAAAAGCCCCAATTTTGGCGGTGAATCGGGTAGTATCGGACAGTGATTCAAGGGGCCCTCACGGCCCGCCCAAAACAACAACAACGACTGCTTCAACACAGCTTCAGGAACCCATGACACCAGCTGCAAAACGTAAAGCCGACGCCGCTGCCGACTACGGCGCAGAGTCGATCAAAGTGCTGAAAGGCCTCGATGCCGTGCGCAAGCGGCCGGGCATGTATATCGGCGACACCGATGACGGCTCGGGCCTCCACCACATGGTCTACGAGGTGGTGGACAACGCCATCGACGAGGCGCTCGCGGGCTATTGCGACGCGATCCAGGTCACGCTCAACGCTGAAGGCTCGGTGACCGTAACGGACAACGGCCGCGGCATCCCGACCGAGATCCACAAAGGCGAGGGCGTGTCGGCGGCCGAAGTGATCATGACGCAGCTCCATGCCGGCGGAAAGTTCGACCAGAACTCCTACAAGGTGTCGGGCGGGCTGCACGGCGTCGGCGTGTCGGTGGTGAACGCGCTGTCGAGCAAGCTTGAGCTCACCATCTGGCGCGACGGCAAGGAGTACACCATCGTCTTCGCCGACGGTGTCCCGGAGGGACCGCTAAAGGCGACTGGCGATGCGGACGGCAAAACCGGTACGCGCATTACATTCGTGCCGTCACCGGCGACCTTCACCAATATCGAGTTCGATTACGGGACGCTCGAACATCGCCTGCGCGAGCTTGCCTTCCTCAACTCGGGCGTGCGCATCGTCCTGTCGGATCATCGCGGCGTCGAGCCGAAGACCGAGGAGCTGTATTACGAGGGGGGCTTGCGCGCCTATGTGAAGTACCTCGACCGCACCAAGCACCCGCTGATCACCGAGCCCGTGATGGTCGAGAAGACCCAAGACGGCATCACCGTCGAGGCGGCGCTGTGGTGGAACGACAGCTACCACGAGAACGTGTTGTGCTTCACCAACAACATCCCGCAGCGCGACGGCGGCACGCATCTGGCGGGTTTCCGCGCGGCGCTGACCCGCACGGTCAACACCTACGCCGCCGAGTCCGGCATCGCCAAGAAAGAGAAGGTGGCGCTGACCGGCGACGATGCGCGCGAGGGACTCACTTGCGTGCTTTCGGTCAAAGTGCCCGACCCGAAATTCTCCAGCCAGACCAAGGACAAGCTCGTGTCCTCCGAGGTGCGGCCGGTGGTCGAGAGCGTGATGGCCCAGGCCTTCTCGCAATGGTTCGAGGAGAATCCGGGCGAGGCGCGCAACATCGTGCAGAAGATCGTCGAGGCTGCGGCGGCGCGCGAGGCCGCACGCAAAGCGCGCGACCTCACAAGGCGCAAGGGCGCGCTCGACATGGCCTCGCTGCCGGGCAAGCTTGCCGACTGCCAGGAGCGTGACCCCGCCAAGTCCGAGCTGTTCCTGGTCGAGGGCGATTCCGCCGGCGGCAGCGCCAAGCAGGCGCGCGACCGCGCCTTTCAGGCTGTCCTCCCGTTGCGCGGCAAGATTCTCAACGTGGAGCGCGCGCGCATCGACAAGATGCTGTCCAGCGCGGAGATCGGCACGCTGATCACGGCGCTCGGCACCGGCATCGGCGATGAATTCAATCTCGACAAGCTGCGCTATCACAGAATCATCATCATGACGGACGCCGACGTGGACGGCTCGCATATCCGCACGCTGCTGCTCACCTTCTTCTATCGCCAGATGCTGTCTTTGATCGAGGCGGGCTATCTCTACATCGCCCAGCCGCCGCTCTACAAAGTGAAGCGCGGCAACTCGGAGCGCTATCTCAAGGACGAGCCGTCGCTCGAGGACTATCTGATCGGCGAAGGGCTCGTGGACGCCGTGCTGATGACCGGCGACGACGCGGCACGCGGCGGCGGGGATCTGCGCGACATCGTCGAGACGGCGCGCAAGGTCACGTCGGTCCTCAAAGGCCTGCATAATCGCTATCCGCGTTTCATCATCGAGCAGGCGGCGATCGCCGGGGTGCTCAATCCGAAATTCCTCAAGGACGCCAAGCAGGCGCAAGAGGCGGCCGCCTATATTGCCAAGCGCCTCGATGCGCTTGCCGAGGAGACCGAGCTGGGCTGGCACGGCGAGGCGCTGCCGGAGGGCGGCATGCGCTTCTGGCGCGAGCTGCGCGGCGTCATGGAATCTCACCTGATCGACGGGCCGTTCATCGCGTCGGCCGATGCGCTCAAGCTCGATCAGTATGCCGCCCATCTCCAGGAGGTCTACGCCAAGGCCGCGACGCTGAAGCGCAAGGACACGACGCTCGCCGTGCATGGCCCGACCGATCTCCTCAATTCGGTGATGGAGACCGGACGCAAGGGCTTGTCGCTGCAGCGCTACAAGGGACTCGGCGAGATGAACCCCCTTCAGTTGTGGGAGACCACGCTCGATCTCGACACCCGCACCATCCTCCAGGTGAAGATCAAGGAAGGCGAGGACGCCGACGACATCTTCTCGCGGCTGATGGGCGACGTGGTCGAACCCCGGCGCGAGTTCATCCAGGAAAATGCGCTGCAAGTCGCCAATCTGGACGTGTAACGCCGCACCCGCCCTATTCCTTAACGCTGTGGCAAGGCGCAATCCCTAGGGTTTCCCCTTGAAGAGCT
>Ga0209386_1000194_pt1 | contig 31346 bp, 28 predicted proteins | sample NGEPertwo_FD_184510 | JGI IMG/M metagenome (GOLD analysis project Ga0209386, IMG submission 184510) | Arctic peat soil microbial communities from the Barrow Environmental Observatory site, Barrow, Alaska, USA - NGEE Permafrost154B-two... | ecosystem: Environmental > Terrestrial > Soil > Wetlands...
ACCTCCGGTTCCACCCATTTGCGTCAGTTTACTGATTTCTTCCCGACATGCCTCGGTGACCGATCGTTTCTTGTATTCCATTAAGGCTGAAATATCCCTCGAAAAACCAAGCCTGATGTAATATTCGCCGTGGCCTGTACATGAAAAACCTCCGGTTTCATTGTTGGCATAGGTTCCGGCACCAATGATGGGCGAATCGCCGATGCGACCATATTTTTTATTGGTCATTCCACCGGTCGATGTTCCGGCTGCGATATTTCCTGACATATCCAGCGCAACGCAGCCAACAGTGCCATGCTTGTCATTCACAGTTGCTTCCCGTTCTTCTTTCAGCAATTCCTGTAGTGACTGAAACCGCTTTTTGGTATAAAAATAAGCATTGTCAACTGGCTCAAAACCATTCTCTTTAGCAAATTGAGAAGCTCCCAATCCGCTCAGCATCACATGTTCCGATTTTTCCATAACGGCACGGGCTACCCGAATCGGATTTTTAATATCTCTGACAGCCGCTATAGCTCCGGCTTTGAGTGATTTACCTTCCATTACAGACGCATCCAGTTCAACAATTCCTTCGTGCGTAAATACAGCTCCTTTTCCTGCGTTAAAAAGCGGTGAATCCTCCATAATCACGATCGATTTTTCAACGGCATCCACACAGGTTCCTCCATGTGACAGCACCGAATCACCAACATAAAGCACCCTGTTCAACACCGCAATGTATTCATTTTGCATTTCAGAGGTCATGCTTTTCTGATCCATAACACCCGCTCCACCATGGATGACAAGCGCATACGTTTTCATTGGCTGTCCCCATATTAATGAAGACATTAACAGAATTGAAAAACAAATAACCATTTTTTTCATTTTCAGGAAAATTAAGATTTCGTACAGATAATTTTCAGAAACAGTCAGAAAAGATTAGAACTGACTCAAAGTTCAACATCCGAAAGCGTCAGTTGTGTATCTTTGTCAAAAATACGTTTACATGTGCGACCTCAGACATAATTTCTCGCTCAAAAATAACAATACCTTCGGGATATCCGCAATTGCCAAACACTATTTAACAGTGGATTCGGCGGAAAATCTGATCCTGTTCTTTAAAGAGAATAACACCGAATTAAATGAAAGCCGGTTATTTCTGGGAGCAGGAAGCAACCTGCTATTTATTAATAACTTCGACGGAATTGTTATTCACCCTGAGATGGCTGGGATTCATATAATTTTAGAAAATAAAGACAGCGCCATAGTTGAAGCTGAAGCAGGAGTGGTTTGGGATTATTTTGTGGAATGGTGTGTTGAAAGAGGGTTTGGTGGTGTCGAAAACCTTTCATTGATCCCTGGGAATGTCGGTGCGGTTCCTGTTCAAAATATCGGGGCATATGGCATCGAGGCTGAATCAGTCATTTCCGAAGTGAAAGGAATAAATCTGAATACACTTGAAATTAAATCGTTTAGTCACGACGAATGTGAATTTGGTTATCGTACCAGCCTATTTAAAGTTGAACTAAAAGAACGTTTTATCGTGACCTCTGTGATTTTTCACCTTACGAAAAAACCAGAATTTCACCTTGAATATGGCGCTTTGAAAACCGAGGTATTAAAGTCAGGGAAGATAAACCTTCAAAACATCCGAAAAGCGGTCATATCGATTCGTGAATCAAAACTCCCGGATCCATCAAAGGTTGGTAATGCGGGAAGCTTTTTTAAAAATCCCGTTGTTTCGGAAGCAATCGGCAGCGCACTGAAAAATAGCTATCCTGACATTCCTGTCTATCCTGCCGGTGCAGGTCTCGTAAAACTTGCAGCAGGATGGCTGATTGAAAAAGCAGGATGGAAGGGAAAATCGGTTGGAAATGCAGCTGTTCATCACAAACAGGCACTCGTAATTATCAACAAAGGAGGCGCTTCAGGAAAAGAGATTTTTGAACTGTCGGAAATGATAGTAAAAGATGTTTTGCAGAAATTTAACATTGAGCTTGAGCGCGAAGTACTCATAATTGGAGATTAGTAATACCTTCTTATATGTGCGTAATACATGCTTATACTCTCGTAATACATGCTTATACTCTCGTAATATATGATTACATGCTCGTAATACATGATTACATGTGCGTAATACATGCTTAAACACGCGCAATACATGATTACATGTGCGTAATACATGCTTATACATTCGTAAAACATAATTGTTTACTCGCAATACATGTTTATATACCCTTAAAACATAGTTGGATGTCCGCAATAGATAATTGGAAATGATTTATTATTTCTATCAGGATTGCTTAACCTGCAATTCATAAGATCTATCCAAAAATGTAATCAGAACAAAAGAACTATTTCCAAATCTCGCTCTTGTTCAAAGCATTTTGATACCTGGCGGCATTTCGGTTATGCTCCGCAAGTGACAGGGCAAAATTGTGATAGCCTGAGAAATCCTCTTTTGCACAGAAATACATATAGTTGTTGTGCTCTGCATTCAAAACGGCATCAACACTTACAATATCAGGAAAGTTGATTGGTCCTGGAGGCAACCCTGCATACTTGTAAGTATTGTAAGGTGATTCAACTGACAAGTATTCAGTTAGGACTCTTTTAATCTGAAAGTTACCCATTGCATATTTAATTGTTGGATCAGCCTGAAGTAACCATCCTTTCTTTACCCGATTGACATATACGCCTGCCATGCGCGATTTTTCATCATTCTTATTGGTCTCTTCCTGTAATATAGAGGCAATTGTCACTACCTGAAGCGGTGTCAGCTCCAGATCAGCCGCCTTTTTTTTGCGCGAATCATTCCAAAAGTGATCATATTCCGACTTCATTCTTTCAATAAATTTCACGGGAGATGTATTCCAATAAAACTCATAAGTATTTGGAATAATGAGCATAGGAAATGATTCGTGCGTTAATCCGTAATCAGATGCGATCTTATCGTTGTTGAAGGCAGTTAAAAAGGCGGAAGAGTCGGGTTCAAGATATTTGGATAGCCGGGCTGCCAGATCCTGCCGAAACCGTATATTGTTAAAGGTAACTTTTACAGGTGTTTGGATTCCCGACCTTAGAAGGTCAATCACCTTGTTATTACTCCATCCTTCCTCTAATTTATAAGCACCTGGCCTTATATTTTCAGGATATTTCTTCCTGGCTGCAACCCATTGAAAAGAGGAGACATCCGACAAATATTCGTGGTGCTTCAACGAATCAACAACCTGCTGAAAAACAGCCCCGGTAGGAATGTAAAGCATTATTGTCTTTCTGGTATTATCCTGAAAAAGATTATTATATATTCGATAGCTCCAAACCGATGCTGCAAGCCCTGCAATTAGTACACCTACAATCAGCCACTTTCCAGCTTTGGGAAATGCCAGTAACCTATTACTATTGTTTAAACTCATCAACGATACATTTGATCTTTAAAACCATCATTCAAAACCGGCACGAAGTTACAAAAAATGACCGAAAATATTAAATCAATCCCTTGCGGAAGAGGATCAGATTTAAGTCATATCCCTTTTATTTGTATTTTTGTGACAAGAATTAATTTAATGAACATTGATTAGAAATTAACTTATGCATCAAATTAAGCTTGCTGACAATATATACTTTCTCGGATTCAATGACCGTAGGACACAACTTTTCGAGAATATATGGCCCATCCCAAACGGGATTTCATACAATTCGTATTTAATTGACGATGATAAGATTGCATTGATCGATACGGTCGAAAGACAATTCATTGAAGATTATCTCGACAAAATTGAGACCATCATCGGTGATAGAAATATTGATTACCTGATCATCAACCATATGGAGCCCGATCATTCGGGTGCTTTAAAAGCAATCAGAGCCCGGTATCCTGAAATTACTTTGGTTGGAAACAAAAAAACATTTGGTCTGGTCGAAAGTTTTAGCATCGATCCAGGCAAAGTACTGCTTGTCAATGATAATGATAAACTTTCACTCGGAAAAACCAACCTTCAGTTCCAGACAATACCGATGGTTCACTGGCCGGAGACAATGGTAACATACGACGAAACGCATAAAATTGCCTTTACCGGTGATGCTTTCGGTAGTTATGGAACCCTCGACGGTGGCGTTTTTGATGATGAAATCAACCTCGATTTTTATGAAGTGGATGTGATGCGTTATTTCACCAATATCGTTGGTAAATATTGTGCACACACGCAGCGAGCCATGAAAAAGCTTGCCGTTCTTGATATAAAAATGATTGCATCAACCCATGGACCGGTTTGGAGAACCAATTTAGACTGGGTGCTAAGCCGATACACCAAATGGAGCACTTACGACATGGAACTTGGGGTTGTGATCGTCTATGGTTCAATGTATGGCAACACACAGAAAATGGCTGAAGTGATTGCACGACAATTAAGTGTACGCGGAATTAAAAACATCAGGGTTTACGATTCTTCGAAGACTCACTCATCGTATATTATCAACGACATCTTTAAATACAAAGGTTTTATTGTTGGCAGTTGTGCTTACAACAATGCCTTGTTTCCCAATGTCGAAACTTTGCTTTCGACCATCGAACACATGGCACCCAAAAACCACTATCTCGGCGTATTCGGTAATTTTCTATGGAATGGCGGAGGCGTAAACAACCTCAAAAAATTTGCAGAGATGATTAAATGGGACATGGTTTACGAACCCATTGAAGAGAAGGGATCGCTGAAGGCTGATAAGTTCAAAATGTGCATCGAAATGGCTGATGCAATGGCCGACAAATTGCTTCAGAACAATTGAATCAGAAACTGGCATAAGCAATCCTTATCATTGATTTTTCATGAAATCTCTGCTGGATTAAAAAAATATCCATTTGGAACAGACATGCAGAAATGCAGGTCTGTTTTTTATTTTTTCTCCCTTTTTTGGTGTATGTTTGCCAAAATCGATGAGTCGCCATCGGAGTTCGATTTAAATATTTGTTACCGAAAATATTCGTTTGGATGAATGAATTATTTGAGATAGTATTACACACCGACGAAGCTTTGATGCGGATAGTTGCCAACAATGTGGTTGAAGCTTACGTATTCCTTTTTGTGATTGTTTTCCTTGAAACAGGTACTGTTTTTTTTCCATTTCTGCCTGGAGATGGTTTGTTATTTTCTGCCGGAGTCATCACCGCTTCAACAGCTCTCAATATCGTGTGGCTGGTTCCAATACTCATTTTAGCAGCAGTATTAGGGAATCTGTCAAACTATTTTGTGGGGTCTTTTTTTGGGAAGAACCTGGAAAAGAGCCAGAATCGTTTTGTGCAGAGGTATTTGATAAAATATATTATTCAGACGCGTCATTTCTACGATAAATACGGCGCAAAATCAATTGTGATCGGTCGTTTCTTTCCGGTGATCAGGACTTATATCCCTTTTTTTGCCGGACTTTCAGGATTCAAATACCATTTATTCTTTGTTTATACAATCATAGGATCCGCTCTTTGGGTACCGTTTTTCTCGCTGACTGGTTATTTTATCGGGGAAAATGTATGGGTGAAAGAAAACTATCTGGTCATTTTTCTTGGATTAATTATCGTTACGCTTATTCCTTTCTTCTATAGTATGATCAAACTTGCATTTACAAGAAAAAGAGAAGATTAAATGATAATTTGTCAGTATTAAGCTATCTGTAAGGAGGTTACAACTGTATCTTTTTGACTTAAGTCACACCGAAATCAACCCAACTTTAAATGTCCAGAAATGATGGAAACTCAGATATTAACCGGCCTGATTGTCTTCAATCTATTAGTCACCATTTTATTGTTATTCCTACGAAACAAAAAAAATCCGGAGCTAACCAGTCGTATTGATTCGCTGGATAAAAGTCTTTTAAAAATTGAAGCGGGTCTTCGGGAAGATTTCAGAATCAACCGAGAAGAGAACTCAAATATTGCGAAAGAAAACAGAACTGAACTGAACACCACGCTAAAAGATTTTCAAAGAGAGCTTGCAATTACATTAAAGGAGATTACCAGCCAATCAAAAAGCGACAGCGTTTTGCAGCGTGACACATTAATCAGCTCATTTAAGGGATTTCAGGAAACTTTCGATAAGAATGTTGAGTCATTCAATCAATTACAGCGCGAGAAGTTTGCCTTCCTTGGCGAGGAACAGAAAAGGATGGTCGACAGTACCGAAAAACGGCTCGAAGAGATCCGCATCACTGTTGACGAAAAATTACAGAAAACCCTGAATGAACGGTTGGGACAATCATTTGAACTCGTTGTAAGGCAATTGGAGAATGTCCAGAAAGGTCTGGGTGAAATGCAAACTTTGGCACAAGACGTCGGGGGATTAAAACGTGTTCTCAGTAATGTGAAAATGCGCGGAAGTATTGGCGAAGTCCAGCTGGCCATGTTGCTTGAGCAGATTCTGGCACCTGGTCAATACGAATCAAATGTTAAAACAAAAGCGGGAAGCGCCGATATCGTCGAATTTGCGATTAAATTACCTGGCCGTGACGAAAACAACTCAGTCGTTTGGCTGCCTGTCGATGCCAAATTTCCCAAAGACATTTACGAACAACTGCAGGCTGCTCATGATACGGGTGATCTCCTTAAAATTGATGCTGCCCAGAAACTACTGGAGCAGACCATCAAAAAAATGGCCAGGGATATTCACGACAAATACATTGATCCGCCAAATACGACCGATTTCGGAATTATGTTTCTCCCCTTCGAAGGTATTTATGCAGAAGTTGTGCGCAGAGCCTCTTTATTGGACGAATTACAACGAACCTATAAAATTGTAGTAACCGGTCCAACCACGTTGGCTGCTATCCTGAACAGTCTGCAAATGGGATTTAAAACACTCGCCATTCAGCAACGAAGTGGTGAGGTTTGGAAAGTTCTGGGGGCTGTCAAAAAAGAGTTTGAACTTTTTGGCAGATTGGTGGAAAAGGCACAGGGCAATATTCAGACCGGTCTTAACCAACTCGATGACGTACTGGGCAAAAGAACACGTGCTATTCAGCGTAAATTGAAGGATGTTGAAGTGCTGGAATCGATCGATAGTAAAATCATCTTACCTGAGTTGGCTGAAGATGAACTTACTGAAGATTAATCCCTTCATCCGGCTCTTTTTTAGATGAAAATTATATACTTGTTCTACGGCAAAACACTCTTTTTGAGGAATAGATTTATAATGTTTTTCGGATTTTCCAATTACCGTAATTATTTGCAATCAAATTTGTAGAGATACTACATGCAACGTCTCTACAAAACTATATTTTTAAAATTTATGTTTTGCGGCATACGAATATTTGCCTTTCGATTTATAAATTTGTATTTTTACCCTTGTTAAATTTGATTTAAAATCTAGTTTAACAAGCTTATTAATAGTAAAATTGAATTTTATGGCAATTAATTTACAAAAAGGACAACGCATTGGGCTGGGTCTTTCCAAAGTAGGCGTCGGATTAGGTTGGGATCCTAATTCCGGAACTGGTTTTGATTTTGACCTCGATGCTTCGGCTTTTATGCTGGGTGAAAACAAGAAAATACCTCAGGACGAGTTTTTCGTTTTTTACAACAACCCCAAATCCCCTGATGGAGCAGTTGAATCTTCAGGTGATGATTTAACAGGAGGCAGCAGCGATGGCGATGATGAGACACTAACAATAGACATTGCCCGACTTGATTCCAAAATTCAGGAAATCATTTTTACAGTTACAATTCACGATTACGAAACCCGCAAACAAAATTTCGGACAGGTTCGCAATTCTTTTATCCGTATTTACAACGCTCAAACGAACGAGGAGATTGCAAAATACGAATTAGACGAGGATTTCTCGGTTGAAACAGCAGTTGAATTTGGGCGAATTTACAAAAGAAATGACGAATGGAAATTCGAGGCAATGGGTATCGGATATAAAGGTGGTTTGGAGTATCTTTTAAGTAAATACAATTAAACGTCAAGCAATATGGCAATAAATTTACAAAAAGGTCAGACCATTGACCTTCGCAAAAATGATAAAGGTGACAGTTTTGACTTATCACAGGTAACTGTCGGATTAGGCTGGGATATCCGCAAGAAAAAAGGCGGTTTTCTGAGTGGTTTATTAGGTGGTGACAAAGAAGAGGATTACGATTTGGATGCAATTGCATTTCTGCTTGATGCCAACGGGAAAGTGGTTAATCTTGGTCGTAAAGCTAAGATGCCCAACGGAAAAGAGATAAATCTCTATGAAGGTGATGTTGTCTATTTCAACAGTCAAAAACATCCTTCAGGAAACATCTGGTTAACCGGAGACAATCGTACAGGAGCTGGTGAGGGCGATGACGAACAAATTATTGTGAGGCTTGATTCGCTCGATCAGAAATATCAAAAGATACTATTTCTGGTTACAATTTACCAGGGAAAAGCAAAGAATCAAAGCTTTGGCATGGTTGACAATGCTTTTATCCGTGCAGTTGATGCCAAGGGCAAAGAAATTGCCAAATTCAACCTTTCGGGTGATGCATCTTTAAACGGTGTTTGTGGAATGATCTTTGCCGAAGTATACCGACGTGAAGGAACCTGGAAGTTCAGAGCTCTTGGCGAACCACAGGCAACAGATAATTTTGTAGAGATACTGAAGAAATATATAAACAACTAAAATACATCACATTATGGCAATTAGTTTAGAGAAAGGACAAAGAGTAAACGTAACTTTACCCAAATTTACAGTTGGACTTGGTTGGGATGCTAATTCATCAAACGGAGCAGATTTTGATCTTGATGCGTCAGTTTTCATCCTTGGTGAAAATAAAAAAATAGTATCGGATGAATATTTTGTCTTTTACAACAATCTTAAGTCACCAGATGGTGCGGTTGAACATACAGGTGACAATCTGACAGGTGCAGGAGAAGGTGATGACGAAAGTGTCAAAGTTGATCTTTCTAAAATAAACACAGCTGCAACTGAATTGTGTTTTGTGGTTACAATCCACGATGCCGCTTCAAGAAAACAGAATTTTGGCCAGGTGCGTAATGCATTTGTAAGAATTTACAACCCGGATACGAATGAAGAAATTCTGAAATACGATTTAGACGAGGATTTTTCGATCGAAACGGCTGTTGAATTTGGCCGGCTTTACAAACGTGGCGGAGAATGGAAGTTCGAAGCAGTAGGCGTTGGTGTCAAAGGTGGACTTGAAGATTATTTAAGCAAATACAATTAATACGAAGATAATGGCAATAAAATTAGAAAAAGGACAAAGGATCAACCTTGAAAAAAGCAATGGTAGCAAATTGGTAAACATCTGCGTAGGTGTAAACTGGGGTGCAATCGAGAAAAAAGGTTTTTTTGGTGGGAAGAAGATGGAAGCAGTCGATCTGGATGCCAGTTGTGCTACTTTCGATGATAATAATAACGGATTGGAAGTAGTTTACTTCGGAAATCTGAAATCGAAAAACGGCTCGATCCGTCACAGTGGCGACGACGTGGTTGGTGATACAGGCGGTGATGATGGTCTTGACAATGAAGTTATTTCTGTTGATATTAGTAAACTCGATTCTTCGGTTACTAAAATTGCATTTGTTCTGAACAGCTTTCGCGGTCAGGATTTCAAAACGATCCCTTTTGCTTCCATACGGATTTATGAAGGTACTTCCACTCACGTAAATGAGATTTTCGCAACCTATGATATCGCCAACGGATCCAATTTCGCGGGTCATGTATCGATGGTATTGGGAGTATTCTACAAAAAGAATGGGGAATGGAAATTCAATGCAATTGGTGAACCAACTGCGGACAAAGATCTGAAGGGGACATTAAATAGCGTAGTAAGCAAGTATTTATAATATGAGAAGATTACCAGTTTATTTAGTTCTGGATACTTCCGGCTCAATGACCGGCGAACCGATCGAAGCTGTTAAGAATGGCGTTCAGGTTTTGGTATCTACGTTACGTCAGGATCCTTATGCGCTCGAAACAGCTTTCTTAAGTGTGATCACTTTTGATAGTTCTGCGCGTCAATTGGTACCGCTGACCGAACTTTCGATGTTTCAGATGCCCGATATCCAGGCAAATGGAACAACGGCTTTGGGTGATGCATTATCATTACTTGCCTCACGGTCCGACAGCGAAGTTGCCAAGACAACACTCGAACAAAAAGGTGACTGGAAACCACTCGTCTTCCTGATGACAGATGGTGAACCAACCGACAACTGGCAGAAAGGACTTGCTGAATTTAAAAAACGTAAATTCGGAATGGTAGTAGCTTGTGCCGCCGGTTCTGGTGCCAATACTTCTGTCTTGAAGCAAATTACTGACGTGGTTGTTCAACTTGACACAGCCGATTCTGCAACAATTAAAGCTTTCTTTAAATGGGTATCTGCTTCGGTTAGTTCAGGAAGTCAGAAAATTGAAGCAAGTGGTAAAGAGGTCACAGGTCTTAACGAACTGCCTCCTCCCCCACCCGAAGTCAATATTGTTGTTTAAATACTGTACAATTTATTCTTGTTAAAAACGGGTAGTACAAACATGTACTACTCGTTTTTTAACTAAAACGCAGGGAGAAATTTCAATACCTTCATTAGCTGGCAACTAGTTACTGGAATCTGATTGCAAGTTAACAGTTGCCAATTCATAAAAGATCTCGAATCCTTCATGAACTTTATATTTCACAGTACTAAAAGCATTTTCCATGAGCAAGTATGTTGAAAATAATCTTATTGCGGGCGAAAAAATTGAATACAAAACAACTTATCACTGGGTCATTTTTTTTAGCTTAAGAGCTCTTTTTACACTGTTCATTGCTCCCATGATTGATCGTTATACGGATGAATTTACGATCACCAACAAAAGAGTCGTCATTAAAACAGGTTTAATCAGCCGGAAAACTGTTGAATTGAATCTAACCAAAATCGAGAGCGTTAATGTCGATCAAACGATCATGGGCAGAATCTTTGGATTTGGTAATATTTCAATTATTGGAATTGGCGGTACCAGGGAGGTTTTTGTGAACATTCGCAAACCACTCGAATTCAGAAAGAAATTTCAGGAGCTATGTTAAAGAAAATAGATATTCAGGCTATAGGTTAACAGGCTGCAGAAAGTAACAAAAAGACGATAGCATTCTGCCTAATAACCTATTAGTTTTAAAATAATCAAAATAGATTCTTAAAGATGAGAAGATTACCTGTTTATATACTGATTCAGACTTCCGGCGCCATGCACGGCGAGCCAATCGAGTCCATTAAAGTTGGACTCGAATCGATGGTTGCAAGCCTACGGCAGGATCCGTTTGCATTGGAATCGGTTCACATCAGCCTGATTACTTTTAACCGTAATGCAGAGCAGATATTACCGCTCACTGAATTGGAAAGCATGCAATTACCCGAAATTATTCTTCCTGAATCGGGAGGAACTCATCTTGGAGAAGCGCTTAGATTCCTATGCGAAAGGGTTGATCATGAAATACAATTAACTACTTCAGAAATAAAAGGAGACTGGATGCCGCTGCTATTTATCATGACCAATGGAAAACCATCCGATAATCAGTTATATATGCAGATGATTCCTGAAGTAAAACGCCGGCACTTTGGAAGTATTATAGCCTGTGCTGCTGGTTCCAAAGCTGATACGGCTAAACTAAAAGAACTTACTGACAACGTTGTAAGTCTTGACACAACAGATAGTGCGACTTTCCGTCAGTTTTTCAAATGGGTTTCTGCATCAGTAAGCATGGGAAACCGGTCTATCGGTGCAACTGCTGAAATGCAGTTACCGCCACCTCCACCTGAAGTGCATACAGTTATATAGGCTTTTGACACTCAGTAAATCAGAAAGAGTTAATTAATAATTGATTTGGAATGAATTGCAAATTTATAGGATACGATCTTAAATGCCTTGAGGTTATTCTCAACCCCGGGGAAGAGTTTTTTGCAGAACGAGGTTCGCTGATCTACCTTGAAAAAGGAATTGAAAGAGAGATGAGAGTGCTTCAAAACGGTGTTTGGGGAATGCTCAAAAGAGGCGTTTCAGGTGAAAGCATCATCCTTGTTGTTTATAAAAATACAAGTCGCGATCCCAAAAAGATGGTCGTTGCAGGTAAAGGTGGAATGCTTTCCGTCAATCTGACAGAAATGGAGGGCGGAATCCTTTGCAGAAAAGGATATTACGTTGCTTCCAGTCAGCAGGTGAATGTGGACTTTAAAATTTCGTTGGGAAGTCTTTTCAGCGGATTAGGATTGGTTTTGCAGAAAATAACCGGAAACGGTACTGTTTTTCTCGATTCAATTGGTTCGCCCACTAGGATAGATTTGCAGTTAGGACAAACAATCCAGGTTGATGATGGAAGCCTTATTTGCACGAGCCTTAGCCTCGAAGGAAAGATTCAATCGTCCATGTCGGCTTCAAACATTTTCTCCGGCGAAGGTTTTTCGCTTGTTGAAATTACGGGTCCCGGAATTGTTTATATCAATTCTGTCAATTTACGCACACCCTGAAATGATCAATGATCACCGGGTATAAAATTTGTATTTCTAAAGCTTTATTATTCAATAATTAAACTTACACAAAATGAGATTATTACTTTATATCTTTGTGAATGTTCTGATCGTAGGACTATTCCTGTACTCCAAACTTACACCTCACAAAGACCGACTCACTGGTAATTTCCTGAAGACATTTAATTTTTTCGATAAGATATTTCATCCAATTCTTGGCATATTCCGGCCGATGGCCCGCCCTGCGCAAGTTGGAAACGGAATAGCTGTTGATATGTCGCAGATTATTCTGCTGGTCATATTACTTGTTTTAATCAAATTCTTATAATGAGGCGGTTACCTGTATATTTCCTGATCGATGTTTCAGAATCTATGGTTGGTGAACCCATCCAAATGGTTCAGAATGGAATCTCGTCAATTATCAAAGATCTTCGGACAGATCCGTATGCGCTTGAAACAGTATGGGTATCGATCATCGCTTTTGCAGGCAAATCACAAAAGATCACACCTTTAATTGAATTATACAGTTTCTATCCACCCAGGTTGCCGATTGGTGGAGGAACTTCGTTGGGTAATGCGCTCGAATTTCTGATGAATGATATTGATACTTCCCTACAAAAAACAACTTTGGAACAAAAGGGAGACTGGAAACCAATTATCTTTCTGTTCACTGACGGAAATCCGACAGACAATGTTGATTCAGCTTTTGACAGTTGGAATCAGAAATACCGGACCAGGACAAATCTGGTAGCCATCTCGTTGGGTGAAAATGGAGATACAAATAGCTTGGGTAGAATAACTGAAAATGTTCTTCAATTGAAAAACACAGATTCAGAATCATTTAAGAAATTCTTTAAATGGGTGACAGCCTCAATAAAAACATCGAGCACAAGTATTGCAAATACAAAGCAGGACGGCCTATTATTGGCACCCATCAGCAATGGCTATTTGGCCCGGATTGATCTGACTAAAAAAATCGCTCCTAAAACAGATGACAATTTTGCTGTTTTGTTGGCAAAATGTCAAAAGACCCAACGACATTACCTGATTAAATATCAGAAACGGTTGTCACCTTCAGAATTCAAAGAATTGGATCTAAACACCCTGGATTACAAATTAGTGGGCGCTTACCCGATTGACATCAGTTATTTTGACCTGACTGAAGGTGAACCAACCCAGACAATGATCAATACAGCAGATTTAACTGGTTTCCCTATTTGCCCTTGTTGCGGAAATCAATTTGGTTTTAGTTATTGTTCCTGCGGCAAAATCATGTGCACTGGTGATGAAGATGTTGCAAAATGTCCCTGGTGCAGCGGAGAAGCACACTTTCAAACGGGCGATGGTAATTTTAATGTAACAAGAACCCAGGGATAATAAGAATTTTACTAATTTTTTTAAGAATGGATATTACGAAGCATTTATCAATTATAGATCTACCTGCAACTGACGAAATTCAGTTAAAAGCATTTCTTGCCTCAAAAGAAAACGTGGTGCATGATAACATTCTAAAACTATGGGATGAATTCATTTTAACTGAAAATGCGAATGCCAGTGTAGAGTCCCACAGCCGTGCGTCTCTGCAGAACCCTGGTTCTTTACCCGAATCACAGCCAGAACCTGCTGACATCCCACAAAATACAGCAACAGCAATACAAAAGGCACCCCTATTGTCCGATGAAGAGAATAACGGAACAACGGAAGTAAAACCATCTGAAACACAAAATATGACAGTCGACACAAACTTACCACCCGACAATTCTCCGAAAGAGGATTTAAAGGAAAAAGCTCAAAACGAAGAACTGGCATTGCTCATCAAGAATAAGTTCATCACGTTGCCAAACGGAAAAGTAGGACAACCCTATAATTATGTGTTTAGCACAGAAAAGATCGGGCTTACGGAAATAGAGGATTTTTGGTTTGCCGATCTTGAACCGATTGGACTTTTATTTGACCCTGAGACAGATGCAATTACAGGAACACCGAAAGTGGCTGGAGAACAATCAATCCAGCTATTTCTAAAACGGAAAGGGTGGACTGAAGGGAAACCCGTTTTCGAACGGAAACTCACCCTGATGGTAAATCCTGATCCTCGCTCTTTATGGCAAGACAAGTTATCGGACAAAAGCGATCCATACTGGAAACCAGATAGTGCTTCCCAGTTTCTTAAAGTAGAATCAACCGGGATACTCTTAAAAACAGAACGAAAAGATGTGGTTGCTGCAAGTCAGAGAGGACGTTCACACGCTCATGAAGGAATTTTCAGGGATGATGATTTCGGAATGGATTACGATAAAAATACGAATTGGTACATAATTACCGTTGCCGATGGCGCAGGATCTTGCAAAGCATCCAGAAAAGGCTCGCAGATTGCCTGCCAGACTGTTGTGAAAGTTTGTAAAACGCAACTCGAAACCCAGCACAAAGAATTTGAGTATCTCATCAGGGAGTTAAGTAAAGACCGGTCAGATGCAAATCGTAAAAAAATGGGTGATGCGCTTTACGGAATTGTAGGAACAGCAGTGTTCAAAGCCTATAAAAATATTGAGGAAGAGGCCACAAAATCCGGAAGAGAAGTAAAGGATTTTTCAACAACATTGATTGTCTCCATCTGTAAAAAATTCAAATTTGGCTGGTTTGTAGGTGCTTTTTGGGTAGGCGATGGCGGAATCGGGATTTATAATAAAGACACAAAGTTTATAAAAGTGCTTGGAGAATCGGATGGCGGAGAGTTTGCCGGACAAACCCGTTTCCTTACTATGCCGGAAATCACACAACCAGCGGAGCTTTACCGCCGGTTGAGATTCGATATTGTGGATGAGTTCACTGCTTTAATTTTAATGACCGATGGAATTACCGATCCAAAATTCGAAACCGATGCCAATCTGTTAAAGTTTGAAAAGTGGAATGAATTATGGGCAGACCTTTCGAAAGATGTTGAATTCAAAGACAATAACGAGAAATCGGCCGAACAACTACTGAAATGGTTAGACTTCTGGTCGCCAGGAAATCACGACGACCGAACGATTGCAATTCTATTCTAATTATGGCCAAAACAATTAAGATCAACGCAACGGACGGTGCTCACATTGAATTTGTGGACGAAATGATCGGCTCCGGTGGAATGAAAGATGTCTATTTTAGTCCTGATAAGAGTTATGTAGTGGCTTTTTTCCGCGACAAGCAGGATTTTAATGCCAAAGACCGTCTGCAGAATATTACAGGAGTTTACCGTGATCGAATATTTAATCAGCAAGGTGGTGACTACTGGCAGGATCTCTATTGCTGGCCCACAAAAATTGTGGAGTATAACGGCAAACTGGGACTTGTCTGTCCAACCTATCAAAAGCATTTCTTTTTCTCAAAAGGATCAGTCAACAACGACTTTTTAGGAATAAAAGGAAAAGAGAAGGAGGGAAAATGGTTTGCTTCGGCTAAGAATCAAAACAAATTTCTGGCACCTGAAGAGAAGGGCGACTGGTTTAAATATTTTCAGATCTGCATCCGCATCAGCCGGGCAGTAAAGCGCCTGCACGCTGCAGGACTTGCCCATTCCGATCTTTCGTATAAAAATGTGTTAATAGATCCTGCTACTGGAAGGGCTGCGATTATTGATATCGACGGCCTTGTCGTTCCCGGAAAATTTCCGCCCGACGTGCTGGGAACTCCGGACTTTATAGCCCCTGAAGTAATTGAAACGCAGCACCTGAAAATCACAGATCCAGCCCGAAAGGTTCCAAGCATTGCAACCGACCGCCATGCACTTGCTGTGATGATTTATATGTACCTTCTATACCGACATCCGCTAAGGGGCGGGAAGGTAAACGACCTCGACTGTGCCAAGGACGAAGAGTACTCAATGGGATCCAAAGCGCTATTCATTGAGCATCCGAGCGACAAAAGCAACCAGGTAAAGGTCAACCAACTGAATCCAAGCCAACTGCCTCAGGGTGATCCGAATAAAACTCCTTATACAGTTTGCGGACCATATCTTAAAACACTGTTTGACAAAGCATTTATCGAAGGACTTCACAATCCGGCGGCAAGGCCAACAGCCAATGAATGGGAAGATGCCCTGTTGAAAACGGTAGATTTGATGCAACCATGTCAAAATCAGGCATGCTGGCATAAGTGGTTTATTTTCGACAATACAAAACAACCCAAATGTCCTTTCTGCGGTACCGTTTACAAAGGTCAGTTGCCGGTGCTCAATCTCTATTCATCCCGTCGCGCCGGGACTTTTACACCCGACAACTACCGGCTTATGGTGTACAACAACCAATATCTCTATCAATGGCATGTAAATAGAAATATCTCACCAAATGAACGCCTGACAGAGGAGCAAAAAAAGCCGGTTGGCTATTTTGTTTTCCACAATAACAAATGGTTGTTGATTAATCAGCAGCTAAACGATTTAGAAGATAAAAGCGACGGAAAAGTCATTCCAATCAATCAGGCTGTTGAACTTACAGATGGTAAACAAATCCTCCTTTCGAAAGAAGAAGGTGGCAGACTGATGATCGTTCAGCTGGTTACAGGATAAACAATATCATTAAAACAAACAATTTGATAAAACATATTTCATTCGATCTTTGGCTTACGTTGATAAAATCGCATCCCGAATTCAAGGAGCGGCGTGCAAAATTTCTACGTAAAGAGTTCAATCCATTTGGCTATTCTGCGAAAAAAATCATGGAAATAGTACAATCTGTCGACAAAGTCAGCGACAGATTAAATGAAATTAACGGCAAAAAAGTTCCAACAGAATGGATGTACCGTCGGATTTTACAAAAACTTGGATACGATCCGAATTGCATCACTGATGACGTGTACACAGAAATAAAACAAAAGGTCAACGATCTGTTTATGAAATATCCACCGCTGTTTTTGAATGGGTCAATTCAGCCAATGTTACATTCCTTAAAAGAAGAAGGCTACAGCTTAAACATTAGCAGCAATACAGGTTACATCGAAGGAAATACGATTGTTGCCACATTAAAATGCTTAAACATTTTTGAATATTTTGATTTCTGCATTTTCTCTGACGAAATCAAACTTTCGAAACCTTCACAAGGATTTTTCGAAAAAGTATTTGAGCGAACAGGTTTCGAAAAGTTGGAAGTGCTTCACATCGGCGATAATTTCAAGGCTGATTATGAAGGAGCTGTAAAATACGGATTCAAAGCATTGCACATTAATAATCAACAATATACAATTAATGATATTAAAAGACACTTATAAAAGAACGATTGAAAAGTTTAGTGCCTTCCAGGTTTCAGACCCTCGAAATTTCGATTTTCCGGCCGAAAAATATTCGAAATTTAAATTCGGATCGACAAATGTAGCCCGCGAATTTGGCTATGCACTTGCCGATCGTTTTATAAATCAACTGTTTAAATTCAGTTACAGCGGAAAGCCCATCGTAGTATTACCAAGCGCCTATTCACATATTCCGACGGCATCCTACTTCATGACAATTCATTTTATAGATAAACTAAATCAGTTTCTTTATGAAAATGGTCATTCACCTGTCGAAACAGGAAAGATAAGCAGAAGCATCACTTATCGTGAAGACTATGGCGAGATGACTGCTGAAGAACGTTACAATCTGATCAAAGGTGATAAATTCCACGTTGATGAAGAGCTCCTCAAAAACAAAATCCTGATTTTTCTGGATGATATAAAAATAACAGGAACACATGAGCGGATTATTATCAAGATGTTAGATGATTTTGGTATCCAGAATCATTGCTATATGCTTTATTTCGCTGAGTTGACAGATCCTGCAATATGTCCCAAAACAGAGAATTATCTGAACCATTTCTTTGTTAAGCATATTTCTGATCTCTATTCCATTATTAATCAGGATGATTTTAAATTCAATACACGGATTGTTAAGTATATTCTGAACAGTAATCCTGAGGCTTGTCGTTTGTTTCTTCAAAAACAAAGCCAACCATTCATCAATGAATTATACTACAAGGCATTGGGAAATGAATACTACAAATTTTCCGAATATACTGCCAATCTGGAGGCAATTGAGGCGCTGGTATCAGAATAAGAAAGAATTATGAAGAGAGAAAGTAAAACATTACTCGGAATTATTTTTTTGCTGGCAGTTCTCTTCTGTCCTGTAATAAATGTGTATTCCAATAACAACATCCAGGCAACAATCATAAAGCATCCTGCTGTGGAGAACTGGTTGGAGAACAATTCATTTTCGGATGTAGATTTTTTTGATGATGAACAAATCAATCAAATTTTAGACTTTTTTCGTGGATCTGATTATGTAGATCAAATTCGTATTCCACAGAACTGCATTTTAATTTCAAGGTACCCCACCCCGATTTGGCAACCGCCTAAAAACGTATCCTTCAACGTTTAATTAGTTCGTAATTCATGCATATGCCTAATATTCAGAAATGAGTATCTTTAGACTCGTTTTTTTAGCATTTTAAATCACAAGAATAAATAGATGGAACACAAAAAACATTACACGGGACTCAACAACGAGCAAGTAATTGAAAGTCGAAAAAAATATGGAAGTAATCTGCTTACTCCACCAAAACGTGAGTCATTGTGGAAACTTTTTCTTGAAAAATTTGAAGATCCGATTATCAGGATTCTTTTAATAGCCGCCTTTCTATCGTTAGGTATTGCATTTGTTCACAACGAGTTTGCCGAAACAATTGGTATTTTCTGCGCGATCTTTCTGGCAACCGGTGTCGCTTTCTGGTTTGAGATGGATGCCAATAAAAAGTTTGACATTCTGAATCAGGTAAATGACGACACGTTGATTAAAGTTGTTCGGAAAGGAAATGTGAGCGAGATACCTAAGAAAGACATTGTTGTTGGTGACATCGTTTTATTGGGAACTGGTGAAGAAGTCCCGGCTGACGGTGAGCTCTTTGAAGCAATTTCATTACAAATCGACGAATCGTGTCTTACCGGAGAACCAATTATTGACAAAACGACAAACCCGGAGGAATTCGATAAAGAATCGACCTATGCTTCGAATTGGGCAATGCGCGGAACCAAAGTAATGGATGGTCATGCCGTTATGGAGATTAAATTTGTGGGAGATGCCACCGAATATGGCAAAGTGGCAGAAAAATCCACCGAAATGTCTGGTGAAGAAACGCCTCTGAATAAACAACTCGATGGATTGGCTAAATTCATTGGGGTTATGGGATTCGGATTGGCCGTAATGACATTCAGCTCTTTGTTTATAAAAGATCTTTTTCTTGGAACTACCCCTTACACCCTTACTCAATTGGGTTCTGTTGGCATAGTAATTATTGCTGCTATGGTGGCTCTTGCAAAGGTCTGGATGCCTATCATATATGATGGATATGAATTGGTTGGAATCAAAAAAGAACTTCCTAAAAGTGTAGAAGAAGGTGGATGGTTCAAATGGTTCGGTTATGGTTTTCTTACTTTTATCATGCTTTTTTTGTTGGGTTATGCTTTTGGAATAGATCCATTAAATAGTACCTCGTGGGTAAGTATCGAGGTTGCAGGAAGAATTCTGCAATACTTCATGGTTGCGGTAACCTTGATTGTCGTTGCCGTCCCCGAAGGATTGCCAATGAGCGTTACCCTAAGTTTAGCCTTAAGCATGCGTAAAATGTTGCAGGCGAATAATCTGGTTAGGAAAATGCATGCCTGCGAAACCATCGGGGCAACCACTGTTATCTGTACGGATAAAACTGGTACCTTAACACAGAACCGGATGCAGGTGGCAAATACCAATTTTTTCGGTTTGAAAGGGCAATCGATGGAAGATGATGAAGTGAGTAATCTAATCAAGGAAGGGATTGCTGTAAACTCAACTGCCTATCTTGATTTTTCGGATAATATCACAATCAAAACTTTAGGGAATCCAACTGAAGCGGCTTTGCTATTGTGGCTTAATGACAAAAAGATCAATTATTTGGAGTTAAGGGAAGATGCCATAATCACTGAGCAACTCACTTTTTCGACCGAACGGAAATTCATGGCTACAATTGTAGATTCGCCAATGCTCAACAAAAAAGTACTATACGTAAAAGGTGCTCCGGAAATCGTTCTTTCAAAATGTAATGATGTTTTATACGAAGGCGAACATAAACCAGTTGCTGCGGTCAAGGCATCAATTGAAGAACTCCTTCTTCAATACCAGAATCAGGCGATGCGGACTTTAGGTTTTGCCTATGAAATCATCGATGATGAAAACCCGCGGTTTGCAAATGGCCATCTTGCAAACGCCAATTTAACGTATCTTGGTGTTGTTGCAATTTCAGATCCGGTTCGGGAAGATGTACCAGAGGCCGTACAAAAGTGTTTGAATGCAGGCATCGATGTAAAAATCGTCACAGGCGATACGCCTGGAACAGCAAGAGAAATAGGTCGTCAAATCGGAATCTGGAACGACAATGATAAATTGCAAAACATTATTACAGGTACTGAATTTGAAGCTTTGAGTGATGAAGTCGCTTTAAGCCGGGTACAACACCTGAAAATTATGTGCCGTGCAAGGCCTACAGATAAACAACGACTGGTTCAATTACTTCAAAAGTCAGGATCGGTGGTTGCAGTTACGGGCGACGGAACAAACGACGCACCTGCATTGAACTTTGCGCATGTCGGTTTATCGATGGGATCAGGAACTTCGGTTGCCAAAGAGGCCAGTGACATCACATTACTCGACGACTCCTTTAACAGTATTACTACCGCAGTAATGTGGGGTCGGTCATTGTATCAGAATATTCAACGTTTTATACTCTTCCAACTGACCATCAATGTTGCGGCATTGGTCATTGTATTGCTCGGTTCAATAATAGGTCACGAGCTCCCGTTAACTGTTACTCAAATGCTTTGGGTGAATCTGATCATGGATACATTTGCGGCCGGAGCACTTGCCTCTCTTCCACCAAACAAAAAGGTGATGCAAAGTAAACCTCGTAAGTCAACTGATTTCATCATCACACCTGCAATGAGATCCACTATTTTATTTGTTGGATTTGCATTTGTTGCGCTGTTGATGGGCCTGTTATATTATTTTACAAATGAAGCAGGAGAAATAAGCAGATATGATTTATCCCGTTTCTTTACAATTTTCGTTTTACTGCAATTCTGGAATATGTTTAACGCCAAGGCTTTTGCTACCGGCAAATCTGCTTTTAGCAATATAGGACATAGCATCGGATTTGTGATAGTTGCAGCTATCATTCTCGTAGGGCAAATTCTGATTGTAGAATTTGGTGGTGAAGTCTTCAGAACAGTACCTCTATCTTTAAAAGACTGGGGTATCATTATTGGAGCTACCTCATTTGTACTTTGGATTGGCGAGGCAAGAAGACTATTTCATCGGATTTAATATTTTTGCAAAAAATCATTAAAATAGGGGAAATATATCCCCTATTTTTGTTATACAAGAAGTATTTAACAAGATTTCAGTATTCCGTTAACTTTGAAGATTGACAATTAGATGCAAAAATTGAGACGAAAAAAGTTAGTAGTCCCCGCTATCGGAACATTCGCTGTTGTATTGACGGTCTTTATGGTTTATTTTGTCGCCATTAATCGTGCTGAATTGCTTTTGCAACAACTTGTAAAAGGTCAATCGAACGGGGAATTAATTTTCAATGTTGACAAGGTTAAACTCGATATCATTCATTTGAGATTTGAATTTAGGCATCCTGAACTTCAGACCAGAGACACTATCTCCACAGTAACCGGCTACAATATAAGGGCTAAAAGTATATCTTTCAAAGCGAAATCATTCATCCCATTCCTTTTGGGTAAGCTCATCATCATCGATTCCGTCCTTATCTTAAATCCTGAAATAGATGTACTTAAATATAAAGAGACGATCAAAAAGAAAGTTTCACTGCCCGAAGAGATGAGCAAAGTTTACAAATCGCTCGAAATAGTATTAAACGTACTAAATCTCAACTATTTACATATTAATTCAGCAAGGTTTAAAATATTCGATTACATAAATCCATCCAATAAGCCGGTTGAAGTCTCACGTCTTAATCTGACAGTTAATAAAGTTACCTCTGAAAAAGGGCCAGGTGATAAACGGTTTTTGTTCGCTGACCGTATTTTACTCGAAGTATTCAATCAGGATATCGTATTCTCAGATGGATTTCATGGTATAAAGTTTAAACGGTTTAGTCTTAATACCCTAAGCCAGACCATTAAACTGGATAGCTGTTTCATTTACGGAAAACAACCGGATTCATCTGCTGGAGAGTTTCGTAGCTTCGTTGATACGGTGAGGATTTCGAAGCTGGATCTTAATCAATGGGCTAAGAATGACATTCTTAAGATGGATTCAGCACTTTGTATTAATCCAGAAGTCACCTTTCTTATACCATTAAAAGAAAAACGAAAAAGGAAGAATGCGTTTAGTGATGATCTAATAAATAAAGATTCCCTCGATTTCGTTGTAAAAAGGATGCTGGGAAATCTTGATATCGGTTACTTGACAATCAAAAATGCCAAGGTGAAAATTGTCACAAAAAGAGGTACCGAATCGAAGGTCTATAGTACCTCGAACAGCAATTTTAGCATTGAAAATGTTTTCGTTAACAGTGATCCTAAGGTGCCAATTCAGGTTGGCCGTTTTAATCTCGATGTGCGCAACTACGAGGGCTATAGTCCTGACAGCCTATATGTTGTCAGGTTTGATAATATTCAGATTCTGAATAAAAAGATTTCACTTTTAAATTTCAGGGTTGGACCAACTGCGTCTAATCACGAACTTCTCAGTAAGGAGGTTCGGATGGAAGCGTTTGAATTCAACAACATAAACTGGGCTATCCTTCTGTATGAAAGCAGAATAGTGGCAGGCAATGTAATAATGGTAAAACCGGAATTGTATTTTAAACTTCCTGGGACAAAAAAAAGCACTACAGTAGCTGCAGACAAAAAGAACCCATTCAGAACACTTGAAGAAATCAGGAAAAAGGTTCAAATTGACGACATATTAATTAAAGATGGATTAATAAGCATTGAAGATTTAAAAGGAACGAATTTTTCCATTAACCAGTTAAACGCCCGATTAAATGTAAATCAATTACTGAAATCGACAGATGCATTCGGATTGATGGATGCGCTCGACACCCTTACTTTTAGAAATGGAGAATACAAGAATCCGTCGATTCAACTTTTAATAAACGAGGGAAGTTTTTCAAAAGAGAGCAATTCACTGATATTAAGTCAGATTATCGGTGAGAATAATGATAAAAGTATTTTGGCAAAAATGGACAATGTAAATCTAAATGGAATTAAAATTAAGTCAGCGGAAAAAATTTCGGCTGATAGATTTACCTGGGAAAAAGCAGATTTAACAATGAGTACCGGAAAGGCTGGAAATGAGAAAGCTGTTATAAATAAACCTAAATCAGATTTTAAAATTACGATCGGACATCTTTCAGGTGGCCCAACTTTGATGAATTTTCACGGAACGAATATCGAAGCATCAACACAGGTTAATCATATTTCGACGGATGAAATTGTATTTGAGAATGATCATAAACCTAAAATTGAAGGTCTGACGATCGATGGCCAGTCATTTACACTAAACCAGAATCAGCTTAAAGGAAGTATTTCAGGCTTCAATATTTACAATCGCAAAATATCAACGCTAAGTAACGTGATAATCAGATTACCTATCAATAAAGAATTAGCAAACATAATTGTTCCAAAGCTCATTTTTTCGGCAGACCTTTTTGAAAGCATCAATGGAAAAATAACAGCTGATTTTATTGAACTACAAAAGCCAGTGATTTCATTTACTGCTCTTCCAGCAGATTTTAAAAATAAAACAAAAAGTATAGATGACGGATTTCCGCTCTTAGATATTGGCAGATTAACAATAGACCAACCTGAATTAACAAGTCTCGCAAGCAGTCTACCAGCAAATATCCATATAGATCCAGGAAAGTCGAGTTGGAATCTGATCGGACTAAATTCTGATAGTAAAACGATTAAAGCTGATAGTATCCGAATTACGTTAATACAACCCAACTTCCGCAATGATAAAATCTACATGATTTCTACAGGGAAGGAATCTGTTTCATTTACTGGTTCTGATTTCGCATTCAATCGTAGAGGACCCGATAATAACGACAGTTGGTCTGTTAAGATGAACACTATCAAGTCTTCCGGACTACGGTTTAATACTCTTTCGGCAGACACTAACGGACAAAAAATTGCGATTAACAGTTTAAACCTTGAAAACCTGATTTTGAATAATAGAAATGTGTCTGATTTACATGAACTGATCAAAAACAATGATCATTTCCTGGTATCAGACGGTGATATTGCCATTGAAAATAGCAAAACCAGAATTGAAGCATTCAATTTAACTTTTGACAAATCGTCCAATAGTCTGGGAATAGACAGCTTATCTTTTCGTCCTTTAGTTGATAAAGATGAATTTATAAAGGCCAGGCAATATCAAAGTAACTATATGCTGCTGAATACTGGTTTAATCAAAGTAAAAGACATTGATTTTAACCTGTTAATCAACGATTCAATTTTTCATTCTAAAAAAATAACCATCAATGATCTGTATTTTTACGATTACAAAGATAAACGTCTCCCTTTTCAACATGGCATCGAAAAACCCCTTCTTACAGATTTGCTGAAAAGAATCAACCAAAAGATTTTAATCGATTCTATCCTTTTAAAAAATGCAGGCGTTGTATACGAGGTATTTAATGATAAAACTCAACAGGTTGGAATAGTAAAACTAAGCAAAATGAGAGGTGCGATAACAGGTGTCAAAAGCGATAATTTTTTGCCGACTGATAGTATCAAATTCAATTTATTTGCAAGGTTCATGGGTGCCACCGATTTGAGGACTAGTTATGCTCAATCGTATACAGATAGTCTTTCAAGTTTTCAGCTTAAAATGATCGCAAGCTCATTTAATCTCAAGACTCTTAACCCATTGTTAAAACCCTTTGCTTCAGCGCTTATAAAGAGGGGATACCTTGATACTATCAGAATGAGTGTTGTCGGTCAAAAATATGTAGCATATGGAATTATGAAAATGCATTACCACAATTTGAATGTAAAATATCTTAACAAAGGAATTGAAGAAAATCCATCATTGAGATCATGGTTGATTTCGTTTTTTGCGAACCGGATGGTAAATAATAAAAATCTGGATGGTTCAGGCGAAGTGTATGCCGAAAGGGATCCGGAAAAGGGCTTTGTCAACTACTGGGTTAAAATATTTATTGGTGGTCTTTTTACAAATACAGGTGTCAGAACGGATAACAAGCAGGAAAAGAAGTACAATCAATCTATCGAAAAATATAATGTTCCCCCGATTCCGGACATTCCGGTCGACTTCTGACCGTATAATAAAAGTGAAGTTAAAGTATGTTAATCAAGCTAAACTATTAAGGGCATTAAGCGTCTAATCGATGCTTTTGTATGAAACTGGTACGCAAATTGTAGCTTTAAATGGTAATAATTTTAAATTTTTTGAGTTATGGACCACGTTAAAAAAATTGCATCATTCCTGGCAATTGCTTTTGCCGGAGCCTTCGTAGCTATCTTTATATATTCGAAAATTAATAGTCAGTCACAGGTAGTATTGGAGCAGGGGGCATCACAATTACAATTAATAAGTTACGTCGCACCCGCAAGTCCTCAGGCACAATTACCTGATCTTACGTTATCTGCCGAAAAAAGTGTACACGCGGTAGTTCATATCACAACAAAAGTGAAAGCTCAATCATATGGTGGAGGCATGGATAATCCGCTTTATGATTTTTTCTTCGGACCCAGAGGTAACAGTCAACAGCCACGAGGCAACAATCAGGAACCTGAGTACAACCTTGGAGCTGGTTCTGGCGTAATAATCGCTCCTGATGGTTATATTGTTACAAATAACCATGTGATCGAAGATGCTGACAATATTGAAGTTGTTCTGAACGATAGCCGCAAATTTACTGCGAAGATAATCGGACGTGATCCCAATACTGATATCGCCTTGGTAAAGATCGAAGCGAAAGAACTTCCCTACCTTACCTGGGGAAATTCAGATGCACTTAAATTAGGTGAATGGGTATTGGCAGTCGGAAACCCGTTCAATCTCACCTCTACGGTAACCGCGGGAATTGTCAGTGCCAAATCACGTAATATCGGAATTATCAGTGGACAAATGATGCCGCTCGAATCGTTTATTCAGACCGATGCAGCAGTGAATCCAGGGAACAGCGGTGGAGCTCTTGTAAATGCCAGTGGTGAACTTGTAGGTATCAATGCCGCTATTGCATCTAGGACAGGCTCCTACTCAGGGTATTCATTTGCAGTTCCTTCGTCTATTGCACACAAAGTTGTGGATGATCTAAAACAATTTGGCGGTGTTCAGAGAGCACTTTTAGGAGTAGAAATGAAACCTGTCGATGACGACCTGGCCAAGGAGAAAAAGCTGGGTAAAATTGAAGGCGTCTATGTTGTGAGAATAACAGATGATGGTGCTGCAAGGCAGGCTGGAATAAAAGCCGGCGATGTTATTATGGCAGTCAATGGAAATCAAGTTAATGCGCCGCAACAATTGCAGGAGCAGATCGGAAAATACAGACCTGGTGATAAAGTTGCCGTTACAATCAAAAGAGATGGTGATTTAAAACAATTCAATGTTGTATTACGAAATACGAAAGGTGATACATCTATCGTTAAGGAATCCTTTTCAATTTTGGGTGCAGAATTTGCACCAATTACCGAAAAGGATAAGGAACGCCTTAAAATAGACGAAGGAATTCAAGTGGTAAATCTATCCAGTGGCAAATTAAAAGAAACTGGTGTAAAAATAGGATTTATCATCACTGATATAAACAAAAGTTCCGTTTCAAGTGTTGAAGATGTAAAGAGAGTACTTTCACAATCCAGCAATAAAAAACCAATTTTGGTAGAAGGAGTTTATCCCGGAGGTGAATGGACTTATTATGTTTTCAAACTGGAAGAATAACTTTCGGTGAAATAAAAGGTGAATTAAATGGGAAATACCGTTGTTTCGGTATTGTACAAGACCACAAATGTTTGTAACTTTGCAGACTTTTAATCGGAGAGCATGAGACAATTAAAGATTACAAAATCTATTACGAACCGCGAGAGTGCATCGCTTGACAAATATCTTCAGGAAATTGGCAAAGAAGAGTTAATCACTGTTGAAGAGGAAGTTGAATTAGCACAACGCATCAAGAAAGGAGATCAGGCTGCTCTTGAAAAACTTACACGGGCAAACTTACGCTTTGTGGTTTCTGTTGCAAAACAGTATCAAAATCAAGGCCTTAGTCTTCCCGACTTAATCAATGAAGGCAACTTAGGACTAATTAAAGCCGCTGAGAAATTTGATGAAACACGTGGTTTCAAATTCATTTCATATGCTGTATGGTGGATTCGTCAATCGATTCTTCAGGCTTTGGCCGAACAGTCCAGAATCGTGCGTCTTCCTCTGAATCAGGTTGGTTCGTTAAACAAAATCAACAAAGCATATTCTAAATTCGAACAGGAACATGAAAGAAGACCTTCACCTGAAGAACTTGCAGAACAGCTTGAACTACCTGCAGATAAAGTTGCTGATACATTGCGTGTATCAGGAAGGCACGTTTCAGTTGATGCTCCGTTTGTAGATGGCGAAGACAACAGTTTGCTTGACGTTTTAATCAATAACGATTCACCAAGTGCTGACAGAGTCCTTATCGACGAGTCACTCTCTCGTGAGATCGATCGCTCTTTAACGACATTGACAGAGCGTGAAGCAGATATTATCAGGATGTTTTTCGGAATAGCTTGTCAGGAAATGACGCTTGAGGAAATCGGAGAACGTTTCGGTTTGACCCGTGAACGCGTACGGCAGATTAAAGAAAAAGCAATCAGACGTTTACGTCACACATCAAGGAGCAAATTACTCAAGACTTATTTGGGATAGTCAGAAAATGACATCTTTAATAAAAAAGCCCTTTTCCTCGAAAGAAAAGGGCTTTTTTTTGAATGAAGGTCTACTTACAATTCAAAGTTTGGGAACAGCATCTTCAGGTAGGTTAATCCGCATTCAGACTTGAAGATATTCTTTGCAAAATGTAGAATCTGGTGGTTCGACATATGATCTTCAGTTGAATTTACGAGAAAATCAGCTTCAACAAGCAATTGAAAATCAATACCGTCAACAGCGGTAAAAGTATGATGCTTACTAATAATAAAGCAAACACGATCTACGGTTTCCGGATTGAAATCCAAAGATGTCAATATGTCACGTGCAACCGGCGGACCTTCCATTTCCTGGTAGTGACTTGTTGATCTTCCATATTTTTTTTCAGCTACATGGATGCCAATATCATGAAGAAATGCCGTTAACTCAAGGATTTCAAGTGTCCTTTCATCGAGTGATTCAGCAACTCCGAGCAGCCGGGCATATCCGGATACTTTAAGCGTATGCTCAATTCGTTTGATATCGCCACAATTCCGCTCCATCATGGCTAATGCAACTTTTGCGATCTTATTATCCATTTTGTCGTTGTGCTAAAATCTCCTTTAAAAGGTACATTTCATCGCGAAGACGGGCTGCTTCGATAAAATCGAGCTCCTTCGCAGTCTTTTCCATCTCTTTTTTCGTTTTCAGAATTGTCTTTTCCAAAGCCTCCAAGCTCATATACTGCACAACCGGATCGGCAGCCACATCGGTGCGTTCAGGTGGAACATACGCGCGACCCATTGCCGAATGATCCGGACGGTATTCCAATCCGATTATTTCCCTGGTCGGTTTAATTATTTGAGTAGGCGTAATTCCATTTGCCAGGTTATAGTCATTTTGTTTGATCCGTCTGTAATTGGCGGCATCAATTGTGCGCTGCATGGAATCGGTAATTTTGTCAGCATACATGATCACAAGACCATTCAGGTTTCGTGCAGCACGACCTGCTGTTTGCGTGAGCGACCGTTCTGAACGAAGGAAGCCCTCCTTATCAGCATCCAATATTGCAACGAGTGAAACTTCAGGTAAATCAAGCCCTTCACGTAAAAGGTTAATCCCAACTAAAACGTCAAAAACACCTTTTCGCAAATTCTCCATAATCTCAACGCGCTCCATCGTATCAACATCGGAATGGATGTACCGGCATTTAATATTCATCCGGTCGAAATACTTCGACAACTCCTCCGCCATCCTTTTGGTTAGCGTGGTTACGAGCACCCTTTCGTCCTTACTGACCCTGATATGAATCTCCTCCATCAAATCATCAATCTGATTAATCCGGGGCCTTATTTCAATCATTGGATCGAGCAAACCCGTTGGCCGGATGATCTGCTCAACAACTACCCCTTCACTTTTTTGCAATTCATAATCAGCGGGTGTCGCACTTACAAATACAATTTGACGGGCAACATCCTCAAACTCTTCAAATTTTAATGGCCGGTTGTCAATAGCAGCGGGAAGCCGGAAGCCGTAATCGACGAGGGTGACCTTGCGTGACCGGTCGCCACCATACATTGCATGAATCTGGGGCATCGTTACATGGCTCTCGTCGATCACCATCAGGTAATCATCGGGGAAATAGTCAAGCAGACAGAACGGGCGCGATCCTGGTTCCCGCTGATCAAAATACCTCGAATAATTTTCAATACCGGGACAATAACCAAGCTCGCGGATCATTTCGAGATCGTAAGTTACACGATCTTCAATCCTTTTTGCTTCAACAAATTTACCTGACTTCTTGAAAAATTCGACATGTTGTACAAGGTCATCCTGTATTTTCCGGATCGCCAGTTGAATGCTTTCCTTTGTGGTTACAAAGATGGTAGCCGGGTAGATGGTGCAATTATTCACAGATTCTATTGCATATCCGCTGTCAGGACTAAAGATCGATATCTCTTCAATTTCATCTCCAAAGAACACAATCCGGATCCCTTCATCGGCATAGGCCGGGAAGATATCAACGGTATCACCTTTTACCCTGAAATTTCCACGTTGAAAAAGAATTTCACTGCGTGAATACATCGAATCGACCAGCTTTCGCAGAAATACATTGCGGCTAACAACTTCACCCACTTTGAGCGATATCACATTTGCGTGAAAATCCTGGGGATTTCCGATGCCATATAAACAAGATACTGACGAAACCACAACGACGTCCCGCCTGCCGGAAAGCAATGCAGATGTGGTGCTCAACCGAAGTTTTTCGATCTCTTTGTTGATCGATAAATCCTTCTCAATAAATGTATCGGACGACGGAATATAGGCTTCGGGCTGGTAATAATCGTAATAAGAGACGAAGTATTGCACTGCGTTTTCGGGAAAAAACTGCTTCATTTCGCCATACAACTGGGCAGCCAATGTCTTGTTATGACTTAAAATCAAAGTCGGCCGCTGTACCTTCTCAATGACATTTGCCATTGTGAAAGTCTTCCCTGAACCTGTGACGCCCAATAAAGTCTGGTAAGGAATACCCGTTACAAGACCATTCACAAGCTGATCAATTGCCTCGGGCTGATCACCCGTAGGCTGATAATCTGATACTATTTTGAAATCCATATTCGCAGAAACTTAACCGAATGACGAAATTAGTAATAAATAGCGCTATTCTTAACTGAAGATTCAATTTGCGGCGCATATAGTAATTCTATTCTTATTCAACTTTCCAGATGCGCCTTTGTCTATATTGTAATTGTTCACCCCGGGTTGCGTCGTTCCTCCTTACCCGGGGTAATTGACAGTTAACCCTTTCAGGGTAAGTGCAGTGCGCACATAAAAGATTTTGTTTTACTGACTCGTCCTGATTTTTGTTTACAGATTTTGTGTTAATACTGCATTTACTTTTTTAACTCTCTACTTTATAATGGGTAATGATGAACCAGAGCTTTGTTGGGCAAAATGGTATGGGGTTCGATACC
>Ga0209386_1000195_pt1 | contig 31287 bp, 38 predicted proteins | sample NGEPertwo_FD_184510 | JGI IMG/M metagenome (GOLD analysis project Ga0209386, IMG submission 184510) | Arctic peat soil microbial communities from the Barrow Environmental Observatory site, Barrow, Alaska, USA - NGEE Permafrost154B-two... | ecosystem: Environmental > Terrestrial > Soil > Wetlands...
CAGTCGAATGTTTCTTTATCTCGACACTGAGCGCCCAGGCAATGGAGGAGGATGATACAATTCCAACAGGCGAGGAATTAAACGGATTACCATTTTAAATCAATAATTAATAAATCAAAGAGTTATGGAAAAAGTAACATTAAATGTAGAATTTTTGTTTGCGCTGAATAGTAAGCGTGAGTGGATCAACCGGGTTCCGGCCATCCTGCCAGCTAAAAGAAATAGAGATGAAGAATGGATATGGATAGATACCAACGGTAATTCCATGGCAATCGGTGAAGACTTTGCTGCAGCCGAAAAAATGGATTCATACCCGGTAAAGGTTTACCGCAAGATCAGGGTGGCTGAAGCGCTGAAACAGGCTGAAACATTGACAAAACCAGAAAGAATATTGTACGAACTACTTTAAAATCAAACAAAATGTGTGAATGCATTGAAAAATTAGAAACCAAATTGAGGGGTATTTTCGAAAATGAAATTACCACCAATGAGTATGTAACCGTTGACTTAAACAATAAGTCATTAATAATCGACTCGGGAGATATCCGGATTTATGGAACTGGAGAAGCAACTTACAAGGTAGGCAAGCATACACGGAAATGGAAGAAAAATATCCTGTTTACATTTTGCCCGCTGTGTGGCGTTAAGTACGTTCAATAAATCATTGGGTTATGGAAAAACAAATTAAAATGGCTGCAAGGCTTTACCAATGCCGGGACACAGCTAAAAGGTTCTTCAGAGATGAGTACCAGGAGAAGCTAAAGCCTTATTTAGATATTTTGTCTGCAGTAATGAAGGCGAACAATCTTGACGAAATACCTGCTCTGCTTAAAATTAGCGAAACGCACACTTACCAGGATAATGCGATGGGTCAAATGATGTTCATGGCTGCTGTTGTCGAGCTTATAGAGCAAACGGTTGAATGTACAGAATGTGGATACATACACAACGAGTCTGAAAGAGTAAGTAAGAAAATTGATGTGCTAACTCATCACTATTGCCCTAAATGTGGCGAAGAATCCTATTATCCAACCAAATTAAAATCATAGATATGAAATTCAAGAAGCTAAAAACAAGTGAGACAAGTAAGAAGATTGCTGCAATTCAAGCAAAGCGTGGAAAAGGAATATTGCATCAAGAAGGCAAAATTTATAATGAATGCAAGCTTTGTCCATTGCCTGCGTGTATTGATTGTGCATTAGTTGATTAATTACCATTTTAATAACTCACAACAACTTAAAAATGAAAACGATTAAAGATTTATCAGTAACGGTAACTTACAGTGTTGGACTTGGAGAAGTAGAAGTTTCAGAAGAAGTTTTTGAACAACTAAACGAAATCTGCGATAACGGGAGTAAAGTTGACGGAACTGGAATGGAATATACAAAAGCCATAGAATGGTTGCGCGATAATATAAAAGAGGGTGATTGTTACGACTTGGAATATGAGATTCAGGATCTGTCTTAATCACTAACACAACAGTATTCAATACAATCTATTTAAATTTAAAGCTATGTTACACGCACGTAAAGATTACGATAGGATTCAAGATCCTTCCGGAAAAATCAGAGAAGATGAACCGGTATTTCTACTCAGGGCCAAAGATGAGTTGGCGCCGATATGTTTGATACTATGGGCCGAAGAACTGATTCGTCGTGGCGGCGATAAGAAGATGGCCAATATGGTAGCCGAGCACGCTGCTAAGATGATTGATTGGCAAGAAAAGAATGGATGCAGACTTCCAGACCTTCCATTGGCATCCATTAAGCCAATTGGCATCTGCGGTAAAGACGGATGCAATGAGCCAGAAGTCAATTGTGGGTTGTGTAAGGAGCACTATCCTGGCTTTGCCAATAATTTCCAACCCTGAACACAACACTATTCAATCCGATCATGTAGCCAGCCTGATCCCGCAAGGGTCAGGCTGTTTTAATACGTGCCGGCCATAGCCGGCACACCGCGTGAATGATCACAGCGTGTGCACGCAGGTATTATGTAGCGTAGCAAACTTGGACTAGAAAAGTAGTTGTTTCGGGTGGGTCGCCCTTCCCCCTTAAACCCCAAATATTCAATATATATTTGTAACCTGTAACTTTATTTATAATATACGAAGAATCAAATAATTACAGGGTTACAACTTGGTTACAACTTCAAAAAAAAACTGTAACTTTTTGAATTTGTAACCGGAGAGCACCTCCGGTTTTTCCCGATTTCCGCTCCGGTTACAAATTTCACTGTTTTTACACCCCTTTTAATCAACTGTTTTTCAATAGGTTACAAAACACCCCTAAAACAAGTTGTAACTTTGTAACCGCTGTATATCAGAATATTGCAAGGGCAAAACAGGGCCGGTTACAAATTTTTGCCATTTTTTGATAAAATCTATAGGGGTATGTTTTTTTAGTATCAATTTTTCATAATCTCAAAACACCAAACAAATATTTTTTTATTGTTATTTAAGCAAAGATTTATATCTTCGCATGTTCCCACCACAGCGGGGTTTTCATTAACCGTGAAACCCTATACTCCTATGAATACACGTCCGTCAATTACCATCTCGCTTTCTCCACTCCTGCAATCCTATTGCCGGTTTGTTTTTAATTCGGATCCCGATGAGAAAGAGATCCGCCTTCGTCGAAACCACGACATCGCAAAATTGATACACTCAAATGTGATCGCCTGGGATAGATCAATGGTCCGGCCTTTCAACGCCGATTCAATTACCTTTATTTTGGCACTGGACAATATTAATGAAACTGCATTGCGGTATCATTTTTTACATGTTTCCAGATGGGGAGAACAGAAGATCACGGAAGGTATTGAATACGAATTCAGACACTGGATAAAAAACTGTTTTGACAGAGGATATGAAAAAGGGTACCAGCAGAAGGTAATCATCGAAGCGATTCTCCGGGGCCTGAATGACCGGAATAATTCCGCGAATTTCGACATGATTAAGAAAATCGACTACCGATATCGCCGTAAAGTTGAAGAAACACGATTCAATGAGCTCCTTAAAGAGTGTCAAATATTTGAATACCAATAATATATTACATACAAAATAAATGTTCCGATACTTTTTGCAAGATTGTCAACAATAATCATCGAAAAACCGATAGAAAATGAACAGCGCAGTAATCATAAAAATAGAATTCCGTTTTCCAAATGTTGAACTATTCACACCGATTGACTATACCGGATTTTCGGCAAGTCTGACAGAGCAAACAAGTAAATCCTTTGCCGGAGTACTTCATACTGCTGCACTTCAGTTCCGGATTCCCAAATGCGATGCTGAAAAAGACCGGTTGATGTTGTCACTCTCACAACGACGTGCCATATACCAGGCAACCGATGCAAACGGATCTGTTTACAAAATTGGATCCTCAAAGCGTGGAGCATTGTTATTGTATAACCGGACCGTTGACGGAAAAGCAGGTGGCTTTAACGGTTACGAAGCGGTAATTACATTGAAATTTAAAGGGAATCCGTTAATATCCTGAAATTAAAAGTCCTTTAAATTGGTAATTCACCTGAGTAACATTGTAAAAAATGATACTCAGATGTTGAATTATCAGCTCATAAAATCTATTCTTTCCGAGCCCTGGGCCATCGACAGCCTGGCCATCGACACGATGAGTCCGCTTATTGCCGGCCTGTTCACTCCGAACATGGCATTTGAAGCATCTAAACCAATGCAGCCCTCGGCATCAGCTTACGCCGATCCGAAATCGGGTACCACCAAAACTATTCGTATTATTCCCATTCAGGGAAGCCTCACCAAATACGATCAATCCTGCGGACCGGTTGGAATGGCAACTGTAGGCAGATGGATCCAGAGTGCCGATTCAAACCCTGATATTGATGCAATAGTTTTGTGCCTCGATTCTCCTGGTGGAACAGTATCCGGAACAGAGGAACTGGCCAACATCATCAAAGGAACCTCAAAACCAATTATTGCCTATGTTGAAGATATGGCCTGTTCAGCTGCTTACTGGCTGGCAAGTTGCTGTAATGAGGTAGTAGCAAATAATTCAACTGCACAGGTTGGAAGTATTGGTGTGTTAATGTCGTTTGCCGATGCACAGCCAATGTGGGAAGCAAAGGGTGTGAAATTCCATACTGTCACAGCTCCCCAGTCAACCGACAAAACCAAAACCTTTGAAGATCTTCGTGCCGGTAATTACGAGGAATACAAAAACACTGTACTTGGTCCGCTTGCACAAAAATTTATTGCAACTGTCCAGGGCAACCGTCCGGGAATAACCGATGCTCATTGTACCGGTAAGGTTTATTTTGCCCAGGATGCAATCGGATCGTTTGTAGATTCAATCGGAAACCTCGATTTTGCCGTTCAGCGTGCAGCTTCACTGGCTTCAACACCTTCCGCTTCAGTAAATACCCCTAAAATTTTAAATATGAGTTACAAAAGACTTGCTACAGTAGCCGGTGTCGAAGCGTTTGAGAGCGCTGACGGTACCATCGCGCTCACTGATCAGATGGCATTGGCTGTTGAGACTGCACTTGAGAGTGCAGAGGCAGAGCGAAACCATCTTACTGAGCGCACGACCGAACTTGGAACGGCTAATGGCCGGGTTCAGGAACTCGAAGCCCGCGTGGCTGAACTCGAAGGCGCTGCCGGTGCCGGAACTGCAAAAGTAATTGTGGACACCGATAAAGGCGCATCAGGTGAAACAACCTTCTGGGATCGCTTCAGTGCATGCCAGGAACATTTACAGAAACAATAATTTTTTTGAGTTATGGCTATTAATATCACCCAACAATTAATCGACGCCGGCACTAAGTATAAGAAGGAGCTTCTTACCATGCCGGTAGCTGTTTTGAGCGAAATGTTACAATTCATGACGCTGATTACAGGTTTACAGGGCAAAGAAGTCGGAGGTTCGTTAACCACTGATGCTGAGCTCAGGCCTTACCGCACTGCCAAAGATGCAACCGACAACACGGTTATCACTGCTTACGAATGGGAAACATTCCTGGGCGACGTGGTAAAAGAGTTCGATCCGAATGTACTCCTGGGCACGCTCTACACCGACAGGACCAGCAAGAAACCAACTGAACGCGAAATTGCGAAACTGGTTGCTTTAGAGATGGCGAAGAAAGTTGGCGAAGCATTGTACGATGCATCGTTTACGGCTACACGTAATGCAGTTGGTACCACTACTTCTGCTTTGTTCAATGGATGGGCCACCCAAATGGCTGCGGCTGTTACTGCAGGCACCCTTGCTGCAGCAAAAGAGAATTATGCTGACGTTTCGCTTACTGCTATCACCGTTGCCAATGTTGGCGATGTTCTTAAAGAACAGTGGAGAGGATTAAGCCCTTTGCTGAAAAAGCAAAAACCTAATCTCTACCTTCCAACATCTGTTTTGGAAATGTACGAAGATTGGTACCAGGTTGAATATGGTCATGCACCATGGAACGCCGATTTCACCCAGCGGTCGTTAATTGGATCTGACAACAAATGTAAATTTGTACCACTCGACAACATGGAAGGTACTGACAAACTCATTTTTACCGTAAAGGCGAACATGAAGGTTGGTGTTGACCAGGAGTCTGACAAAGAGGATGTGAAAATCCGCGAATGCGACAACCCAAAAATGGTTCAATTCTTTATGATGGCCTATTATGGTGTTGGTTTTGATACTCTTGATAAGAGGTTTATGAAAGCAATCAAATACTCAGTTTAATATCTGAAATATGATTTTTGAAAATCTGACATGGCCGGCCGGGAAAGTAAACCCGTCCGGCATTAAAACCAAGGTCTATTTTATCGACAAGAGCTTCATTAAGACTTGGCCTAAAATAGTAGCAGCCCCTCTTACTGCCATCGACAATGTGACTTTAGCAGGTGATTTTGAACTTGTAGCGACTAAAGTATGGAATGAGCTTTATACGACACAGGGAAAAGGGAAAGTTGATTTTGAACCAATTGGTGAAAAGGATTGTAAAATGTTCAACAACAAAGGGACATTCAAATTTCCTGATATCAGCAATGAGGCCAAAAGCCTGGCGAAATCAGCTATCAACTCGAATGTAGTTTTCCTGGTTCCGCTTCCTCATGAAACTGAAAAACGCTATATCTTACTTGGAGACGAAAGTTACGATCTTGAAGTTACGATCAAAGGCGATTCAGGTGATGCTCCTGGTTCTGCAAAAGGAATTACCATCGAGGTAATAGCCCCCGCAACTACACCGCTCCCAAATTATACCGGAGCTTTGGTAACAGCAGCAGGGTCGCTTGATTGCGATACCGGCGTATTTACCCCCACTGTGTAACACTAACAAATAGAATAAAGCCGGGGCCAACGCTCTGGTTTTATTTTTAAAACTGTGATTATGACACCACATGAAGAAATAAAAGATTGGCTGGATTCTGAAACGAAGGATTTTGAAGCCGGTTATGTATTGTTTGTCCGATTTTCGCACAACCGGGCGCTTGCGTTGTACCTAGCACGGAAACACGATTTATTGAAGCTGACCTATGAGCTTCAAAAAATCAGCGACCGTCCCACACTGAAGGATGCTCCGGTTATGCCGATAGGTCCTATATTGAATATGGTTAAATCTTCCGGGGAGAAAGCAAACGGAATTACCGATGCCGGCAATGTAATTGACAATACAGAGAAGAAAATCCGAATCATCAGGGATGGTAAAGTTCAGTATGATGATCTTCCGGATGAACTCAAAAAGCTGTATGATGAGAATACGGCCAGTTATAAAAACATGCGCACGCTCCACGAACAGATGAAGCTCGCTAAAACTGACGAGGAGCGCGCAGAAAAGCGGGCTATCATCGATACGCTTGATGATGGTATCTCCGGCAACTGGAAGATCATTGATGACTGGGCTGCAGGGAAAATAACGGAGGCTGATTTAGTCGCAGCAACCGGAGAGCAGGAAGAGTATAAACAGATCAACGCTGCACGGACTTACCTATCACGCAACATCATGAAGATGGAAACACTGAAAGGTGAGAAGCACGAAAAGATGAAGCTCGATCTTCGCACCAGGGTAACGTTCCTCCGGTCGAAGAAAGCGGATATCAGCCTTGAGACATTGGTTAAACTGGCCAAATATGGCGTCATCGACGAAACTGAATTGGGTTAACAATCACACGATGTGTTTGATATCCTGTCTGATAAATTCAAAAGAGCTGATAATTATCTTATCGGCTCTTTTGCTATTAAAACCCTAAATGAGCCGAAAACCTAATCTCGATAAGTTTCACGATGTGTTGTTCAATGATTTCGACGAACAGCAGCATCTTTCGCCGGTTGAATGTGACCAGCTGAAGCGTTACCGGGCTGCGTATGCTCAATCGCTCGAAAACCCATCAATTCCCGACATCCAGTTGCGCGATTACCTGGTTAAAGAATTCGGGATATCACAGACTCAGGCTTATTGCGATATTGCCAATATCAGGGTTTTACTCGGAAACGTTCGCAATGCCAGCAAAGAATGGATGAGGTATCTGATCAACGAAACCCTGAAAGAGGCCATTGCTAAATGTAAATTAACCGGCGACTGGAAAAAGGTTATCCTGGCTACTAACGTACTGGGAAAATATAACAGGCTCGACAAAGAAGATTCAACTGAATATCCCTGGGAAGAGATCCTTCCAACTTCAATTGAGCCAACCAACGATGTAACGGTACTGAAGGTGAAACCGCTTGCCAATAAAGAAGACGAAATTCGAAAGATGTACGAAAAGTACAAGGGTGAAATTGATATTGAAGATATTGGCTATGAGGAGGTAGAGAATGAGCGAAACGATTGATAAAAAGAAAATATACTTTTCGGATCCGCAGCTGGAGTTTCGTTATACAGCAGCTCACACCAGTATTGTTGTAGCCGGTCGCCGGTTTGGGAAAACACATGGCATAGCAGCGCCCTGGCTTCTTCGCAATCTCCAGTATATGCCCAGAAGCGCCGGGGCTATTGTCGGTTCAACATTTCAGCAGATTCTTACCCGGACACTCCCTGGAACGTTGACAGCTCTCGAAGACATGGGGTTTCGTCGTAATATCCATTATTTTGTTGGTAGAAAACCTGATCCCAGTGCTGGATTTAAAAAACCTGTCCGAGAGCCGGTAAGTTTCGATCATGTTATATCCTGGTATAACGGATCTGTTCAATATCTGATTTCGCAGGATATTCCCGGATCATCGAATTCACTCACACTTCAGTATGTGATGGGTGATGAAGCAAAGTTCCTGAACTTTGATAAATTGAAAGATGAGACTTTTCCGGCAAATGGCGGATTTAAAGGATCGTGGGCAAATTGCCCCTGGCTAAACTCCATGCTTTTCATCTCCGATATGCCAACCACAAAGAAAGGATCATGGTTCCTGAACTATGCTGATAAGATGGATCCGGAGTTAATCAATATGATTCAGGCAATAGTTCAGGAAGTATTCCGGCTTAAATCATTGCCTCAAAACACCTATACCAATAGGATGATCAGGGAATATCAGCTGAAGCTCGCACAGTTCCGGAGTATTGCTGTCTATTACCGTGAATGGTCATCAATTGAGAATATAGAACTGTTGGGAAAGAAATATATCCAGCAAATGAAGCGGGATCTTCCACCCCTGGTATTTCAAACATCTATTCTTTGCATTCGCCCGGGGAAGCTGAAGGACGGGTTTTATCCTGCATTGTCAGAGACCAGGCATATGTATTCAGCATACGACAACTCCTATCTGCTTAATCTCGATTATGATTTAGATAAAATCAAAGAACCCGACTGCCGGCAGGATGGAGACTTAGACCTGGACGATCCTATCAGGGTTGCATTCGATTATAACGCTGATATCAATTGGCTGGTATGTGGACAGCCATCATTCTCGAAAGCCAAAGTAATCAGATCATTCTATGTGAAGTATGAGCGTAAGTTGCGTGAGGTAGTGGATGACTTCTGCAAGTACTATCGCTTTCATCATTCCAAAGAGGTAGTCTATTACTATGACAATACAGCATTAGGCAGCAATTATGCTGTAAGTGATGAGGACTTTGCATCTGTTATCTGCTCACAATTCGAGAAGAACAGATGGACAGTGAACAGGCAGCACATAGGCAACCCATTACGCCACAATGAAAAGTACCTGATCTTTGACCAGGCATTCAAAGGACAGAAGTACCTGATGCCTCAGATCAATCATCCTAACAATGAAGCCCTGGTGTTAGGGTTACAACATGCAGGTGTACGCATTGGATCACACGGCTTCCAGAAGGATAAGACTGAAGAGAAGAAGAAGGAAACAGAAGAAAGCCTGCTCGAACATCGCACCGATGGTACTGATGCTTTTGATACATTGATGATAGGCATGATGCTCTACCCTGTCAAAGGTAGTGTAGGTGGCGGGCTTGGCAGCTCATGGATACAATAGCTAAGTAATCAATCCCTTATACATACGTTACAATCATCATGTGATTACATCAACCATGTAATTACATGCTTATGTGCGATCATTTGCACGATGTAATCGACATACAATAATCATAATCGGTCTGGCATATTACGCGAAAATCATAGGCATGTAATGACATATCCGGACAGGGCGGGGCGGGGTCTTCCGTCTGAAAGGGGGAAAATAACGGTAGTTTTGCAATACTACATAACAGAATATTAGACAAATAGCATTTTATTCACCGGAATGGTGTGATACCGGGAAAAACGTATTTTGATGGATGGAAATTGCTGGCGGTTGCCTGGTAATTACAGACCGGTTTTTGTTTTGATCTGTAAAAGTTTTTTGTTAAGTTTGGAGGATAAACTTAAAACCAAATTTGTTATGAGAAAACTTTTGCTTGTTTTACTTTTTTCCCCATTGCTTTCTTTTGCGCAGGAATATTCGGAGGTTGTGGAAGTACCTGGCAAATCAGTTGATCAACTTTATAGTTCTGCTCGTGAATGGTTTGCCTTAACTTTTAAATCGGCAACTGACGTATTAAAGATGGATGATCCAATTGCCGGTAAATTAATTGGCAAAGGATCTTCTCACATCTCAGAAAGTTATGTGACTGATGGATTGATTAAAGTACCTATTAAACTGGATTGGTATCCATCATATACCATTAGTATTGCTATTAAGGATGGAAGGTACAAATGCATCATTGCAGAAATCACAATAAAACGCATTGTAGAGGGAAGTGGAATCGCACCGATAGAAACTTCATTTAAAGAGTTCTTTGACCAAAAAGATAATTTTAAAAACGGAAGAGATCCTGAATGGTTTACAAAAAACGTCGAAGGTGCTGGAAAACTTTCGAAGAATATGATTAAAAATAGTGCTAAGGCGTATGAATCTTATTACAATATCATTCTTAAAACAGAACAGGAATTTACAAGTTTACTTGCTTCACTTCAAAAAAAGATGAAAGGAACAGACGATAATTGGTAACTTGTAATTTCCAATACATTAACAGAAAACCCCGGTCATTCGCCGGGGTTTTCTGTTGCTTGCTTTTCTTGCATGTGCTTTAACAGAATCATTTCAATGTAGTTATTCACATTCCTAAAATCATCCTTTGCTTCTCTTTTAAGAAACTCAATAAGCTCTGAATCCAGACGTAATGATATATTTTCTTTCATTATAAAATGTTTGATTGCAAAGATATGCAAAATAATTAAAAAATACAATTATTTTGTGATACATTGCATTGTTTTATAATGTACATTTGTGCCATTATTAATTAATACTTCAAAGTATGAATATTCAGAAATTTAAGTTTGGTGATGTTGAGATCGAGTTTGATCTCCGTCAAGGAAGAAATGTAATGGTGAACGCTACGGAAATGGCGAAAGTTTTTGGCAAAAAAATAAACCATTTCATGGAAAATGAAAACACGGAAAATTTTATAAATGCGTGTTTAAATAACCGGAATTCCGGCTTTTTGGGAGTCAAAACTCGCGAAGATTTAGTAGTGTCAAAACAAAAATCTGGCACTTGGATGCACCGGGTATTAGCTTTAAAATTTGCCTCTTGGTTAAATTCTGATTTTGAAGTTTGGGTCTGGATGACTATCGACCAAATTATTTTTGGATTTGCAATTGAAATTCAAGATTCGATCAGCGAAACCGTAATATTAAAGGCGAAACAAGATGATTTAAAGAATCAGCTTGCAAAACGCGAACCTGATTTTATGGAGTATCTGTTAATTGATCAAAAATTGATCAACGCGAAAAGCCGTCGTAGTAATGCAACAAAGAACAAATTCAGAGAGACAATGGAAGATTTGTTCTCTAACAAACCGAAGGAGGACGAAGAGTGATCAACCTTTTAAAAACAATATCCAAAGATGTGAATGCACATCTTTGGATGATTGAAGCGATGGGATTAAATCCCATTGCCTCACAAGTACCACAATCACATCAGGATAGTATGGCGAAAGATATTAGCAGAACTTACCTAATGAAACGTAGACTGGAGTACGCTATAAGCAATCTCGAAAGTATTCGCAAGTATTGCCTGTCTGAAATTAATGGAACATTTTACGATGACTTTGAAAAACGTTGGGAAGGAACTGATATTGAGCCAAAATACACCATTGATACTCCGTATGAATATATTTTGGGCATATGGGACAATCATCCATCACCTGAAATCGACATTATAACAAAGGCTTTTATTGAATGTATGGGATCGTTAAATACCAAAGTGTTGTTTAAAATGCTCGAAATATGCCCCGAAGCCGGACCATATAAACAAAATAAAGATGGTGAAATGGTAAAATCAAACATGTCTGATTGTCAAATAGACGACAGCTTAAAGGCCGGATCAATGCTTGCTGCTATTGAAGAATACAACGAGCGACTTATAAAGATTCAGGAGATTGCTAAAAACCGTGGTAATCTGGGCCAGATACTTACCTTAATTGGTGACAAATAAATCAAAAACCCCCGGCAGTGCTCGAAACACTAACCGGGGGCAAGTTTAAATTTTCACGTATAAAAATTTTAACATCACAAAAGTATGAAAAATTCAGAATTAAAATGCAACCTCGAAGTTGAAGGTATTACACAGACCAAGGAAGCAATCAATTATTTGAAGAGATTGCAGGACAGAAACAATGAAGATATCATAATTGCCCGCGAGATTATTGCCGATGTAGTTTGCTTTCTTGCAAAGAAGATGGACTATATCGAAGATGCTGAAAATGAAGAAATATCATCGTTGATGAACAGCCTAAGCCATGTTCGTGAGGACCTGAATAATTTCAGAAAGCCATGAAAAAAGAAATTGCAAAACCAAAAATGCTTATTGAGGACGAATGTACAAATTGGCATGTTGGAGAACTCATGGTAAAATATAAAGAATTGCAACCTTGCACAATTACAATCACAACATCAAAGAGCGTGGTTTCTGTTATACGTAATAGCATTGATCAGGAAGATCTGCTTATACAAGAGCATTTTTATGCGCTTTATATAAACTACAACAACGATGTCTTGGGTTTTAAGACAATCAGTGTGGGTAATTTGACCGGTTGCGTATTCAATCCGCAACTGATATTAAGTATTGGACTATTGCTTAATGCAACCGGAATAATAGTTTGCCACAATCATCCAAGCGGCAATCTTGATCCCTCTGAATCAGATATTATTTATACCAAACAATTAATTTCAGCTGCAAATATTGTTGGTATGCGTTTGCTGGATCATATTATTTTAACCAAAAACGCATTCCGATCAATGGATAATGACAACTTAGTCGATTTCAGCAAAATACCAAGAAGGTTTTAAAAATCTAAGAAAACCATAAATCATAAAAATATGAATACAATAGACTTACAAACCGTAAAAGAATTAAAGGCCAGTGAATTATCCGAATTATTACAAGCGAAGGTTCGTCGTATTTGTGAACAGGCAAAGATGAACTTCGATAACATTCATTTCATCCGTGACGATAAAGAGGAAAACTACATGGATATGTTCGATGGTGATGAATTCACCTATTGGGGATATTTTATTGACACAAACGAAATTGATTAATACCTATTCTTTATTTTTGCATATTTCACGAAAACCCGTCTCCCCAAAAGGCGGGTTTTTATGCCTTCAAATTGCGAAACAAAAAGGTTCAGCTGCACGTTTATTAATTGATATTTCTTTTACTTACATTTGCAGTGAAAATACACACCGAAAAGAAAGAAGACAAACATGGACAAATTCACCTATAATGAGCAAAAGGCTGTTGCTGCAGTATTGCTGGTTGTAAACGAGCTTTCCAGCGTCGACAGACACAAAATTGCAAAGATCCTTTTCTTTGCAGATCAAAAACACCTCGCCAGATATGGCAGAACAATTACCTCCGACTTCTATTGTGCCATGGAAGCCGGTCCGGTTCCTTCAAACATCTACGATTCGATAAAGGTTATTGCACACGAACGCAATTTTTATAACCACCATGGTCTTGAAGGTAAAATCGAAGTCAGGGGAAGAGAAATAACCGCGCTGGAAAAACCCGACATTGATCAGTTATCGATTTCGGATATGGAGTGCCTGGTTGAATCAATCAATGAAAATTCGAAACTTACCTATGGACAGCTCATTGATAAGTCACATGGTACGGCATGGCAAAGCGTTCCCGACAATCAACTAATTCCGTTTACAGAGATCGCCAAAGAAGTTTCGGCACCTGCTGAAATTCTTGAACTTATAAATTCAAACCTTCAAGCAGAGGAACTTTTAAGTTTATGAGTAGCCTCAGGGATTCCCTTTCAGCCGGAGGTTTAAGAAATTTAATCGCCTCACAAATACAGCCTGGCGCTGTATTTGTAATTTTAGACCCGATAGCGAGAAAGGAAAAGTTTATTGTGATCCTGGGTATTGATGCCGGTAGAATTTGGGTGGGAACCCTGTTCATCAACAGCGAAAAGAATGTGAATTTTATCAAGACGCTGGAACAACATGGCTTACAGTTTACAATAAAGGCCTCCAACTACGAATTTCTTGATTACGATTCCTTTATCAATGCTTCAAATATCATCAGGCGTGAGTTTGAAAAGCTGGTTGATATTATAATTGCCAGAGATGGAAGATATTTAACACAGATCATCCCCAAAGACTTCGATTACATCAGGGCAAAAATGGCAGGTTCGAAAGTCGTTTCAACCGCTGACAAAAAAGACTTTGGATTAATCTAAACCCCGTCTCCCCAAAAGGCGGGTTTTTTTCGCCCTGTCATTGCGAGCGCAGCGACGCAACCCCTTCTCTCTGTCCTTTAATCTCCCTTCTTACCCGCTTATCTTGCAATAAAAAAAGATAAGCTATGCTGCACATTTCACAATTACACAAGGTAGTAGGACTCGGCGAATTCTCAATCAAATTCGTTGAGAAGAGCGGCGCCATTGTCCATGGTCCGCGCTGTATCTGCACTTCGTTCCACTCTGCAGGCCGAACAATGAACCTGAAGTTTTGCGACAGTGAAGAGATTCGCAAAGTGCGCCGGCTTTCAGTCATCGAATTTAATGGAGAGGAGGTTACGCTATGAGTGATAATTTTATAGAGATTGGTGGCTTTACTTACCTCCCCGAAGCCAAGGCCATCATCGCGATGGAATCAAGCCGTGAAATATTTTCGGAAGCGATAGACCTGAAACCAGTGTCGGTTGATGGCTATACAATTTCGCCCTGGGGACCAACTAACGATATGCCACAGCTCATTATTGAGAAAGCCAAAAAGAGCGAAATCGTACAATCGAACTTGCTATTTAATATCCAATCTGGTTATGGACAGGGTATAAAACCCATGCGCAGGATTATTGAAGGGAAGAAACTGGTAGGTTATGAGGAGATCTACGAAGGCGAAGTGGTTGATTTCTTTGCACAAAACGATATCAACGGTTTCTTCCTGGAGCAACTCTCCGATATGCATTACTTCTATAATGTCTTTCCGGAGATCATCCTGAGCGGTGATAAACGCAAAATCGTTTCACTCCGGAGTAAGGAGGCAGCATTCTCCAGATGGGGTGTAATGGATTCTAAAAAAGGATGCATCACCAAGCACTACTATTCTGCAAAATGGAACGATGGAGCGAATAAAACGACGATTGCTGAGTCAGATGTTCTCAATAATTATAACCCATACCAGGATCTTGTATCACGGATAAGTACCAATAGTTACTCCCAGCTGCGTTTTATTGTTCCGGTCAACTTCCCTACTCCCGGAAAAACCTATTATCAGGATCCTTACTGGTGGAGCATTTTTCTAAGCGGATGGTACGACTTCCTGATAATGATTCCCGAATTTAAGAAGGCGCTGCTCAAGAATCAGCTGGCATTAAAATATATCATCTACCTGTCTGATAAATATTTTACCGAAATATTTAAAGACGAGGGCATCGATACTTCCAATACTGAAGCGGTGAAATCGAGGAAAGCCCTGGAGTATGGCCGCTTTAAAGACTTCCTGGCTGGAGAGAAGAATGCCGGGAAAGGAATTGTAGCACTTAAAAAACTCATTGCATCCGGATCCGGTTCGACTGAGGAAAAGTACATCGATATCGTTCCGTTAAAAACAGAGATCGCCGGTGGTGAATACCTCGAAGATTCGGAAGAAGTCAGCAATATCATCAGCTATGCGATGGGTGTTCATCCTTCATTGATCGGATCAGTCCCAGGGAAGAATTCCGGGAGCCAATCGGGTACCGATAAACGGGAACTCTTCCAGATTAAACAAGCACTGATGAAACCCTTCAGAGACCGGCTGCTGAAACCGCTTGAGCTGATAAAGCTCTATAATAAATGGGATAAGGATATTGTGTTCGCAATTCCGGAACCTGTTTTCACAACACTCGATAAAAATAAAACCGGGCAGGAAACTGCTGTAAATAAATAGGCTATGGTAATCATCAGTGATATTGATGTTTTAAAACAGTATATCCCGACAATCTTTTCGGCTGAATTCACAAAGTATGAAAAGTACATTGCCGATGCTGAAACATGGTTAATAAAAGAAATCACCGGCAAAGAACTTTTTCTGATTATCAGTGAGGCAGATGAAGCGCTGTTGAATTATGCCAGGGCAATTGTAGCCAATAAAGCATATGGTGATGGGATTCCGTTTTTTGACCTCGTAGAAACCGAAAACGGATTTGCCGTAGTTGGTAACGGAAACCTTGCACCGGCATCTCAGCAACGCGTGGTAGCATTGCAAGCGGCCACTTACCGGAAGTTGGATGAAGCGGTCGAATCGTTACTTGAGTACCTGGAAGAAACGGTCGATTATCACGATGAGTGGAAAGGTAGTCCCGCCTATACCCTGCTTTCGAATCTCTATCTCACAACGGTGAAAGAATTCCGGCGTTACGTGGTTTACCCTGGCAGTCGCCGTGAGTTTATGGCACTGAAGCCCGAAATGCTTAATGCCATCAATCTGAAGATCGCACCGGTGATCAGCCAGGAATTATCTGATCAGGTGGTAGAGCAGCTGCGCGATGGGGATCTTACTGCAGATAATAAAACGATACTCGAGAACCTCCGGTTTGCATTCGCCAATTTCACGATGAAACAAGAAGAAGTCGCACAGTCCTACCTCTCACGGGTCCGCAGGGTGCTTTATGCTTCTCCCGATAAATATCCCTTATTCCGTGACAGTGATATCTATATCAATTGGCTTGCATCCCAAAAAGTTACAGCCATCAACAATGCTGATTCACCTATATTTTTTGCAGGATTATGAGAGAAATACATTTACACGCCCCGTCCGGATGGCACGACATCACACCGGAACAACTTCTGTTTGTGTCGAAATTATTCGAAGATCAACTATCTGAAGCTGAGTTTCTGACCAGGTGTCTGATCAACTTTACAGAAATTGAACCCGTGAAGCATGGTATAGAAACTCGTGATGGTGAATTGCTTTTTGAATTTCTGGATCCTGCCGGCGAAGTCTTTTCGCTGTCGGCTGAAGAGATGAAAAGCCTGCTGGATGAATTGCGCTGGCTGATCGATAGTGTTGGCCTGTGTCGTCTGCCGGAAAAACTTGGAGGACTATCACCGGTAGATTCCAGGTTATTTGGCGTCACACTCGAAGAATACCTGTTGGCTGATCAGCTCTATGCAAACTATTCAGCGAGCAAAAGAGTGGACGATCTGAACCAATTGATTGCAGTATTCTACTGTAAGCCTGGTGAAAAATGGAATGAACGCAAATACAAGATGTATGTCAATATCCTGCGATCGGTTCCCAATCATGCGAAAACTGCCGTTTACATCTGGTTTTCAGGTTTGAAAAAATGGATCATCGATAAGTATCCCTATATGTTTGGCGATGGTACCACCGGCGAAACTTCGGCACCATCACCTGATGAGCATATCCTTCGGTTATTCACCTCGCTGAACAATGGAGATGTAACCCGCAATAAACAGATCCTTCACACGCATGTGCATGAGGTATTCTACGAACTGAATCAGAAACTTGAAAATCAGCAAAGCCATGTTTGATGCACTTGAATACGCTAAAAGCAGAGCCGCTCAATTGCCCGAAATAAAGGCAATATATGCCTGCTCCGGACTGGCCGAAATGGAAGGGATGCTGCAAAACCTTCGGAGTCCTGCAACTCCGGTATTGGTTGTGGAAGATAGCGCCGATGGTTATCTTGATCTGGAGAATGGAAACTTTGCAAACGAATACAATACGGTATACTTTTTCGATAAAGTAAAACTGAACGATAGCGCCGATCGGAGACGCGCACAGGAAGTGACATTTTCCCTGGGAAAGAAATTCTTCAGTCAACTTGGAATCGATGCCGGCGAATTTGGCGATATCGCTTTTGGCTTCGACCGGAGCAGGATCGACTTCGCGAAACTTGGACCCATTGGGAACGGGTATTACGGCTACTCCTTTTCGTTCATAGTTAAGAATGAAAACTTTGAAATCTAACCAATGGCCGATAATACGAACCTTTCACTCACTGTTGATGCCTGGGCAAAGATCGTAATCGAACGATGGGAAAATAAGATTGTCAGACTTCGCATACACAACACTGGAAATCTCGCCAAAAGCTTTGCAATCCATGTATTCACACAATCTAATGGAGACCCGGATAAGATTGAATTTGCATTTAACTATTACGGTAAATTTAGCGATATGGGAGTAGGAACCGGGATTACTGCAGGTGAAGCTGGATCAGGCAACAGAAAGAAAAAGCCCTGGTATTCGAAAGTATTTTTTGGCCAGGTAAAGCAGCTCGGAGTAATCCTACGAAGTAAATATGAATACAAGGCACAATTAACAATCATCACAAATATTACCACTAATGGCACAAACTGAAACTGCAAGGGCAACCGTCTATCTCGATGGCAAACAGGCTGAAGCTGCACTGGGGGCGCTAGCTGAAAAAGCAAAAGGGTTGCGTAAAGATCTGAAAGAAGCGCTGGATGCTGGCAATACGGTCAAATACGATAAACTGAGGGCAGAGTTAAGCCGGGTGGAATCGGTACAGCGAAGCGTTACCAAAGAATCGTTTGATGTTGCGAAGGTTTTGCGGAACATCAATAACGTAAGCTGGCGTGATCTCGAAAAAGCGCAAAAAGCGGTAATTGCCCAGATGAAAGGAATGACACGCGGAACTGAAGAGTATGCTGCCAAACAAAAAGACTTGGGACTATTGCGAGCTGAATTGAGTGGAATATCAGGTATTGCCACAAAACAAACAGGAATACTTGGTAAACTGAGAGATACTGCAGCGGAATTATTACCCGCCTTTGGTTTGGCTGCTATTGCTTTGGGATTGAAAAATATATTTACGACTGCTGATGATTCGTATGTAAAATTCGAAGAACGAGTTGATAATCTTTCTGCATTAACCGGACTGGAGGGCGAACAACTTGATTGGCTCAGCAAAAAAGCAAAAGAAACTTCAGTATCAACGGTTGAAGGGAATGTTCGCATCACACAATCAGCCGAATCTATTGTAGATGCTTATACAAAGGTTGGCAGTCAGCGACCTGAGTTATTGAAAGTGAAGGAAGATTTGGCAAGTGTTTCCCAGGAAGCCATTATTCTTTCAGCTGCTGCAAAAAGTGAGCTGGAACCTGCTGTTGAAGGCTTAACAATGACACTCAATCAGTTTGATATGGCAGCCGATCAAAGCCGTCGTATCATCAATGTTTTAGCGGCAGGATCAATGGTCGGTGCCGGAGAAATACCCTATTTGACAGAAGCTATGGAGAAGTCGGGAACAACAGCCAATCTGATGAAGATCCCACTTGAGCAATGGGCCGGTGCAATTGAATCCATTGCCCCTTACTACAAACAGGCATCGGAAGCCGGAAATAGTTTCGATAAGGTTTTGCTTACGATGAAGCAAAAACAGATTGGTTATGTGAACGGGGTATTTGATATGAATACCGCTCTTGATCAACTTGAAAAAAGATATGCTGCAGGCGAAACTGCAACAGACATTTTCATGAAAGAGCATTCCAAAATGGGTGAACTTTTGGTATTGAATCGCGGCAAAATGGATGAATATACCAAGGCAGTTACCGGATCAAATATTGCAATTGAACAGGCAGCAAAAAATACCGACAATGAGGTTGCAAAGCGGGCACAGGCGCAAAACGGAATCAATAATCTTTACCTCGAATTTGGTGCGAAGATTGCACCGCTGATCACCAAAGGAATTACATCGGGTGCCGAGCTCCTTAGAATCGCCATCGAATACCGAACCGTCCTGATTCCACTTGCAGCTGCTTTAGCCGCTTATGTAGTAATGGCAAAGCTCAAAGTATTCTGGGATGTGACACAGAAAGGATCTGTTATCCTGGCATCGGCAGCGCAAGCATTGTTTACCGGGAATCTAACCAGGGCAACAGCTGCAATGAGGATGTTTAATACAGTCACGAAGCTGAACCCATTTATATTACTGGCTTCGCTTATTGCATCGGCAGGGATCGCGTTGTTTGCCTATACCAAACGTTCGGATGCTGCAGTGGTAGCTCAAAGATCATTGAATGATATCAGTGTAACAGCCCAGCAAAACATTGCCAGCGAAAGGGTTGAATTACAGCAGCTATTGAAAGTAGCACAAAACGAAACGCTTTCGAAAGTTACACGTCAGGAGGCAATGGCTAAAATAAACCAGATTTCACCCGAATACCTGGGAGGATTAACACTCGAAACGATCAATACAGATAAGGCTAAAACAGCAACCGAACAGTATATTACAAGTCTTGAAAAAAAGGCGAGAGCACAAGCCAATTTCGACAGAATGGTAGAGATTCAGAAAGAAGAAACTTCGCTCAATGCTGGAATTGGAGGTGAACCAGGTGTGGGAACCAAAGTTTGGAACGCTGTATCAAGACCATTCTTATACAACCAATTAAACGCATCCTCAAAACAGAAAAACATAAATGCCAGACTTGAAGAACTGAGAATAGAAAAGTTATCACTCAATGATGATGCTTCCAGTAATTATGTACCACCACCAAAACCTTCCGGAAGCGGTGGCGGGGATGGCGGGAAACCTACTGAAACCCCGGAAGAGAAAAAAGCCAGGGAAAAAGCGGAAAAGGCAGCTCTTAAAACAGCAGAGAAGGTCGAAAAAACTAAACTGGAACTTGTTGAAGCAGCAAATGCTCATATCGTTGCATCAATAAATAAAAGTCATCTTGAAGGTAAAACATCCGAAAGTCAGTATAATGCAGATTTGCTGGAGCAGGAGTTTATTTTCCTTCAGGGAAAGATGGATATATATAAAGTTGGCAGTAAAGAGTATGAAGATGCTTCGGCTGCATTTACTGAAAAACAAGTAAAAGCAAGTGAGCAGGTAAAAGACCTACTGGTAAAAGCCGAAAAAGAGTTGGCAGATGCTAAAATAGCAAACCTGAAGGATGGTATTGATAAAGAAAAAGCACTTGAAAATAATCGGTGGGCAGACGAATTGGCTGGATTAAAAAAACGGTTGGCTGACATTACAGGAACCTCTGTAGATGAAGTTGCGCTGAGAAAGTCTATCAATGATATAATTGAGCAAAACGAAAAGGCTCATACTGAGAAAATGCGGATTCTTAATTCTGCTGATGACATAGCAAAACTTGAAAAGCAACAAAAAGATTTCGGAAATATTAACGATTCTGCTGATAATTATTCCACATCAACTCCATGGCTGTCCGGCAAAGATCTAAATGCTTTTTTTGATTCAAGAAAGGATGTCATTGAACAGGCATTTATAGTAGAAAAAAAACTTGCCGGTGATAATCAAAAACTACAAAAGGCCGCAGAGGAAAAGCATAATGTAGATATATCTAAATTAGAAAAACAAAAAGTTGATGCAACTCATGATGCTGCATTGAGAAGGATTGGTATTGCTCAGGATTTTCTTGGCGCATTGAGCGGAATTGTAGATCAGGAATCTGCATTAGGAAAGGCGCTTTTCCTCTTTCAACAAGGACTTGCTGTTGCAAGTATATGGATTAGTACAGCAAAGGCCAATGCAGAAGCAATGGCGACGTTGATTCTACCCCCTTTATATCTGCCAGTTATGGCAGCTAATACAACTATGGCAATTGTGCAAACAGCGCTTGTTGCAGCACAAACAGTAGGTAATTTTGTGGCAAGTGGCAAGAAAGGCAAACAATCAGGAGGCTATGCCGATAGTGATTCAAACGACTCGACCCCGGTTGGAGTTTATCACGCCAATGAGTTTATTGCTTCAGGACCTGCCGTAAGGAATCCTACTATCAAACCGGTTCTTGATATTATCGATATTGCCCAACGTTCTGGAACAATACGCAGTTTGAATCTGCCGGCGATGCTTGGTCAGTCCGGAAGACAGTCCGGAGGGTATGCTTCGCCTGGACCAGCAACTTCAGTTCCTTCTTCTGTGATACCAGGAAGTAGCCCGGAATTGATGGCAATCATGACAAAGATAAGTGCCCAGCTCGACAAACCGATCACTGCCAATGTCGCTGCATATGGTGGAAAAGGATCTGTAGCTGATTCGATAAAACAGATTGCTAACCTTGCTAAATCACTGGGAATATGAAACAAATAATAACACCACTTGGAATCGTTGCCCTTTCACCAGGCACAACGATTGATATATCCAAAAATAATCCGCTGTTCACGCGTGCTGAAGAATTCTCGATCTCCCTGACAGTTCCCCGGTTGCCAAATGAACATATTTTTGGCCATAAGTGGCGATTAACATCAGCTGGAGCTATTGTTCCAATCGAAGTTCAGTTTGTTTTTTTTGGACGCGAAAAATTGAGTGGCACCATCGAACTGATATCTGGCTCGGATGAAAGTTACGAGATCCTAATGAAGGGATCCCGTAGCGATTTCATATTTCGTTATGGAAAGATCCGGTTACCAGAGATTGATTTTGGTTGGGAAAACTTTGTACCTGGTAACGCGAATCCATTGGAAGCCGATATGCAAACAGAGATGTATAATACACTGAACCTGCAGCGCGATTGGATCTGTTTTCCGGTTTACCATACAGAAGCAGGGGAATGGATAAACAGATGGAGCTTCGATACTAACGGTTTCGCAATGGATATCGGAGGATGGCGCACAGCACATGTGCGTTTATACAGGGCATTGGAACGTCTTTTCGCAATTAAGGGATACACGGTCACAGATAACTGGTTTTCGGATACAGATGAGAAAAAGAAGATTGTAATCTTTAATAACGGAAGGGCGCTGGCGAGTCAAATGAATATCAGGTTTCTGTTACCTGACTGGACCATTACTGAGTTCATCAATGAAATAGAAGACTTTTTCCCGGTAACATTCTTTATCAACTCCCGAAATAAAACGGTCCGTATCTTGTCAGATGATACAGTTTCAGCTTCAGACCCCGTTGATTCACTTGACAGATTTGTTGTCGGAAAGCATAAAATTAATTTCAATGATACCCAAAATGGGTACGATATCACCTATGAGCTACCCGCTGATGATGAAACAACAGATCAGAACTGGGACTATGCCGATCAGGCTACGGTCGAAGAGGTAAATACATTCTCTGATCTTCCGGATGCAGGGGTTATTTGTCTTGTAGTGAGCGAAGGTCAGTATTACGAATATGATGAGAGTGACCCGCTTGTGCCATGGAAACCATCCGGGAATGTAGCACTTGGAATACGTTCAGGAGAGGGAGAAATAAGCCGGAAAACAAAAATTTATCCTTTACTTTCAAAAACACAACTTCAGCCAGAAACCGTCACAGTAATACAGCAATACGTGGATATCCGACGTGTCGCAATAAATTTTAAGCTGGTGGTACCTCACACATCCAAAATTGCCAGCAAGTGGTCACAGGATTTCAGACCTGTTATTTATCGCGGGATGGAAACGCCTTTATATTCGATGTCCGATATCCCGTCTGGTTATGTTGCGCAAATTAATGGTTACCCGATGGCCAATTATATCAATCGTAAAATTACCGGCGCACGCTGGCCGGGTCAGTCAATTGATCTTTGCTGGAATGGAGATCAGGGATTACAGGGCGCACAGGCAATTGCTTTTTTGGATGGTGCCGAAAAGACAGAGGTAAAACTGTTAATGAATCATGTGGATCTTGAAAATATGGACATGACAAAGGTTTACATTCTGCTCGGTCGAAGAGTGCTGATATCTGAACTTACAATTCACTACTCAGAAGGAACCAATGTTGAAATTGATGCAGTACTATTGGCACAGGCCCGTGTGTAGTTTCTGGGAATCCTGATCTTTTTTGTCCTTTAATGTAAGGGTGCCTGGCGCTACCTTGCAGAAAAATCAAATAAATGAGTATCATTGTTCAACAACCCGATTCGCTTTCTTTTGCAGGGAACCTCAAAAAGTTTGTTGTCACCTCCGCTGTGGCTGTCGCGCTGCAGCTGAACAAGGGAGCTGAACAGATTCTGAATGAGATCTACCAGCCCGGCTCTGGCAACCTCGTAGAAATCGACCTTCGTACCGTAATTGACAAAGTATTGTCAGTTACGTTACCAGGCACAAACCTGATCACCGAACAGTCTTCCGGATTTGCTGATTTCACCGCGACAATTGACGGTACCGCCGTTGCTTTCCGCGTAATCAAAGGTGGTGTGCTGGAACTTGGATCGATGGCCGGTGATTTTGTAAATGAGCATTTCCTTACCTGGCAGATCCAGGACAAACAGATATTGCAGCGCCAACCCGAATGGCTGACAGTTTATACCGTTGCAGCCCGCAACCTCAAAGCAAAAGCCTACTACCAGGATAATACAAACGCCTCGATGCTGCTTACTGCACTCGCTGCCAATAAACTTTTGGCCGTTGATGTGAGCTGGGCATCTATCAACTCACTTTTCGTAAAGAAAAACCCGATTGCCTGGGAAGTATGGTTCGAAGATCTTGCCGGGACCCGGTTAAGTTATGTGCAGCGGTATTGCCTCCGGAATTCGGATGACGAAGAGAAAATATTTATCTGGGCGAATACAATGGGAGGTATTGATTCCATATCGCTCACAGGTAGTGCCGAGGATGATAAAAAGCTCGAGCATTTAATTGCCGAAATGGGTGATGAATCCCTGCAGGAATATCAAACCGATAAGAAACGGGAAATCAAACAGTCAACCGGATTTTTGACTGTTGATGAAAGCCGGTGGATAGAAGACTTTTTCTATTCCGGCCGCAGGTACCTGGTTGGCGAAGATGGAGCAGTAAGATCAATTGTTTTAGCGAGCTCGAAGATTGTAGGATCAACCGCTGATGACTTGTTTGATTACGAATTCAATTACAGGTTAGCCTCCGAAAGTCAATTACTCAATCTTGAAAGATCATTTGAATCATTTCCAGCATTGGAGGTGCCGGTTGATTTTTTTTTAACTGAGTTACTGTCCGGGCTTCCGGTAGCTCAGTATTCTGACGGCCTTTTGATGGCTGTTCAAAGCCCTTTTGCCCAGGCGTGGCAAAAACTATCCATGGCACAATTATGGGGATCTGCACTTCCCTGCCTCGTTGATGGAACTACAATCTCAGTCGTGAACGGAAAGCTCCAGGTAAATGGAGTATCCGGAGGAGTTGGCGTTTCGAAGTGGGGAGATCTCACTGAAAAACCCTTTTCAACTTTATCAAATCTCTTTTCTGTCAGTCCGGAGGGAGTATTAACGTTGTCAAATAACTATGCTGCCGCCAATCACACACACCCATACCTTTCTGATTCGGATGCACGGATCGGCAATTGGACCACTGCATATAATTGGGGAGATCACACCGGAAAATACCGACCAGTTGCATGGGTTCCAGCATGGGCAGATATATCCAATAAACCTGAATGGTTGAATAGAATGGGTTGGGATGGAACAGCAACTGTTGTTTCTTCTGATCTTCACGTTACAGGCAAATTGGTTGTTGATGGAACAATTCAATTCTTTGGTTCTGGCGCCGGTGGTGGCACCGGTGGTGGCGGAGCATCCGCACTCTGGGAATTAACCGACGTGGACGATGACATGAAGAATTCCCTCTTTGGTGATCTTCCGATGTATAACGGTACTCACTTTGCCAGGTACAATATTTCAAATTTTGCAACAGCCGGTCATGGACACACGATCGGTCAGGTAACAGGCTTACAGGGAGCTCTCGATGGGAAACAAGCATCATTGGGTTATACTCCTTACTACTCAGCTAATTTTGTAGCCGGCGTAAATTACTCAGCGCCTCACTCCCACCCTTACCTATCAGACAGCGACGCGAGAATTGCCAATTGGAGTACTGCTTTCGGATGGGGCAATCATGCAGGATTATACAGACCAATTGGATATGTGCCCAGCTGGGGAGAAATAACCAGTAAACCAACCTGGACGGAAAAGATGGGATGGGATGGGACCGCTGTGACAATTGCCGGTGATTTACATGTAACCGGTAAAATTATTTCTGATGGTTCGATGCAGTTTTATGGCATCAGTTCCGGTGGTACCGGTGGCGGTGGATCTACAACGCTTTGGGGATTGACGGACGTTGCCGATGACGTGGTAAATGCGGTATATGGAGATCTGATCATGTATAATGGAACCCATTTTGCCAGGATCAATCAATCGATTCTGGCACCGGCTGTGCATACGCACGCGATATCGCAGGTTAATGGATTGCAGGGAGCGCTCGACACAAAAATGGCAATTCACACACATCCTTACCTATCTGATGCTGATAGTAGAATAGCCAATTGGAATGTTGCTTATACTCATAGTCAAAGTGCCCACTACGCCGGGGCGGATGTTGGAAGCTGGGCAAAAGTAGCTACTATCCCTGTCTGGAATCAATCAACAACAGGAAATGCAGATACAGCATCAAATTCAGGGCAATGGGGAGGCATTTCTACTGGCTTTTGGCAGGGCAATTATACCAGTGGAATCTCAGGAATAATAGGAGTTCACACTAACGGAATTGCTTATACGTTCAGCGCAGGAGCAGCACAATCTTTTCTTGGCTTAGGCTCCAACGCTTATAATTCAACAGCTTATCAGCTTTTGGAAAATCAAAGATTATCAACAACTAATTCACCAACCTTTGCAGGTGGAAATTTTACAGGTTCACTATCTGCACCCAATATTCTAACTTACAGAATTTATTATGACTTAAACGCGTACACAACTGGGTATCCACCAACATACGGATTTACTCACGTTAATACTCCAACAGGTAGTTTTGTAAACTATTTAGTAATTGGTGGTGATAATGGTGGATATGCGACACAAATAGCAGGAGATGCTTACGGTAATGGGTTCTATTATAGAAACCTATCAGATAATGTAATTAAAAGTACTGGCTCAAACGGATGGAATAGAGTTTATGATGTAACCAATTTGAATCGTTCAGATATTGCTATTACTGCAAGTACTGTAATAATGAATGGTTTATTTCAATCTGACAGTGATTATTTCTTTTATAACAAAAATTATTCAGCGTTCCGAAATATTAGCGCAGGTGATATTAATGGAACTGGTTTAGTATTAAGCGGAAGAGCAATATTTAAAACTGATGTTTGGAACATAAGTAGTGATAATCAACAACGATTTTATTTTTCACCAAATGGAGTAACATATATTAAAGGAGCTGATATAATTTTTCGTAATAACTCCGATACAGCTTTATTAACTCTTACTTCTACAAATACAGCAATATTTGGTGGTAGTGTTGGAGTTTACGCAACAAACAATTCAACTTATGGACTTAATGTTACTGGAACAGCAGGTGGAGCAAGAACTATATTTTTAGCAGGTCAAACAGGTTTTTCAAATGGTTTTAACGTTAGTTATGATGGCACTAAAATGGTTTATAACTTTCAAAATGGTGATTCAACTTTTGGTGGTAATATTACTGCAAGTGGCAATATAATTGGCCTTGGCACAATGCAATTTTACACCGCATCCGATCGCAGGTTAAAAACCGACTTTCAGCCCATCATAAACCCTATCGAGAAAATCAAATCCCTTACCGGTTACTTTTTCAATTACACCGATCAGGCGATGCAATTAGGAGGCTACACTTCACGCCGGGATATCGGTTTGATTGCGCAGGACGTTCACAACATCCTTCCTGAAGCAACCGGAAAACTTTGGAATACTGATTTTATGGGGTACAAAGCTGACAAGCTGATCCCTTTATTAGTGGAGGCCATCAAACAACAACAAAACGAAATTGATCAACTAAAAAGACAAATAGCAGCATGAGCAAAAGACTATACACCTATGCCGGATTTACGGCAACGGATCTAAAAAATAGGGCATCAATACCGAGCCAGACAGACATCACTGTTGGATCAAACTACATTGATTGTTCCTCGGTTGATATCCCTTCAGAAATCCGTGATATAATTGGTGAAGGGTCGAACGATCTCGGCACAATCTACATGAGTGCGAAGGTTAATAAATGGAGTGGCTTTGGACCACGAGAATGGTATGTTTCAGGAGGTTTATTACTTAACCGGGTTAAGGCATTACCCTATGACATGGCCAATTTTTGTGGATACAATCACAATGCAGTCACACCTGGTTGGATGGGAGGATCTTATATCACAGATTTTAAATACGTTCAGACCGACAATTCAAAAGTTTTGTCAGGCGGCTTGCAAGGTGGTGAAATTGATTTTCTTATAATGGTTGGCGCCACGCATGTTAAGTGGGTTATTAAAGATCCCGGAGGAAATGTGATTGGATCCAGTCTCGCTGCATTAGGCAGTTATTATAATTCAAACCCTATTATCCCTGTTTGTACGATCACAATGGGAAATTGGACAGGAGTTAAAAATCTATCATCTACAATTTACCTGTCAAATTCTTTTGGGGATGAACTTTGTGTTTATCCGGGCACAACAGCCTGGACAATTATAGCGACGCAACGATTAAATCCTGCAGGCGCGGTGTTGCCGTCGGGCTCAGTAATCAAAATTGTAGCCGGAAGCGCAACCCTTGATTTGGCTGGAAACTATACGATCACAATCAATAATATGACGCGTTATAGTATGACTCCTTACACTGGCCGTGTCAATATTGTTGCAAATCTATACAATGAAGTTAATGGGCTGATTCACACGCAACAGATTACAACAAATGATAGTGCCCGTAGTTTTGCCGGATACCTGACGCATGCAGCTGACTATGACTATCACGTTGAATTCTTAATATCAAATGCCGATGCTTAAAAGGCTACTATTTAGTATCGTTTTTCTGATTTCGATTGCCGCATCAGCGCAAAACAAAGTCATTAACATGACGAAGTGGAATATTGACAGTTACGTCAATAACTGTTTGTCAGATTTGAAAATTGATAGTTGCATGATAGTTCTGCAACCTTCAGACATCTTGATTTACGGAGAGTATCCGGGGGTTACGATCAAAAATACAGACAGGGTATTTACTGTCGTAGTTTATGATTTCATTGGCTATGATGAGGCATGTTTGACAATCGGACATGAGTTATGCCATGTAATGCAATTCATTACCGGGTCGCTTCAGATTGATCAAAATAAAAAAATCATTTTCGATGGCAAGGGATATAAAGCAAATTCGACGTCTGAGTATTACAATGCTCATGAGGTCGAAGCAAGAATTCAGGGATTAAGACTGTTTGCAAAATACAAACGCAAAGTCTATTCACCACCAGTCGCGCGAGTTTTTTAAATTTCAATATAAACACTTTTAATTTTTAATTATGGAACTTATTTCAGAAAAAAAGAGATTGATTACCAATAGAGTTGGTAGAATCATGGGAGTTGATGTTAATTTCAACTTCGAACAAAACATTGGCGAAGCTCCTTCGACCGTTAATGCAAATTGCAGTATTCCTGGTGCGACACCAGAATCGGGATCGTGTAATATCACGATCAACAGGCAAACGAACGGACAGAAGTCGATTGCTATCAATGGTAACAAGAACATCGTAGAGTTATATCCCGTCATCGAGGAGATTGAGGCGGAACTCGAAATCATTGCAGTGGAAGGAGTCGTAGCCTAATGAAAATAAAACTTACCGCAAGTGACCGACTGAGCACAGCCCAGTTCTTACCTGCAGAAGGGAATACTTCAGAGCAGATGATCGGGAAAAGTATCCTGGATAAGACAAAACTCACCAAAGAAGAGAAGGCCAAAATTAAACCCGATTTATTCTACCAGGGCGAAATTGATCCGGATACTGACTTCTCCCGGGAGTTTGATTTCAGTGCCGAAGAGTTCAATTTGATGTACTCCGAATACCGGAAAAAGGAGGATGACAAAAAACTGAACAAAACAAATATCTGCATGGCTCTGAAGCTAATTGAAGCAAAAGACGCCATCAAGGAAAAGAAGTAATTCTTCAACTTTGTCAGCATAGAAATTTAAAACCCGGTCACCGCGATCGGGTTTTTTTGTCCTTTAACACACCGCTGGCAAAGATTAAGTTTGAGATATAAACGCAATCTGATGGCCGAAAGGCGTAAAAATTGAATACTATGGAAGACAATGACGAAAGCCGAGGATGGATCAAAACCATTACCATAATAGGAGTAGTCCTCACAATTGTAATAAATGTCGGATCAATACTTTATTCTACATTGATTAAAAATAATGACCTGAAAAATGATGTTAAAGCAATGGATAGTAGAATATCGAAAGTTGAAGTGGCGGTAATAAACATTCAGGACAAAAAACTGGACAAAGAAACATTCAATTTGATTCTCACAACATTGACAGAATTGCGGTCAGATATACGGGATTTATCAAACAAAAAATAACTCATGAAAAACTTTCTTAAAACCTTCAAAGAGGAAATGGTATTTATACCAATTTTGATCATTGCTTTCTTCGGAATTAACTGGTTTTTTAGCTCCTGGTTCCCGGATTCGGCCTTCTTCGATTTCTACTCTCAGCTTGAAACGATTGCATTCAGGGTATTATCGTTTGTGTTGGTTTTGGCAATCGCATGGTTTGGGTTAAGAATCGCATTTCCGCAAATGTTTCACTACCTGATTGACGATTTTTATCAGGACTTCAAAAACTTTGATAATGAGACAAAGCGTAAATATGCGGTCCGGTTTTTCCTGGTCTTCGTTATAAGTTGCGCCTTGGTTAGCCGGGGCACCGGCAGTGAGAAACCGGAGGTAAGAAACCAACTCCTTAAAGCACTTGTAACACAATTAAACGTCCGGGAAACCCTTCCAAATCGCGGACCAATGGTCGATAAGTATTTACATTCAGTCGGAATCAGTTTTCCGGCGCCCTGGTGTGCCGCATTCGTTTCGTACAACCTTCAGCAATTTAAGATCCTTAATCCAAACAGTGCCTGGTCTCCCGATTACGCAAAGAAAGAAAACATCATCTGGACCAACAAAAAAAAGACCTGGAAACCTTTACCCTGCGATGTAGTGACCTATTACTATGCTAATCTCAGAAGAGTTGGGCACGTTGGTTTTTATCTCGGTACCGATAAAAGCGGGTACTTCATCACCCAGGAAGGAAACACCAATTCCGTTGGATCGCGCGAAGGCGATGGTGTCTATAAGAAGAAACGGGAACCAAATAAAGTTTACGCAATTTCAAGATTTATCAAATGAAAACGATTCTTAGCATCCTTATTGTAATCCTGTTCTTTTCCTGCGCTTCAAAAAAAGCGGTTCAACAGTCGAAAACTGAACAAAAGACAACGCAGCAGAATTCTATCGCTGATACGAAAGCGAGTCAGGTAAACATCAATAAAACAGTTGTTGACGAAAGCAAAAACAACGATGAAACGGTGACGAAGACAACTGTTTACGATACGGATAAACCCAATGTGGGTGATACAGGTAAACCTCCGGTTAAGTCCGAAACCGTTAC
>Ga0209386_1000196_pt1 | contig 31224 bp, 17 predicted proteins | sample NGEPertwo_FD_184510 | JGI IMG/M metagenome (GOLD analysis project Ga0209386, IMG submission 184510) | Arctic peat soil microbial communities from the Barrow Environmental Observatory site, Barrow, Alaska, USA - NGEE Permafrost154B-two... | ecosystem: Environmental > Terrestrial > Soil > Wetlands...
CATCAATACTGAGCGATGCGCATCGATATGATCTACACCTCCCTGTGGATCATCCTCCGTGATAATCACGAGCATATTCTTCCAGTATTTGGTGCGAGACAGGAAATGCAAAATCCGGCCAACCGCCAGGTCATTATCGACCATAAAGGAAGAGGGGTAGCGGTAACCATCCTGCGGACGTATATCCGCTCCATGATCATTGGGAACCTGCATCGTAATTAACGAAGGAAGTTTTGCTTTCCCTTTGATCCACTTACTGGTAAACTCTTTTTCGAACTGATCCATCCGGTATTGATCGGGGATATTCATATTAAATCCTGCATAATTTTGGCTTGTTTTATAGAACAATGCCTTTTGCATCGGAACCATTACACCATGAGCAGCACCCGTATTTGTGTCGTACCATTCCTCGCGCACATGAGCTGTTTCATTGGCTTCCCCAAAGTTGTAAAAATCAACCTTCTTTCTGTCGAGCGCTTCCCAAAGTCCGCCAATCTCGGCATAATCTTCAGGATCAATACTGCCGGTTGAACCAGGAAAACGCCGGCCGGGAGCCTTGGAAAAGATTTTGGCAGTTTTTGAAACGCTTGAGTTGGCTTCCACCCATTCGTTGGGAATCACACCCACCATCCAGTGATGGCCGTGAATTGAAGCATCGCTATCGCAATAGTAATTATCCGAAAAGGAGAACTGTTTGGCAGCCTTGTGATGATTGGGGCTGATCTTCAGGCCTGGAAATTTCCCTTTCAGCGAGTCCGGCAATGTATATTCATTGTTCACCCCAAACCTTGCAAGGGTACTGTCGCCGGTGGCATTTTTCATCTGACCAAAAATCTCATCATAGGTCCTGTTCTCTTTGGTGATATACACAATGTATTTGATGGGCGAGTCGTGCAACCCGGGTAAAGCAGGTAACGGATTTTCAGCATCATCCGTAACGCTTATACTTTCAAAGGTATTATCGATCGATTGTTTTGTATAAGTTGCCAACTGACGTGCATCGGGCATGTCTACTTTCTGAAAAGTGCCCAGCTGAATATCACCAATGTAATAACCCTGTGGCGGAGCGACAAATCCCTTTCCACCATTAGGGCCGGCACCAAAACCACGGCAGGTAATGATATAAATTTCCTGCTCATCTTTGGATAACTGGACACGCGTTGGTCCCCAGCAGGAAGGAATTATTCCTTTGGTTATTTTGGATTCCACATCAATAACTGCAACGGCATTGAATCCCAATAAAGCGACATAGAGTGTTTTTTGATCTTTACTCAATGTGAGTCCAAAAGGTAATAACCCGCGGTATTTGTCAATACGGGGATCAGCCAGGATTGGAATATCGCCAATCAATTTGTGATTTCTGTAGTCGATGACGGAAATATTGTCATTTGTGGCATTCGACACATAAGCAAACTGTTCGCCAACGGCAATTGAATTCGGACTCGCACCACCCACAACTTCAGCATCTTCAATCATATGCCCTATCTGATGGCCCGTTTTGAATTTATCCATCACTTTGTTCGTAGTAAGATCTATCGTAAATACGCTCATCGCATCAGGACTTAGCGGACTGCCAACTCCCGGGATTTTTTGACCTTCAACCCTGGTTCCATTGATGGACTCTTTCGTATTATCACCATAAGGATGATGCGAAATCAATTTCGAGTCATAATTTTCAGGAGTAATCCCTTTAATTAAAGGATATTCATACATCCCTACATTTGCCACAAAAGCTGTTTTTTTATCCGGACTCAAAGTCAGGCCGAAAGGCTGGCGACCAACTTTAATTGAAGCTGTAATTTTATTATTCGTCAAATCTATACGGACCATTCTGAAATTACCCCTGTCTAAAACAAGCAACTCATTGTTTGCCTCATTGAGCACCAGATCGGAGGTAAAACTGTCATTGAAATCAACCCCGTTTACAATCCCGTTTAATGAAATGGAATCGAGACGCGTCAAACTTTCGATGTCGTATTTGATAACGGCTCCATTATCTCCGCCGCTCAGATAAACTGTTTTTGAATCATCTGCAAAAGCAACGCCTAAAAAGGATCCTTTGGATAACGGCGATTTTATTTTTTTGTCGTAGCTCGGAACCCTTATCGTTTCCAACGATTGCAGATCAATAATCGTAAACACACCATTGTGCAATGTTACCGCTTTTTTGCCATCGGGGGCAACAGCCATTCCGAACGGGTCATTCGTAATTCGCGCCACCTTGCCGGCTGGCGTTAAAAATCGACCACTTGGTAATATCGTAGTACCATCCACCTTTATTTGGGTAAACTTATCTCCTGCCGGAGCTGTCAGAACATCAATTTTATTCTGTGAAAACCCAATTTGACAGGTTGTTACAAAAAGCAGAATAATCGCCAAGGGCGTCAATATTTTCATCGTTTATTTATTAGTTGACAGATTAATAACAAAAATCTGTTTCTTTTGATCACTTTTACCATTCTCAGAAACGGTACGGTTAAAAGCAATTGTTCTTCCATCATTTGACCAGACCAAATTTGAAGGAGTATCTGTTGTTTTGGCAGTTAGTCTTTTAACCCGTTTCTCAAATGGCTGGTCCGAAATCGCACAAAGAACAATACTGTTGTCCCAAATATAGGCAATTGATTTGTTATCCGGACTCCATCTTGCACCACTTTGAACATCCGAATTGTGATCTGTAACCTGTATGGGTTCGCCACCCAAAGGTGAAATCAAAAAGATCTGCTGAACCCCTTTTGCATCCCTTGCTAAATAGGAGATTTGCTTCCCGTCGAATGAAGAGCGGACAACTCCGCCACAGCCCGGGAATTGACTGTCGGCGGTATAGGTCAGCCTGCGTTGAACGGTTCCTTTGGGAGGCATTGGAAACGTTGTTGGAGTCCCTTCGAGCGGACCATATTCACCCGGAACATTGATGGCGTCGGGAATATCTACCACAAAAAGTTCATCAACAGGCTTTCCATTCTTATCAATCACCTTTCCTATAAACGCACGTGCCATTTGCTTTGACCCATCCGGTTTCGGATAACCATTTGTTCCGATCCAGCTGTCGGAAGCGGCATTGCTGATTTCGTCGCTTCCCGGCTTCGGATCGGGAACTACCCGCACAACAACCGCGCTGTACCATGTACCAGCAACATTCTCTCCCGCTTCATCTTTGTCAACGATTACCGTATGTTGCTGATTGGAAACCGCAACCGTGCGCAGGTTCCATTTAATGCCTGTTGAATCTTCGAGTTTCTTCATGATGGCGTCGTTGTAGGTATAGCCCACCCATTTGCCATCGCGGCTCCATTCGTGCCGGTGGGTTCCCCCACGTAAAGCGCCCGGTGTAAAAGGAAATGTGACATCCCTGGCATCCATATTGATGGCTACATTTGGCTGATTGTCATTCACTATTACACCTGAACGGCGCCATTGCTGATAAGGGTTCTTTTCTGTACAGATGGGTAAGCCATGAATGAAAATCACCTTGTTTTCGGTGGGATGATAACTTGCAGCTCCTGCGCCGGGACCAAATTCAGTATTGTCGGAGATTTCGAAGAGTACTTCGGTTGCTTTCGTTTCGATATTTACCCGCTCTACCGAAGGACATCCGCCAATACCTCCAAGATCGGTCCGCGTATCATAAACGAGCCATTTCCCATCTGGTGAAAAGTTATCGTTGTTATCGAGATCATGATTCTTCGCATTATCATTTGTAACCTGGATCTCTTTCAAATAGGATTCAGGTGTAGCACACGAACCCAATATCAATAAACCTATCAGCATTTTATAGTGCATATTATTTCGTTTTAAACTTCAGCATTCGTGTATGGTTGGAAGATACGGATCAGCACACATTCCTATTTTAACATGGTTAGATGCCTGTTGATTGGAACAGCAGGAAAATAAAAGGAAGGGTCTAAAAATAAAAGCCAACACTGTATTACGCATCGCTCGAATAGATTGGTCTGTAAGTCAGATTCAAAAATACATTTGTCATCTGCCAAATACCCCTTTAATATTCGATAAAGCACGTTAAATATTAACCTTAAAAGCCCGATTCACTACTTTCTCAAGCCGAATGCATCAACATTGTTTATAAAGAGAACACTGTGATGTTTGGCATGGTTAGATTAGATTGTCAAAAAATACTGCGCACGTATAACTTTTACTAAGTTAAATATTTTTTCCTGCTTATTTCTTAAATCGAGGTTAACAGTAATTCAGTTTGAAGCATCCCATTTCTTTTCCCTGGATTGAGGATTTGATCTTTCAGTTATTTTAATTTGAAGTGTCCTGTTTTTTGTTTTTCCAATAGCTAATATCTTGATTTTTATATATTTAAACAAAGTAGTACATCTTTCTTTTTCTGAGTCCGTATTTAAATGTTCGTACATGCAGACGTAGACGCGCGAACATGCAGACATAAACGCGCGAACATGCGGACGTAGAAACGCGAACATACGGACGCTCGATTCCGGACTTCCGTATTTGCAAAATCACAAGTACAGACGTTAAAAAAAAATCAAATAACACGAAATAATTGCTCGAAGCCGGATGACCGATATGAAGCATTACATAAACATAAAAATGAACTAACAGTTGGAAATAAATAGATGCCCCGATGGATAAAAATGCCGATCCATGCCTCCTACCACCATTGCATTTTGGAATTATGTTGTTGTGAAGAAGTAATTGCCGCGGGGTATTTTAGACAACCGAAATGCTGATAAATCCGGTAAAGAAAAATGAAAGGACAAGCAATCTAAATATAAGCTTAATGGTCATATCTATATATCAACGATCAGTAACTAAAGGTCTTTCTTTTCTGCAATCTCCAATTTTGTATCATCGACTCCGTTCACATCTTGTGCAGAGAAGTTGATTCCATTTTAGAGGATAAAGGATATCTTCGTATGCAATTATTTATGAACCACATAGACACATAGGAAAACATGTTATAGTTTTTTTGTGATCTATGTGCCTATGTGGTAATTTCAAAGAAGGATTATTTCTTTTTTTTCAAGAACTCAAGCAAGGCGGCTGGATTATCCGTCTGAATTCCATCCGTTCCCCAATCAATGATCTGTTGCCATTCCTCCGGCGTACCTTTTTTTTCATCCACAAAAACCTTTGAATTTCCGGTATGCGCTGTCTTTACAAAACTTTCACTCAATTGTCCCATATCACTTGCCAATACCCGCGGATAAACCTGGTCAACCACTTCCTGGATATTCTTTTCAGGTCCCGGATCAGGCATCGGGATGCAATTAGAGCAAAGTGTTTTAAGTTGTTTAATAATTTCCATGCGCGATGCCGGAATGTACCAGATGATATCACGTTCCATATCGTATTTGTGAATGATCTGGAGCAACCCAGGAACCAATGGCTCCTTCAAATCGAGGTAAATGCCAATCTTTCCTCGACATAGTTCCAGGATTTCCTCAGCCGTCGGGATGCGCGTATTCTTCCAGTCGGGTCCGGTCTTTTCACCGATATCCAGTTTCTTAATCTCTTCCAGTGTGAAATCTTTCACCTTCCCTTTTTTCCCAATAACATACTCATCGATTGAAGCATTGTATACACTCACAATTCTTCCGTCTTTCGTCATCCGGGTATCAATTTCCACAAAATCGCAACCCAAGTCAATCGCTTTTTGGATGGCCGCGAGTGAGTTCTCGGGAATTCCAACATGGGCGCCCCTGTGTGCAATTACATAGATACCATTCTTCGCTTTTCGAAACGAAGCATTTTGATTTCCATTTTGTGCGGACAACGGAGAGATATTGCCGGGAAGCATAATTCCCAAAACCAATACTAATATGAATTTGAAGTTTTCCATGTGATGACAAATCAATTTGAATATGAATCAGATTCAAAAATACATTTGCCTTTGTCCAAATACTTCGGTCATATTCATCAATTCACATTAAATATTGCTTTTAAACATTCGTCACATTTCCCGTCCGCTTCAAAATACCCCATAAGGCAAGTTCACCCTTGATTGCCCGCAGATAACCTTTGATTAAAACATACCACAATAACTGACGGTATAAAACCCTTTGCAGAAAGAGGTTATAAGCATCACGCAAAGTAAATTTCTCGCCATCGAAACGGAAAGCCAATGAAGATATAATTACATCGAGCAGGTAATAAGCGAAATAGAGAATCACGATCACCTCTGGTTTCGGCATAAAAAACGATAGCAGCAAGGTGATATCTACAACTGGAGATAATATTGGCAGGATAAGCTGGAAAATCAGCATATTGGGTAAAGCGACCCAACCGAGGTTGGCCCGTTTACCATTGAATAACATGTCACGGTGTTTCCAAAAAGTCTGCATAATTCCGAAAGTCCAACGGAAGCGTTGTTTTATCAGCATTTCCAACGATTCGGGTACTTCGGTGAATGCAAGTGCTTCGTTGCAGGTTCGAATTTTATATCCTGCCCGCAGCAACCTGATTGTAAGGTCACAATCTTCTGCAAGTGTGTCAGTTGTAAACATTCCAACCTCCCTTACAGCATCGCGTCTGAAGGCTCCGATAGCCCCAGGCACCACCATAATTGAGTTCAGCGTGTCGAAAGCCCGACGATCGAAATTCTGACTCGTGATATATTCGATCGACTGCCAACGCGTTAAAAGATTCATACGATTTCCCACTTTAACATTACCCGCCACAGCTGCTACTGAAGGATCTGAAAAGAAAGTCACCATTCGCGAAACCGCATCAGATTTCAATACGGTATCAGCATCAATACAAACCAGGATATCACCCGTAGCATAACCGATTCCATAATTCAACGCAGACGCTTTTCCTCCGTTTGGTTTGGTAAGCACTTTTACCTTGGGATGATCTCCATATCGTGCCAGGATATTTTTATAAGTGTTATCCTTCGATCCATCGTCAATAAAGATAATTTCGATGTCGGGATAGTCTGTTAATAACAGGTTCTCTACCGTTTTTGGGCCTGTCAGTTCTTCATTGTAGCCAGGAACTATGATACTTACGTTATGTGCAACACCTGAAGATATATCCTGTAACTGTTTTTTAGAAACGATCTTCTGTCGGATTGCCATTATAGCGAGGCTTACAATCTTGATCAGCGAAAGGAACAACGCCAGAAAGAAAATGGCAGAAAACGCCCGGTTGAAATAGTACCCGATTTTGAAAACCGTACCATCGGCCGTTTGAAGATACCTGTTATAATCATCTTTCGGTGGCGGCATAATATCGTCACGTTTTTTATTGATCAATGTAGCCAGACTGATAAACTCATACCCATGTTCTCGATAATATTCGATAATGCGCGGCAATGCCTTGATCGTTTCTTCGCGTTTACCGCCAGCATCGTGCAGAAGCATAATGTTTCCCAACCCTTGTTGTTTGATTGCCCGTTCGACAATTGTATCCGCCGAAACACCAATCTGCCAATCATTTGGATCAATAGATGAACCTATTGTCAGATATCCTTCGTTTTTAGCGGTATAAATCGGTTGGATCTGCGAAGCAACTGTTGGTTCGGAATCGGTATTGTAAGGTGGCCTGAAGAGTATCGTGGCATGACCTGTAATACTCTCGATGATATAACCGGTCGAGCGCAGTTCGAGTTTTAACCGATCGTCAGAAACCAGTTCGAGATTGGGATGTAAGAATGTGTGATTCCCTATTTCGTGACCTTCGTTATAAATTCGTTTAACTAGCGGGAGGTTTTGTTCTGCATTGATCCCCGTAATGAAGAAAACAGCCGGCACCTTATATTTGCCAAGGATATCAAGGATGCGAGGCGTGTAACTTTCATTCGGTCCATCATCAAAGGTCAGCACAATCTTTTTGGGTGACTCTCCCGCCTTATTGATAACGTAGCTTGATGGAAGGCTTTCGTAATCTTCTTCAGAAATCAGCTTCTCCTTTTTGTCTAGTTGTATACTAATCGATCCGGGATGAGGTGTTGAAAGAATATTAAGTACTTCTCCTGCACCAACATAGTCAACAGTGTATTCCGTTTGTGCATTCGCCAGCAGATTACTGTTGAATATACTGTCTGTCAGCGCTTTTTCAGACAGATCGAGGTTGAAGAATTCCCATAATCTTTGATCCTCAGATCCCAGAAACCATATCGCAACGCCTGAAGTTTCGAAATCGGCAGCTGTACGCATTGCATTGAAAGCGGATGCAGCATCTGTAAAATGCACCTGATGCGTTTTATCATTTTCATCGCTATAATCGTAACTCAGGCCATAGGTATTATTGTCGAACTTCACTTGACCATCACTTTCAAAAGCGGTTGAAATCGCTTCCTGATATGTAATATCCACACCCTCGTATCCCTCGGTCCAGTCGTAACCAAAGGCAGCAATACAGAGAACCACCTTGTCGGAAGGAATTTTCTTACACAGTTGATCCAAAGCTGATTCTACCCAATATTGAGGTGCGATTGGTCCCGGATCTGATGACGCGTTGTGCATATCATATGCCATCAGGAAGAGAAAATCGTTGTACTTTGCAAGTTCGACAACATTATAATCTTCGTTGAAAGCGGCAATATCCTGTGTGACAAGGTATCCCGTGCGACTTAATTTTTCGTACAATTCCTTCTGAAAAGCAATCATATACTCGTCGGTTGTCTCCTTTAATTCTTCAAAGTCGACGTTAATTCCGTTGAAATGATATTGATCGAGAATCGCAACAACGTTGTTGATCAGTATCCGGCGTTTTGCAGGTGAAGTGATAATCCGATGGACGTTGTTTCCGTTCCAGACATTGTTATAATAGTTGGATAACATGGGAACGATGGCAATATGGTTCTTCCTCATGATGTTAATCGCAGAGGTATCGATATCGACGGAAATATTTCCGAGCGTGTCTTTTATAAACAACCACTCGGGAAGTACCATATTTATTTTGGAGGCATTCTGTTTGAGCGAATATTTTGATTTGATATCCCAGTTGACGTAAAACCCGGCTTTAACAGGTTTATACTTACGAACCTCTCCGGGAAGCACCTTATCCATTTTGTAAAAGTCGTGACCCTTATGTAACCGGGCTTCTTTTGCCAATTCAACGAACCGTTTCGTTTCAGCCAATTGAATATCACCACTTTTGTATTTCGCATTTTCTTTTTGCGAAAGCACGAGGTGTTCGCGAAGCGATGGCAGTTTAAATACCTGCTTGTGGAAAAGTGAGATTAAAATGGAGGCCACCCCGATCAGCAAAACGATGGCAACGATTTTTACAGCCCACAAAAAGCGTTTCCAGCGTGATGGACTGGATGAATAAAATACAGGTTTGGAAGAGGAGTTCATGAAAAGTCGTATAATTTCAATGATAAAGGTCTGAAAGGCATAACCTCTCAAAGATACATAAAATTAAAAGCGACATTGATATATTGCAGCTGTTAATTTTATAGAATCATACCATCAAAATCCCCCGGTTTGGAAGAATCGCGCCTCTATATTACAGTTAATTGATATCATTATTTAAATTCCTATCATCCAACCTCTATGCGCTAACTTTCTTTAATCTTCCTTAATGAAGATCCATTTTAAAGGTAAAGATTTACAACCTCACCTGTTTCAGATGATTTATAAGCGGCATCCACAATATCCAGAATAATTTGCCCTTCTATCAGTCCGGGAACAGGTTGTCTGCGTGATCGTATGCAATCGATAAAATGTTCCATCTGCCGGCTGTACATCGACTGATCGCAATGTTCTTTTTTCTCGGGTAGTTTGGCATCAAATTTCCCGTTTATACCATTAACCTTGTATTTAAGATATGTCGGAAATACATTCGCATAGCCTTTGGTTCCATAAATGCCTGTTGCCGCTTCGGGACCATCCATATGGGGATGCCACCAGCCACTTTCGATGATTGACTCGGTACCATTATCCCACGAAATCATTACGATACCTGAATCATCCACATCGTAATTCCCATAATAGGTTCCAATCTTTGCATAAACTTTTACAGGTTTAGGATCACCCAGAATATACCTGACCGTATCGATCGCATGAACGCCCATATCGGCCAGGGCACCGCCACCAGCCAGTTCTTTTTGTGAGAACCAACCGGCTGGTCCCCAGTTCTCGTGGATTCCGTAACCTTTTGTTTTGACGATTTTACCCAATTGTCCCGAATCAACCGTTCCTTTTACAAAATTCACATCATTGTCAAACCGCCACATATGACCAACCATCACGAGATGGCTGTTTTCATCGGCTGCTTTTTTAATAAGAAGTCCTTCTTCGGCATTCATTGCCATCGGCTTTTCAAGAAAGACATCTTTCCCCTTTTCAAGAAATCCGATTGCAAAAGGCGCATGGAACTTATTGGGTGTTCCGATAACGGCGGCATCAATGTCATCTCTGTCATAGAGCTTAGAAACGTCATCGGTTGCCTCTTTGATATTGTACTTTTCGGCAAATGCCTTAGCCGCTTCAATGGGAAGTCCAACCACCACAGCAATTTCAACATCAGGCAATGCCTGGAGACCGCGGGCATGGTAATTGGCAATATAGCCACAACCTATCAATGCAATTCTTATTTTCTTCATATTTAAAGGCTTTCGGCATTATCGTAAACCTTTTTGATGGCAACGGCAACCAGATCCATATCAGCTTTAGTCCCCATCAGTATTTTGTGGTGAATACAGGCAGATTCTTCAAAGTGTATACGGTCACAGACAGGCAATTCGAACCTGGTGGGATCAATTGCTGCCCAGTATTCGGCATTCAGTTTGTGGCGTGCCGGTTTTGTTAATGGCACATATAACGAGCATTTATTCAGTGGAGTATAGCTGGCTGCAACTTCAATTCCAAGTTCTGCAGTCAGGGCAGACCTGAACTTCTGAACCGGCAGACCCTTGAATTCGTCTTTATTATACCTGAAAGCAAAGTTAAAGTAAGCCTCTTTCGTTTCCCTTTTATCACGTTTCATTGGCATTACTCCCGGAATATTAACCAAAAGCGAGTTTAGGTAGATCCCGTTTTCATCCCTGACGCAATTCTGTTCGGGCAGTCTTTTCAGCCCTTCAATTAAAATAGCAGCCTGAAATTCAGTAATCCGGTAATTACCCGACTGAAAGAAATTTCCTGCATCAAAATAAACCCCTTCACCCTTGTCCGCTTTCGCAGATGATTCTGGTTCAGGCCTTCTGCCACAATTCCGAAGTGCATCGAGTTTTTCGTACAATTCAAAATTATTTGTAATAACAGACCCGCCTTCTCCGGCCGTTAAATGTTTTGATAATTGATAGCTGAAGCTGCCAATATCGCCGATGCTACCCGCTTTTTTGCCATTCCATTCACCTCCAAGTTTGTGAGCGCAGTCTTCGATGACATATAGGTTATGCTTTTTAGCGATCCTAAGTATCTCATCCATATCGGAAAAACTGCCATACAGGTGAACCGGCATGATCGCTTTTGTCCGCGGAGTTATCGCTTTTTCAACTTCTTTGGGATCAATACACCAGGTATCTTCGCATACATCAACCATAACCGGAGTTGCATTTACATCTAAAATTGTAGCGGCTGTTGCCTGCCAGGTTAAACCGGGGAGAATAACCTCGTCGCCAATACCAATACCACAGGCTTCCAAAGCCATTTGCAATGTAACAGTTCCATTTGCAGCAGAAATGGCATACTTTACACCTGAATATTCGGCAAAGTTTTTATTAAACAATGTCTCTTTCGGTCCGTTATACGACCAAACCCCGCTGTTTAATACCTCGAGCAAAGCTTTTTCTTCCTTTTCATCCCAAACCGGCCATTTTGGCCAGGGATTTGTTTTTGTGTTACGGATTGGGTCCCCACCTAAAATTGCTAATTTGCTCATTGAATTATCGTTTTAAAAGTTTGCTATGTAGTTTTTGTCAAGTTGACCGTTTTATTTTTAATTAAAGGATTAGCCCAGAAGCTAATGCTAAAGATGTAACCAAGGGTAAGAAATACAAACGAAATGCCGACCCTTAAACCAAAGGCATCGCCAAGAATTCCAACAATCAATGGAATTACAGCTCCGCCAAGGATACCGGAACAAAGTATTCCTGAAAAGGCGCCATGATTATCTTTCAGTGAGTTAAGGGCTAATGAAAATACAATCGACCACATCACCGAAGCGAAAAAACCAACCCCGATAAATCCGTAATAGGCGATCATCCCATTACCTGTTGTTAATGCGGTTGCAAGACAAATCATGGCCGCAACAGAAAAAATCCTTAGTATAATTTTACTGTCTATTAACTTTAATAAACCAAGTCCCAGTAAACAACCGATTGTCAGCAATCCCCAAAACCATGACGTGGCACTTGCTCCTTCTACGGCAGCATTCATTCCATGGTAATCTTCAAGAAATTTTGATATCCAGCTTGCAACTCCCTGTTCTGTTCCTACATAGGCAAAAATGCCAAAGAAAAACAGGACAACGTATTTGTTTTTGAGTAATTCCCGAATGGTATCGATACTGCCAACTTTTTCATCCTCGTTCAATTCAACTTTGGGAAACCTTGAGAACAATATAACGACTACCATTGCTATTGCGATAATGGCGAAAATCCAATAAATTGATACCCACTTAAGATTAGCGGGAACCAGTTTGTCTAAAGTTGAAAGCAGCAAATTTGAAGTATTGCCTGCGTTGAGGTTTGTAACCAGGTAAGAATAAAGAAGAGGGCTAAGGTAGGAAGCTCCCCCAAAGAATAACTGGGCAAGAACCGAAGTGAATGCAAAATTTTCCTCACCTCCGGAGACCCTGAGTAATGGATTAATAGCTACTTGCAGAATTGCCATTCCAACTCCAATCAGAAACAGTGATACCAGGTAAACTCCGAAAGTCGGAAAGAATGAAAATAACAATGCTCCCATTGTTGCTAACATGAAGGCAGCGGTAATCACTTTCTTTTCCTTGTATCTTTCGGTTAATATTCCCGCAGGAATCGACATTACACCATAAGCAATAAAAAAGGAGAAATTAAGAAGACCGGCCATTCCTTTGCTTACACTGAAACCCTTAATAACCTCAGGAATTAAAGGCCCTATGATATTGGTAAGGAAGGAGATCACAAAAAAGATAAAAAAGATAAGGACTACAATGAAATAGTTTTTCTTCATGGTTAAGTTAGTTAATTATATTTTTAAAAACCAAAGATGCTGCTCCGAGGCAACCCGCTTTATTCCCTAATATTGCTCTGACAACTTCTGTATTCGATGCACAATCAGGCATTGCATACCTGAAGGTCGACGCACTTATCATGTCGATATAAAATTGACCGGCTTCAGAAATTCCTCCGCCAATAACCACTTTTTGAGGCGCAAAGGTGTTTACAAACGAAGCTATTCCATGTCCCAAATAATCAGTATGTTCCTGCATGCACTTCACTGCAGAGGGTTCACCTTCTTTGAATCTGTCAACGACATAGCGCCCGTCGATTGTTTCCTCATCTTTTCCTGAAAGTTCGGCATATTGCCGGATTAAAGCAGAAGTAGAAGCATATGCTTCGAGGCAGCCACGACCGCCGCAATTGCAATCAATCCCTTTATGATCAATCACAATATGACCCAGCTCAGTACCCCTGTTCTTGTATCCTCCGTAAAGTTGTCCATTCATAACGATAGCTCCACCAATACCTGTTCCGATAGTAATAAAAATAACATCGGTGCAATTCCGGGCAGCGCCATAAACGACTTCTCCAATTCCCATTACATTGGCATCATTGTCCACATAAACAGGCAGTCCAAACTTTTCAGTAAAGATGTCTCCCAAAGGTACATTCGCCCATCCATTTAAATTGTCAGCCCCACCGAGGACGACACCCTCAAAAACAATCCCGGGAGATCCTATCCCAATACCCGAAATCTGAACATCAAACAGATTTGCTTCTTTATTAATTTTAATAATTGCTAAATCAATAGTATTCAGGATTTCTTCCCGGGTTGCTTTTGAAATATCAAGTTTATCTTCGAAAAGAATATTCCCATCTTCCGAAACCAAAGCCAATTTCACAAATGTACCGCCAACATCAATTCCTGCTGCATATCTCATTTTATCTAATTTCTCCATTTTTAACTATTTCAAAGTTACCATATCAACATTCCATGCATTCACCTTAATTACAGGTTTATTCCCATCGGAATCCCGCAGGAAATACTTCGCCTCGTAAGTACGCTCTTCACCGGGTAAAAGGGTGACATAGTTATCCTTCCAATAAACCGGCAATATAGGTTTTTGGGTTACAGGATTCAGAATATCAAAGAAGATAAAAAACGCAATTGTGTTAGATGGGTTTTTGACTTTGAGATGAATAATTCCATTCTTATTTTCCTTTGAAAAACTACAATTATAAGTCATCTTAACCTTGGGTAATTTATCAAGGGCTGTATAGTCGGCATATTGCTTTGTCGGTGTGTAAAATGGCCACGACAATTTTTTTGCAGCATCGTAATCCAGAATATCAGGTTTAGTTGACAGCCAGTAAATACTATTGTCGACTTCCTTATTTTTCTGATTGTAAACCCTTAAATCTAAAAACCATACAGCAGAAAGATTTTTAATCTCCGGCAGCTTATAAATCAGTTTTGAAGTATTTGTCTTAACATCACCAGCCCATTCATCGGCGAATATTTCCTTTGAATTGATGTCAAAAGCCCTGATTTTGACGGTCAGACCAGTGGCATCCGACAAATCTTCGTTCGCAATATAAATATCATCAAAACCATACCTGTAAATGGCATGAAGTGGCGTACAGGCTTTTCTTACTGCATAGAAAGATCCATTAGGCTGAAGATAGGTATCGTACAATTGCCAGATCAATTCAGGCCACGAAGAATTCAATTTCCATTGAATTAATCCTGTACTTATAGGTTTATTCGCAATAAAAGCCTCAAACATCGGACGCATCAACTCGTAATTACTCACCTGCGATTTGAAAGCAAACTCCTCAACATTCGAAGATTCCCCATATCTGTTTGACAGCGAAGCAAGAAAACGATCCAGGGTTTTGAACTCATTTCGTCCGGTATGATATTCCCAGTATTTTTTATCGATTGGCCACAGACTCTCTTTTGGAAACATTCTTCGAAGCGAAGCAATTGGTGGAATCGCCTCACCCGGACAGGTTTCGGTATTAAAACCCCATGCACCTCCAAGCGTTGTATCTGTAAACCAATAATACGGCGGGGTAACTGCATATGGTCCCATCATTTTCATTCCGGTGGGACCACTGATATCACTGATTAATGGAACAGCTGCAACAACCAGGTTCGACTCGGTACCAGCGCCACCGGCTGAGGTTGCATACGAACGTGAAGGATCATATTTCTTAAACAATTCAATATATCTCCTTTCCAGATCCGGAGCCGGCAATTTATCGCTGCCAACCATCCACACATAAATACATGGATGGTTTCGCAACCATAACATCTGGTCCTTCCACGAAGCCGCCAAAAGATTCATATCCTCTTCGTTTACAGCACCACCGTATTTTATATCTGTGGGCTTCAGCAGGTATTCTTCATGCTCCCAGTGACAATTCCAGCCAACCATTACCAAAACACCATATTCATCGCACAGATCATATAATATTTCATCTTTCCCCCAGAAACCTTCACATCGGATGCTGTTCAGATTCATGTGCTGAACATATTTCAATTGGGCTTCAACCGATTCCTTCGTATTCTGAAGCAATAAATCGTCGGCCCAACCTCCCCCTTTGATTAAGGTAAACTTTCCGTTAACCTCAAAAGCACGGTTTTTCCTTTCATCCAGTTTACTGGTGACTTCACGGATGCCATATCGTTTTTCAACCTCATCGATTATCTTGTTTCCGACAATAAACTCGGCTTTAAGTTTATATAAGTTTGGCTTTCCCATGCCGTTTGGCCACCAGAGATTTACATTTTTAACGGATAACTGTGGAAAATCGTCTGGTGAAAAACTGCACGACAACGTTTCTCCAGCTTTCAGATTTACTTTTTTCTCAACGACACCCACTTGATAATTCACACGAAGGATACCTTCAACAGGTTTATCAAGACTGTTAATCAATTCTGTTTGAATAAAAAGTTCAGCGTCTTTGCAAGTCTCTTTGTTGACTATCGAATAAACAAACGGGCTACGAATCTTAACCCCTTCGTTAATTTCAAGGAAAACTTCCCTGAAAATGCCCATGTTGCGGTCACGAGGAAGCGGATTCCAGTCTACGAAACCAATGGAGTATTCTCCATCGGCATGTTGCCACATTTTTAAAGCAATCGTATTTTTACCTTGGACAATATAATCGTTTATATTAAAGGTGAACATCCGGTAAGTACCTGCAAAACTATCTTTTCCAGCCACCAATTTTCCGTTTATCCACAGATCAGCCCGGTAATTAATGCCGTTAAACCGCAGAGATACGCTCTTTTTTAGATCGTTTGCTTCTAATTGAAACGTAGTTCTAAACCACCAGGGTTGTTTAAACTGGTCGTAATCTACGTCCTGCATATTGATCCCAAAATAGGGATCCTTAATAACACCGGTAGTCGACCAACTGCCTAAAACGGTTCCTGGCACAATGGCTTTATACCACGATTTAGTATCAAAAGCATTTTGCGATATCGACTTTTCGTCGGTACCGGCCAGCTTATCGACCGGTTGCATCTTCCAATTTGAAGATAACACTTCAACTCTTGACGCATTCCCGGCATCTGACATTTTTGGAGCAGCCATGGTTGAAAAGGGTAAAATCAACAGCAAAATTACAACAGAGCGGTTAAAGCATCTCTTCATCCGAAAATAAATTGACCTTTTTAATTTGGATGGAAATCTCAAATTTTTATTCATAATTGAGTTCACGCCGCTTATTAATAATTGTTGTCTCATAAATATACTATTGAATTGATCGATGAAACCATATAACCTGGATCACTCTTAATACCAACAAAGGAAAATTATTGAGGCAAGATTAACTACCAGTTTTTTATTCATTTTACATTTAATCTTAACCCAATATCGTGTATTTAAAATACAACACTGCAAAAAGGGTTAAGATTCTTATTAAGGACTTGCACAAATCTGGTCTTGAAATTCAATATCATTAACATTTACCATTGAATATGAATTCAAAAATTACAGAAACAACTTCCTTATTAAATGTCCCTTTGAAAATATAAAGCTGCATTTCTGTCCTAAGTTCTTCAGACTTATTATTTTTGTCCGCAATCTGGCAGGCAAATATTTATTTGATATTTTAACACCCTAAATATAAACGTCTTATTCGACAGATGCAAATTTTATTTTGAGAACCTTCGCAGTTTAACCGGAAGTTACATTTTATGAAGAAAACATCACTTAACGATATCGCAATACAGTTGGGAGTATCCAAAACACTGGTCTCCTTCGTTTTAAACGGAAAGAGCAAGGAATTTCGGATTAGTGATGATATTTGTAAGAAGGTCATTGATTTGGCCAAAGAATTAAATTACCAGCCCAACAGGATTGCTCAAGGTTTGCGAACGGGAAAAACGAATACGATCGGCCTGATTATCGCTGACATTGCCAATCAGTTTTTTGGAAAATTGGGACGAGAAATTGAACAGGAGGCTGCCCGTCATGGCTACCGTGTTATTTTTTGCAGTTCGGACGAGAATCCGGAGAAATCGAAGCAACAAATCGCGATGTTACAACAAAGTCAGGTCGACGGATTCATTATTTCACCTCCAATGAATAGCGAAGAACAAATCAGGTCGCTATCGAAAAGCAACATCCCTTACGTATTAATTGACAGATACTTTCCAGAGATAGAATCCAATTACATCGTTATTGACAACTTCGATGCAGCTTATCGGGCAACAAGCCATCTGTTGAAACTGGGGCGAAAAAGAATTGCCAATATCACAGTGAACCTTGATCTGGTAATTATGAAAGAGCGTACGGAAGGATACAAACAGGCGCTGCGGGATGCAGGCGTAGAAGTTGATGAAAATCTGGTAAAAGTCTTACCTTTCACACATAACAATAAGGATATTGACCGTACAATTAAAGAGTTGGTCGGGAAGCGAAATAACAAAATGGCTGACGCGATACTGTTTTCAACCAGTAAACTTGGAATCATGGGAATCGAATGCATTTCAGCTTTGGGACTCAAAATCCCTGATGACCTTGCCATTGTAAGTTTCGATGATCCTGACGCCTATAGAATCTGTGTTAGTCCGGTGACTGTTATTAATCAGCCGCTTAAAGAGATCGGAAAAATAGCTGTTCAGGTGCTTCTGAATAAAATTAAACATCCGATTGCTAAAAATCAGAAGATTATTCTCAAAACTGATTTTATTATTCGAAAATCTTGCGGTTCCTAATTTTTTTATATTTTAGCTAAATCGATTTAGTTATTTTAAAAACTAATTAACATGACGGATAACATTAAATATCAAGGTGATATCTATTTGGGTCTGGACATTGGCGGAACCAAATGTAGTGTAGTTGTAGGAGATGCTTCATTTGAAATCAAGCGCAAGGTTGCATTCGAGACCCGGACCGAACGTGGCTACATGGCCATTCTGTCCGAATTCAAACAACATATCAGATCATTGTTAGCCGAATTTTCGGGCTACAACTTAAAGCGCATTGGGATCAGTTGTGGCGGTCCGCTTGATTCAAAGACTGGCACTATTTATTCGCCCCCAAACTTACCTGGATGGGATAATGTCCCGATTACCAAAATATTCAGTGATGAATTTGGAGTTGAAGTAGTAGTACAAAACGACGCGAACGCATGTGCATTGGCAGAATGGTTAATGGGTGCCGGCAAAGGCACCTCGAATATGATTTTTCTGACTTTTGGCACGGGAATGGGTTCCGGGCTGATTCTAAACGGAAGGCTTTACAGTGGCACCAATGATCTGGGTGGTGAAGTAGGGCATGTCCGTTTGGCAAAGACAGGTCCCATTGGATTTGGAAAAGCCGGTTCATTCGAAGGATATTGCAGCGGTGGGGGAATTGCTCAACTGGCGAAATCGATTGTTTCAGCAAGACTCGACAATAACCAGGTAGTCGATTTCTGTCCTTCCAGTGATATGGTCAGCGAGATTGACACAAAAATGGTGGCCCTTGCGGCGCAGGATGGAGACCCGGTTGCATTAGAGATTATACGGATTTCAGCTGAATATCTGGGCCGTGGGTTGGCTATATTAATTGATATACTTAATCCTGAATGTATTGTAATTGGAAGTATTTACTCACGTAATGAAATGCTCTTTAAACCAATCATTGACAAGGTATTGCAAATGGAAGCAATTCCTCCAGCTATAGAGGTATGTCATATAAAACCAGCTGAACTGGGTGACGCTATCGGCGACTATGCCGCTTTATGTGTTGCTATTTATGAGGATAAATTCTAATCGTTTGAAAATGGGAAACAACATCTTTTTAGAGGAATTAATAAGCAGGTATCCTCAACTTTTACCGGTTAAAGGTGAAATACAGAAATCAGCAGAAAGCATCATCACCTGTTATCAGCAAGGCGGAAAATTATTGGTTTGCGGCAATGGCGGAAGTTGTGCCGATTCGGATCACATCGTTGGTGAATTAATGAAGGGCTTCGAAAATAAACGTCCGATTGGAATTCCATTGAAAAACGAGTTGTCTGCGTTTGGCGGAGAAAGGGGAAACTATCTTGCAGAAAAACTTCAGGGAGCATTACCCGCCATTTCTCTGACAACACATAGTGCCCTGATAACCGCCGTTGCAAACGACACCGACGCCAACCTTATTTTTGCGCAACAGGTTGTTGGTTATGGAAATGCCGGAGATGTTTTGATTGCAATCAGCAGTTCAGGAAATTCCCAAAACGTAGTGGATGCGATTATTACTGCAAAAGCAAAAGGGATGATCGTAATCGGACTGACCGGGGAAACCGGTGGTAATATGAAGTCAGTCTGCGACATTCTTATCAATGTACCTGGGAAACGGACTGCCTATGTACAGGAATTACATTTACCTGTCTATCATACACTATGCCTGATGGTAGAGAATTATTTCTTTGGAAACGGGCAAAGCTAAATAACTATCAACTAATACTTTTAAAACTATAACCATGAAGACTAAAAACAATCCAAAATTAACTAATCACATTTCCCGCAGAACGTTTATTAGCCGCACAGCAACCGGAGCCGCTGTACTTGCTTTTGCACCCGTGGCAAAACTCACAGCGAGTGAACTGCAGCAGGCGGTGCCATGGCCGTCTGACGCCACAAAATACAGGGCTCATATGATCGGGCATGGCCATATTGATCCCGTCTGGTTATGGCCGATGTCAGAAGGTATTTCGATCGTTTACAGCACTTTCCGTTCAAATTTAGACCGTATGAATGAGACACCCGGATTTAAATTTACTTCCAGTTCCGCCCAATTTTATGAGTGGGTTGCTGAAAACGATCCCAAAATGCTTGCCCAGATCCGAAAACGCGTTGATGAAGGTCGCTGGAGTGTTATTGGAGGATGGTGGGTCGAACCCGATGTGAATATTCCCAGCGGTGAGGCGATGGTCAGGCAGGGTTTATACGGTCAGTTAACGCTGCAACGTCTTCTGGGCCACCGTGCTACAACAGCATATAATCCTGATTCATTTGGACATACAAGCACTTTGCCTCAGATCATCAAATTGCAGGGGATGGACAATTACGTTTTCATGCGTCCCGGTCCGCAAGAAAAGACACTTCCTGCCGATCTGTTCTGGTGGGAAGGTGTTGATGGAACAAGGGTTCTCACCTACCGGATCCCGTTTAGTTATGGCGATGGAGGGTCAGTAAGAAACAGGCTGATACAGACAATGGCCAGGTTTAAGGATCAGCCGGCAAAGAGCTTTGTGTCTTATTACGGTGCAGGTGATCACGGAGGTGGCGCTACAAAAGAGAATATCCGTTCAATTTTAGAGATACAAGGAGAAAAAGATGCACCAACTGTACTTTTCAGTACGCATGATGCTTACTTTAAAGAGGTGCGAGATGATAAAAAACTGGAAATTCCCTTAGTAAAAGATGATCTTCAGCATCACGCAAGGGGTTGTTATACTGCTGAATCAGCGATTAAAAAAGGAAACCGTCACTCAGAGGCAGCCCTTGTAGCCGCAGAAAAGATAACAGCCATAGGTTCATCAGCATGGGGCGCCAGATATCCAAAGATGGAATTTTCATCTGCATGGAAAAGAGTATTGTTCCTGCAGTTTCACGACAGTCTCGCAGGAAGTTCACTCTATGATCATTCACAGACAGCCGTCGAAGGGTACGGCTATGCAATGGATATCGCCCACCAGGCAATCTATATGTCAATTCAGAAACTTGAATTGCAGGTGCCTACCGAAGATCCTGAATCTCAATATATAATTGCGGTCAATCCCCATGCCTGGGAGGTGCGTCAAAACATTGAGTACGATCTGAACTGGGGAACGATGCACAAAACATCACGTGTAGATGATGAACTGGGGAATTCGCTTCCTCATCAGTGGACCCTCGGATCTTCTCAGACAGGTTCACGCAGAAAACTGATAATTAATGCAGTGATTCCTCCAATGGGATACCGCCAATTAAGACTTTGGGATGGCGGGGACTACGATCATAAAAACATTTCAAGCGCCAAGGAAAACATGCTCGAGAATGAGTTGATCACAGTTCGTTTCTCGCCCAACGGTTCGTTTGGAATAATCGACAAGGAAAGCGGCAGTGAAATGTTTACCGGTGGCGAGAGTGGCTGCAAAGCTTTGGTAATGAATGATAAAAGCGATACCTGGAGTCACGATATTATAACCTTTGCCGATGAGATTGGTTCTTTTGGAAATGCAACCATCAAAATACTGGAGAATGGACCATTACGCTCTACAATGCGGGTAATCACATTTTACAATCTCTCAATTCTTACAATTGATTGGACACTTTATGCTGGTTCCAGAAATCTTGAGGCGAAGGTTACCCTCGACTGGCATGAGCACCTCAAAGTGTTGAAGTTCTCATTTCCTGTAAATGCCGAGGCTCCGGTTGCAACCTATGAAACCCCTTATGGCCATATCACAAGGGCTACCAACGGTGAAGAAGAACCGGGTCAGCGGTGGCTGGATGTGAGCGGAACACGCGCAGGATCTCCTTTCGGAATTACAGTTATTAACGATGCCAAATATGGTTACAGCGTTAAGGGGAACGATCTCCGGATCTCTGTTGCACGTTCTGCTGTCTTTGCCCATCATAACCCGAAGGTACTCGATATGAAAAATGAATACATATGGATGGATCAGGGAATCCAGACAATGCGCATGTTACTTGTACCTCACAAAGAGAACTGGCAGAAAAGCAATATCGTAAGGATGGCCGAAGAATTCATGACCCCAGCCCAACTAATTTACCAGGGAATACATGGCGGATCGCTGCCAAAATCGGGTTCTTTCCTCGCGGTTGATGCACAAAACGTGATCGTATCTGCGATCAAACAGTCCGAAAACGGGGAAGACATTATTGTCCGGTGCATTGAAACATTCGGGGTGCAGACATCAGCAACACTTGATTTGAAATTTGCCAAACGTAAATGGACAGGTAATTTCCGTCCATGCGAAATAAAAACGCTCCGCATCAATCACAATAAGGGAACAATCCAAGAAGTCAATCTCCTCGAAGAGTAAGAATAAACAGATTGGTGAATAAACTATAGCTCTTGCGGCTCTCTGCGTAAACTCTGCGATCCTCTGCGGTTAAACCATTTTACCGCAGAGAACCGCAAAGGAGTTGCAAAGAACCACAGAGAAAATAAATGACAAAATAGGTATTAAACAGAAAAGTCACAGTATAAACAAATTAACTAAAAAAACGTGAGCTCTACAAAAGTTGAACTTAGAAAAATACTGCCGGTATTCTTGTCCTTCATCGTTATGGGGTTTGTAGATATTATCGGAGTAGCCACAGGGTATGTAAAGAAAGATTTTGAACTGACTGATTTTGCAGCGCAGTTTTTACCAATGATGGTGCTGCTGTGGTTCTTTGTTCTTGCTGTTCCGGTTGGTGTTTTGCAGGATAAGTTCGGCAAACGCAATATGCTGAATATCGGGATGGTCATACAGGCCATCGGTCTTGGATTGCCGTTTATTCTATATTCCCGCACGATGATGTATGCTTCATTCATCCTCCTTGGAATTGGAAATACAATCATTCAGGTTTCGGCAAATCCATTATTGCAGGATGTTTCCCCATCGGATAAATTGGCAAGTTACATGAGTACATCTCAGTTTGTGAAAGCCATCATCTCATTTTCAGGGCCGCTAATTGCAACCTTTTTCTTTACGAGCTTTGGTGACTGGAAACTTGTATTTGCAGTTTATGGCATCACCTCATTATTAGCAGCTTTATGGCTTTCGATGACACCAATTACCGAATCGAAGCCAGATCGTAAACCTGCTTCATTCGCATCTTGCCTGGGATTACTTAACAACCGTTTTGTAGCATTCATGGCGCTGTCGATCTTCCTGATAGTCGGTGCAGAAGTTTCGATCAATACCAATATTTCCAATATTCTCATTGCAAAATATGGGATAACCCTTGAAAAAGCGGCCATTGGGATCAGCCTGTTTTTTGCCGGTGAAACCATTTCGCGTTTACTTGGCGCCATCATTTTAAACTGGATAAAACCACGCATATTCCTGACACTGACCACCCTGCTTTCACTTGCAGGTGTGCTGGGTGTATTTTTTGCACCGGGAAATACCACCGCGTTTGTTTCAATATTCATTATCGGATTGGGAATTGGAAATATGTTTCCAATCATTTTTTCGCTAGCACTCGATAAATTGCCTGAACGTGCCAACGAGGTATCCGGTTTGATTATCATGGCGGTATCAGGAGGCGCTTTTATTCCGCTCGTGATGGGATTTGTAAGTACCACATTTGGACCAATTGCAAGTATCACTGTAATTGGCGCGTGTATGCTTTATATCCTTTGGGTATCCTTTTTTGTAAGAAGAAGTCAGGCTACAGTTTGAACTTTAAAAATACAGGCATGAGAAGATTTCTGATTCTGAATGTGTTATTCGGTTTAATGGCAGGATTTGCAAATTCTCAGGAGAGATTAGCGACTGGCGGGCAGATTCCGATTCTTGCCTGGTACAGCATTCCTGCAAGTGAAACCTCTGTTTCGCGTTACCAGGAATTGAAAGACGCCGGAATAACTTATTCATTTGGGGGATTTCCGAATATTGATGCCATGCTAAAAGCACTTGATGCTGCAGAAAAAGTGGGTGTCAAAATGGTGGTTTCGTGTCCTGAACTAAAATCGGATCCGGAAAAAACTGTCCGACGTTTTATGAACCATCCGGCTGTTGCAGGCTATCACCTGCAGGACGAACCTTCAATTAGTCAGCTTAAAGGGCTTGGCGAATGGGGGAGACAGATTCAGGCAATCGACAAAAAGCACTTTTGCTATGTCAACCTGTTTCCCAATTTTGCAGATTCGTCTCAGCTTGGTACCAAAGATTACCTGGAGTATGTACAAGCGTATATTAAACAGATTCCGGTCCGGTTTATATCTTTTGATTACTACCCGGTTATGAAGGATCACCTCTCCAAAAGCTGGTACCAGAACCTTGAGCAGATCTCCGGCGAAGCTACGAAGGCAGCACTCCCCTTCTGGGCTTTTGCACTCACGACGAACTACGACGAAAATCATGTTACACCTCAAACACTTGCCGCCATGCGACTTCAGTTGTACAGCGATTTAGCCTATGGCGCCCAGGGAATTCAATATTTTACCTACTGGTCTGCCACTTCAATGAATGCGCCTTCAGGCGAAGATCAGCGAGGTGCTCCCATTAGCGCAGCAGGTAAAAGAAGTATTGTTTACGACCGGGTAAAACTAATGAGTGAAGAGATCAAAAACCTGTCGGGTGTTTTCCTGGGCTCTAAAGTGGTGTCGGTGAGGCATACCGGGAAAGGGATGATTCCCCTTGGAACCATTCGGTTAACGACGCTTCCGAAAGCCATAAAAGTTTTGGATACGAATGGTGCACCTGCACTGGTCTCCGTTTTGGAAAAGGGTGAAAATTCCTTTCTGGTCATTGTGAACAAGGATTTTCAAAATAGCATTAACCTGACGGTTTATGGTGATGAAACGGTGAAAAAAGTACTCAAAGATGGAACAATTGTTTCTGCCAGCATTTACGAAAGTTCCCTGGAGTTGGATCCCGGTGATGCATCTGTTTTCATGTTTCCAACAGAAAAGAATTAAATATCAGATAATTAATCTAAAAAAGCACTAAAATGTTTAAGAATCGCAAACCAATTGTACTCATCGTACTTTCTATTGCCGGTATATTCGGAACAAGCTTTGCCGGCATAATTCCCACAGGCTATGTTAATCCATTCATCGGAACGGATGATCATGGGCATACATTTCCTGGTGCAGCGCTACCCGGCGGTTTGGTGCAGCTGGGTCCTGATACCGGAATTAAGGGATGGGACTGGTGCTCCGGATATCATTACAGCGATAGTACCATAATGGGCTTTAGTCATTTACACCGGAGCGGAATGGGAGCCGGCGACTGGGGTGATATTCTCCTGATGCCAACAACAGGTCAGCTCAAAGTTGAACCCGGGACCAAAGAGAACCCAGGTGAAGGATACCGGTCAAAATTTTCACATCAGGAAGAGCAAGCATCGCCGGGATATTATTCCGTAAACTTAAAAGATTACAGGATCAAGGCCGAACTGACCGTTTCGGAACGGGCCGGATTTCACAGGTATACATTTCCTAAATCCGAAGCATCACATATTCTGATAGATATGGAACATGGCATAGGCGATAAATGTACAGACGCCCAGGTTAAGATTGTGAACAATACTGAAATTGAGGGTCACAGGGCTTCAAACGGATTTGTAAAAAAACAAAACGTATACTTCTGTGCAAAGTTCAGCAAACCATTTAACTCATCCGGAACATGGGTTAAAAACAATATTAAACCCGGATCGAAGGAAGAATCGGGAACTAACATTGGGGCATATATTGATTATGTCACCTCTGAAAATGAAGTTATTGAAGTAAAAGTTGGAATCTCCTACACAAGTGTTGCACAGGCACGCTTGAATTTAGATACCGAAATACCGAAGTGGGATTTCGATCGCGTAAAGGACGCTGCAAGAATGAAATGGGACAAAGCGTTGGAAAAGATTGAAGTAGCAATTGACAAAGGAACTGATGAAACCTACAACAAGCAAAAACTGGTTACATTCTATACGGCACTTTACCATTCCCTGTTATTCCCGGCAACTTTCGGCGACGTGAATGGGAAATACATGGGACTGGATAATGAAGTTCACATTGCAAAAGACTTTACTTATCGCAGCTGCTTCTCACTTTGGGACACCTTCAGGGCTGAAATGCCGCTGCTTACATTGGTACATCCGGAGCGAACCAATGACGTAATCAACACGATGATTGCCCAATATGAACAAGGTGGATGGATGCCTACACCACAGCAGTTTGGGAACAGTTATACCAATGATATGATCGGTGATCACCCGGTTGTTGTAATCTTAGATGCATTGAAGAAAGGGATCAAAAATTTTGATGTAGAGAAAGCTTACGAAGCGGTGAAAAAGAATGCGATGGAAACACCTCCGTCCGATCATCGTTCCAGGGGTCGTATTGGTCTGGCTGATTACCTGAAATATGGATATGTACCTTACGACAAGATCCGGGAATCTGTATCCAGAACTTTAGAATATGCTTACAATGACTGGTGTGTAGCCCAGCTGGCAAAAGTACTTGGTAAAACAGCCGACTACGAAATGTTTATGAAGAGAGCCGCAAACTACAAAAATATAATAGACACATCTACCGGATTTGCCCGGCCGAAAAACAGTAACGGTGAATGGCTTACACCATTTGACCCAAAATTCATCGGACAGGGGAATAACCGGCATTATACAGAGGCAAATGCCTGGCAATATACGTGGTTTGTTCCTCATGATGTGCAGGGTTTGATGATCCTCGAAGGTGGAAGAGAGAACTTTGTCAAAAAACTGGATTCTCTCTTTACAACGAGTTCCGATATTCACAGTACAGTTTCGGATGTTACGGGATTGATCGGGCAATATGCGCATGGAAATGAACCAAGTCATCACACACTTTACCTTTATAACTACGCTGGTGCTCCATGGAAAACCCAAGCCATGGCCAGAAATGTGATGGATAGCTTATATCATGAAGGACCTACCGGGTTATGCGGCAATGAGGATATGGGGCAGATGTCCGCATGGTATGTATTAAGCGCGATGGGTTTCTACCCTGTTGCACCTGGCCAAAACGTCTATTCCATCGGAAGTCCTGAATTCAGCAAAGTAACAATTCACCTTGATAAAACTTACAACGATGGAAAACAGTTTGTTATCGAGGCAAAAAATAATTCCAAAGTGAACAAATACATTCAATCTGCAACCTTAAATGGCAAGCCTTTAAACAAACCGTGGTTCGTCCATGCCGATATTAAAAGCGGAGGAACGCTCATTTTCATAATGGGACCCCAGCCAAATAAGAGTTGGGGCAGTGGAAAAGAAGCAGCACCACCATCAATGACAAATTAAGTTGATGGCTTTTGTGCACCTTTTGTTTCGAAGTATAAAAACCAAATTAAAGTCAATATTGAAAAAGATTCAAGTTAATTAAACAAATAGACAACAAGTACATATCATGAGAATTATAAAATAATATCATGATAATAAATAACTTTTAAGCACATACAAATGAAAAAAGAGAAATTGCAAAAGATTCTGAATGATATAGTTACGGTAAAAATTGCGGTATTAGGCGACTTCTGCCTCGATGCCTATTGGTTTATCGACGAAGCGATGAGTGAAATATCGGTTGAAACCAATCAGGCGACTCGTCCTGTCGCGCAACAACGTTATTCTCTTGGAGGAGCTGGCAATGTTACCAACAACCTCGCAGCCATGAAGATCAAGGATATCCGTGCATTTGGCGTGATCGGGACAGATCCTTTCGGAGCCGAGATGGTGCGGATCATGAAGGAGACAGGCATTCAACCCGAAAATCTGCTTATTCAGGAAGAGAACTGGTACACGCATGCCTATGCAAAACCTTATATAAATGATACTGAGCTGAACCGTGTTGACTTTGGAAATTACAATCATTTATCAAAAGAGACTGCCGATCGATTAATTGAGATCCTGATCCGGGAAATTCCTGAAGTGGATGTCGTCATCATCAACCAACAGGTTCCTTCCGGAATTCATACCGATTACTTTAAAAAGCGATTGGTGGATGTGATCAGGCAATTCCCTCAAAAGACTTTTATCGTCGACAGCCGCAACTTCAACGATTATTACACGGGCGCTATCCGCAAAATGAATGATACAGAGGCTGCCAGATTGTGCGGTCATACCAAAAAACCGGATGATGTGGTTCTCTATTCCGAAGTTGTGTCATCGGCCAAAGAGTTGTATAAACGCTACCAGAAACCACTTTTTATCACGCGGGGAAGCAAGGGTTCTCTCACAATTGACGAGACAGGTATTTCAGAAATACCAGGACTTATGATCCTTTCAAAAGTGGATACAGTCGGCGCTGGCGACAGTTATCTTGCCGGAGCCGCCTCTTCACTGGCAGCTGGTTACGAAATGGAGACTGCTGCACAAATCGGATCTTTTGTGGCCGGTGTTACAGTTCAGAAACTATTTCAGACAGGTACTGCTTCTCCTGAAGAAATCCTCAGAATAGGGACAGATCCCGATTTTATATTTGCTTCGGAATTAGCTGAAGATAAACGACATGCCAACTATCTGCCGGATACTGAAATTGAGATCATCACTAAATGGAAAGATAAACCGCAGATCAAACACGCCATTTTCGATCATGATGGAACCATTTCAACCCTACGTGAAGGTTGGGAACTGATCATGGGTCCGATGATGATCAAAGCAATTTTAGGTGATAAGTTCCTTGATGCAGACGAATCATTATATCTGAAAGTTAAAGCAAGATCAGATGAGTTTATCGACAAGACTACTGGCATTCAGACGCTTGTTCAGATGAAAGGTCTCATTGAACTGATCCGGGAGTTTGGCTGTGTTCCCGATGATAAAATACTCGACGAATTTGGATACAAACAAATCTACAACAACGAGTTACTGATTATGGTCAAAGTCCGCGAAGAAAAGTTCTTAAAGGGTGAACTTTCACTTGAAGATTTTACCTTGAAAAATGCGGTTCCGTTTCTTCAGAAATTACATGATGCCGGAGTCAAACTGTACCTGGCTAGTGGCACCGATGAGGCGGATGTTAAAAGCGAAGCCCGTGTTTTAGGTTACGATCACCTGTTCGAAGGGAGAATCTATGGTGCGGTTGGAGATATCACGAAAGAAGCCAAGAAAATTGTCCTTGACCGTATCCTCGATTCGATCGGTGAATCGGCATTTGGAACCATTGCCACCTTTGGTGATGGTCCTGTCGAAATGCGCGAAACGAAGAAAAGGGATGGAATTGCCATCGGGATTGCCAGCAATGAATTGCGACGCTATGGCCTCAACGAGAATAAGCGTACCCGGTTGATTAAAGCGGGTGCAGATATTATTGTTCCCGATTTTTCGCAGATTCCACAGTTATTAAGCTTGTTAAATATAAATCTTTAGAAAATGCCATACCCAAAATTAGACAGGGATCAACTTGCTATCAAAAAACTGAGCGACAGGAAAAATAAGGTTTATATCGAAAAGGATCATGTTCCTGTCACACAAAAGCCTGCACATCTTTCGGAGTCAGGACAAATGCTCATCGAAAAAACGGCAGGTCGCATCAGGCAGGCCCGTCAGTTGCAACGATCGGTAATGCTCACCTTTGGCGCACATACCATTAAAAACGGGATGGCTCCCACACTGATCGCCCTGATGGAAGAAGGCTGGGTCACCCATCTTTCAACAAATGGTGCCGGCATCATTCACGACTGGGAGTTTGCCTTTCAGGGAAAATCGAGTGAAGATGTTCGTGAGAATGTTGAACTCGGACAGTTTGGAATCTGGGACCATACCGGTTTCAATATCAACCTGGCCCTTATTGTTGGCGCTTATGAAGGTTTGGGATACGGCGAATCGGTCGGTAAAATGATCTCTCTCGAAGGGTTAATGATCCCCGAAATTTCATTTCTGCAAGATGAGGTCGTCAATAATATTAAAACCAATGCAGACCTTGCAGCCGCTGCGGCCGATCTCTCCGGAGTTATTCAGAAATTCGATCTGAAACCCGGATTCATGTCGATTCCCCATCCGTTTAAAAGATATTCAGTACAGGCAAAAGCCTATGAATTGGGAATCCCGTTTACAGGTCATCCCATGTTTGGTCACGACATCATCTATAACCATCCGATGAATCATGGGGCGGCGATTGGCAGGGTTGCCCAGAACGATTTCCTGAGTTTTGCAAAGAGCGTCAGCAATCTTGATTATGGTGTTTACATGTCGATCGGATCGGCAGTGATGTCACCCATGATTTTTGAAAAAGCGCTTTCGATGTCACAGAACCTGATTATACAACAAAATGGTCATATCGATCACCACTATATGCTGATTGTCGACCTTGCAAAATCGGACTGGGACTGGCAGGCAAAAGGGGAACCGCCAATGGATAACCCGGCCTATTACCTGCGTTATTGCAAGACTTTCCAGCGAATGGGTGGTGAAATGGATTACCTGACTGCCGATAACCGCGATTTTTTGCTGGCAATCTATCAGAAGCTGACGGTGTGAAATGATAATAGAGAGGGTATGAGGGAGAGAAAATGAGAAACAAAGTGATCTAATATATTCACATTGTGAATATCTGATATTGAAGGGGTCAAATATAAATAACCCCGGGTGAGCGACCAAAGGGAGTGTAACCCGGGGAAACAACTAAATGACAGAATAAAGGCGCATCTGGAAAGGCTATATGAAACTTTTCTGATCTTTGCGCCGCAGCAGGATATTTTAAACTAATACCATGTTATCATGAACAAAAATGAAATATTAACATTAAAGCAGGAAGCAGAATATCACCTTGTCAACGAACTATTGCCCTTCTGGACTACCCGGATGATTGACAAAACAAATGGGGGTTTCCTAACCCATTTTGACAAAGACGGAAATGACACAGGCGAGGATGAAAAATCACTGATTGCCCAGACCCGTTGTCTTTATACGATCTCCTCTGCCCATCGTGCAGGTTATGGCGGCGGAGCATATGCTGCAA
>Ga0209386_1000197_pt1 | contig 31210 bp, 25 predicted proteins | sample NGEPertwo_FD_184510 | JGI IMG/M metagenome (GOLD analysis project Ga0209386, IMG submission 184510) | Arctic peat soil microbial communities from the Barrow Environmental Observatory site, Barrow, Alaska, USA - NGEE Permafrost154B-two... | ecosystem: Environmental > Terrestrial > Soil > Wetlands...
CCTAATTTTAGAAGCTAAGTGGCAAACAAATTCGTTGTCAAAATTCCAGAAATGGTAAACTAATTCAATGTCAGGAGTGGTAAACTAATTCGCTGTCAATTGGTAAACTAATTCATTGACATTCACAGTTTACATTAATGATTTTGTTAAAACTATTTATTCCAAATTACTTTATTTACAATTTTAGTATAACTTTGAATGATTTTTATGACCTTAACCGATACATTTTCATCTACATATGCCGGAACGTCAATTCCTGTATCTCCATTTTCCCACATTAATCTAGATAATTCAACCGCCTGCAAGATGTCTTCAGTATTTATTCCACCTAATATCACTCCCCCTTTATCAAAGGCCTCTGGTCTTTCGGTTGAAGTTCTTAAGGAGACAGACGGGAACTTAAGGATTGCCGTTTCTTCAGGAAGTGTACCACTATCTGATAATACACAAAATGCATTCAATTGCAACTTATTGTAGTCAAAAAATCCAAAAGGTTGAAGGCTGCGAACGAGAGGATGAAAAACAAATTCTCTTTCGTTAATGAATTTTTTACTTCTTGGATGGGTTGAATAAACTACCGGCATATTATAATTCTCAGCAATTTGGTTTATCGCTGTCATTAAGAAGAGGAAATTCTTTTCATTGTCAATGTTTTCTTCTCGATGAGCTGAAACTAAAATATATTTTTCTTTTTCAAGTTTTAACTGGTTTAAAACATCGCTATTATTTATTTGGTCTCTATATTTATTAATGACTTCAGCCATAGGAGAACCAGTCACATAAATATGTTCTTTCCGTATTCCTTCTGACAATAAATACCTTCGGGCATGTTCTGTATAAGGCAAATTAATGTCACTGATATGGTCCACAATTTTTCGGTTTATCTCTTCCGGCAAGTTTTCATCAAAGCACCTGTTGCCAGCTTCCATATGAAAAATTGGCGTTTTTAAACGCTTAGCAGAAATGGCAGAAAGAGCTGAATTCGTATCGCCTAATATCAGCAAAGCATCTGGTTTCTCACTATGGATTAAATCATAAGATTTCGCAATGATATTTCCCATTGTCTCCCCGAGCGATCCCCCCACGGAGTCAAGGTAGTAATCAGGCTCACGCAACCCTAAATCTTCAAAAAAAACTTTGTTCAAAGAATAATCCCAGTTTTGCCCTGTATGCACCAAAATATGATCAAAATATATATCACATTTTTTTATAATTTCACTTAATCGTATTATTTCTGGTCTTGTTCCTATAATGGTCATAACTTTTAACTTTTTCATTTAAATTTTCTCCTTATTGCTTACAAATAATAATGTGGATAATCCTCCTGATGGTTTTTTAACCAATTTGCTAACTCTTGAAACATAATATCGTAATCAGGTATTTCATAATTTATTTTCCTGTTACCTCTTATTAAAGATTTATCAACTATATAATTGTCATCTGCGATGATTTGTACCGTGCCATCTTTAAAGTTTTTACTAAACATCGTAAGCAAATCATATTTGCTTATAATATGATTGTTAACCATGTTTTCCAAACCAGCGGCATCCTGTTTAGCCACCTGTTCTATTATCTTTGCAAGCTCCAGAGTAGTAATCCCCGTCCACATTGCTCTTGTGTATCCTTTTACTTGTTTAGACTGTTTCATAAACCAGTTAAGCAATCCAATTCCATCTTTATTAATATCTGGTCCAACCAAAGATGTACGAATCGTAAAGTTTTTGTCATCATATAATTCACCTAAAGCTTTTGTTCTTGCATAAAAACTTTCACCATCTCTAAAATCAAACTCAGAATATCTTCCTTTTCTCCCGGAGAAGACGCAATCTGTGCTCACACTAATGACTTTAGTAGGTAAAATGCAAGTTAATTTTGCAAGTAAGTGTGGTAAGTAAGCATTTATATATACAGCTGCTTCTTTATCATTTTCCGCAAAATCATTAACAATAGTATCACAATAAACGACTGCATTATAAGCGTCCTGTGTAATTGTTTCTTGTATTAATACCCTATCATAAATGCTGGTATTCAATGATTTGCAATCCTTACAAATCGCTTTTTCAAGGCAAGTCACATCATGTCCATTTTCTGACAAATAAATAGCAATCATATGCCCGGCTTTTTTATCAGAACCTAATATTAAAAACTTCATTTTACTTCTCCCGCATTTAAATAATCCAATTTTGCTCTATCTCTGCTGAAATTTTCCAGTTCTTTTTTTACATAATCCAGCTGCAATAGTTTTTCTTTTATCTGAGTCACCGTCAAAAGCGCTGTATTATTGGAATTAAACTCCGTTAAGATGTTACGTTCTTTTTCTCCTTCTACAAAGTATAGATCATAATTTAAATCACGTTTATCTGCTGGCACACGGTAGAAACTACCCATATCAATAGCATGGGCACATTCTTCATTAGTAAGAAGGGTTTCATACATCTTCTCTCCATGCCTAATTCCAATAATGTCAATTGAGTTTTCTGCATCAAATAGTTCTTTCACCGCCTGTGCTAAATCCCCAATTGTTGACGCTGGGGCTTTCTGCACCATTATATCACCACTATTCGCATTCTTAAAAGCAAAAATTACAAGCTCTACAGCTTCTTCAAGGCTCATAATAAATCTTGTCATATTGGAATCTGTAATTGTAAGGGTTTTTCCAGCTTTAATCTGATCAATAAATAAAGGGATGACAGAACCTCTTGAACACATAACGTTTCCATATCGTGTGCCACAAATCAGTGTTTTCTTTGGGTCTATCGTTCTTGACTTTGCCACGAGAACCTTTTCCATCATAGCTTTTGATGTTCCCATAGCATTTATGGGATAAGCTGCTTTATCAGTTGACAAGCAAATCACCTTTTTAACTCCAGCTTCAATAGCTGCTGTCAATACATTATCTGTACCAATAATATTGGTTTTTACGGCTTCCATCGGAAAAAACTCACATGAAGGCACCTGTTTTAATGCTGCTGCGTGGAAAATATAGTCCACACCATGCATTGCATTTTTAACACTATTTATATCACGAACATCCCCAAGGTAAAACTTCAACTTGTCATTATGATACTTCTTTCGCATCTCATCCTGTTTTTTTTCATCGCGAGAAAAAATTCGGATTTCTTCAATATCTGTTTTTAAAAATCTATTTAGTATTGCATGACCAAATGAGCCAGTCCCACCCGTTATCAATAGTGTTTTTCCCTTAAACATAATGTATACCTCTTTCCATCATTTTAGAAGTTGCTGTTTAATAAGTTCAAACATTTCGCTCCAGGAATCATGATTCTGCGAAATGAAACTTTCATATTTCTTACGTGTATTATAGGAATCAATAATTGCATCTGCCCATGCTTCTGCATCATCGTAAATAATGAACCTTGCTCCTTCATAACCATCAGCTGTTTCTCTTGCATATGGCAAATCTGAAACAATAATCGGAAGTCCAAAATGTGCTGCTTCCAATAAAGGCAAACCTGCCGTTTCCAAATAGCTTGGAAAAAGCATCAGATCCATCTCTGGGTACAATTCCATAAGTTTCGAGTATTCCAAGTTACCTAGAAATTCAATATTATTTCCCATCGCCACATTATTCATCTGTATGAAATCTTTTTTCCCTATAGTCAGAAATAGTTTTATATTATCATAAATATCTTTTCTTTTCTGATAAATAATCATCAAAGCTTCATATATTATTTTGTGATTTTTAAACGCCATATTGAATGCTGGGTATATGATTTTAAAAGTTTTATTATCTTCGGCGCCTCTTTCTTCTTTTCTTATGAACTCTTGGAGTTGTATTGCAGGCTTAATAACCTTAATCCTATCTAGGGAGATTTTGAACACTCTATTGCTAGCTTCTTTCATCCATTCACTCTGCACAACCAGTATATCCTTTTTATGAAAATTTTTCCTAACAAACCAAGGATATATGTTTTTATATAGCCAAAGCTTTCTTTCCTGATTATTAAGAATTGACCATTTATAGTCATACATCGGCAAGGATTGATGGTAGTATATGATCTGTTTTACATTTTTACCAAGTCTAACCCCAGTATTCTGTAGCGAAACAATCAAATCAGGTTCAATTTGATTGTCCTTAATCCATTTCTCCAAACCAACATTATCCCAACAAATTCTACCAATCCATTTCCTTTTATAAGCATCCTTAATTATTTTAATATTATCACTTTGATACTTCTGTATTTCTTGTGCTGTACAAAAAATATAGTAAGTATTTACTTTATCATAGAGTGGAATATCATTTAAAAATTGAGAAAGAACTGTCAATGCCCCTCCAGATGTAGTCGCTGTGCTATTTACAAAAATATTTTTACTGATTGCATTATTCTTTAACATTTCACTTCCTATCAAATTGCATTATTTGTTTTGTTATACCCTGTATTTTTTTTGCAAATATATAAGTATAATAATATGGTAGCCCCATAAAATACCCAAACTTGGAAATTGCTCCTTTTTCGATTGCCAAAGCAATGTAATTCTTTTTACCTATATCGTCATAAATATGAGGATTCATCGTCACTAATAAAGTTCTTGTTCCTCTGTTTAAAAAGGTTCTGCCACTAGTAGTAAAAATGCTATCTCCCATTATATCATAATATTTTTTGACTAATAGAATCCACTGATTTTCGAACGGGCCAGTAAGAAAGTCATTACTATCTCTATCAATATGAACTCTGGATTGTATAAAGACATTTTTCAAAACAGCTATTTCCCCCCCATTTATGCAGTCAAATAAAAAAGGCCTGTCTGCTATTTTCCCATATAATTCCTGATTTAATTTTGCTTTCTTCAACAATTTTGTTTTGTATACAATTGAGCAAAATGGAACAGGTAGTCCCTTAAATAATTCCTTTGCAAACTGTCCCGCGTTCTTGTATATAAGTACTTTACTTAATTTAGTATCCTTCCATTTACTTTCATGGGGGAATTCATTAAGTTCTGTTAATGCTGCTACTATAGTAATTTCCGAGTTACTATTTAAAATCTTTAATACCTCTTCTATATATTTAGGGTGTATTAAATCATCATCGTGAAATATTATTGTCCATTCCTTCGATGAAAGGTCTTGGGCTTTCTTAATATTATTTAGTCCCCCTATATTTTCTTTATTAATGATTACTTTTACTCTTTCGTCATCTATTTTAGAAACCATCTCCGCGGTCTCACCAATACTATAATTATCTAAAACTGTCATTTCAATAGCTCCTATTGACTGATTCAATAAGCATCGAATCGTTTCAAGAAGAAACTGACCTCGGTTATACGAAAGTATAAAGATATCAATGTCCCTATTAGTATAATTTCCCATGAATAATTCCTCTTATAACTCAAGATTATTTTTACAAATCACCTATATAATCGATGGTTTTGACCAAACCATCATGAAATCTAATTTTCGGCTGCCACCCTGTTTCACTATAAAATTTTTCAATTTCCGGCTTTAAACTAAAACAATTATTAATAGTATAAGGAATTTCCCCAAATCTTAATAAACTGTTTGAATTGGTGGCAACTTTTATATCTTCTATAAAATCCTTTAACTTTCTAGTGTCATTACTTGCAAAATTATAGGGACCATCAGCGCAATCTATTTCAATTAATTTTATAATACCTTCAATTGCGTCAGATATATATAAGAAATTCCACATATGAGTGCTTTCTGTAAACTGGCATACTTCATTTTTAAGCATTTTCCTAATTGTGGAAATAATCAAAGAGTTTTCGTAATCTCCAGGACCATAAATGCTAAAAAATCTAGGCTCTTTAAACGATACTCCTTTTTCTTTGCATTCTTTAATTGCGTTCTCATAATATTTTAATTTGCTCTTCCCATACTCTGTAACAGGTCTGCAAATGGTTTCTTCAGAAATAATGGTATCGTAATTTCCATACTCGGCTTGGGAGCCTGCGCTAATAATTTTTTTACAATTTAATCTTAGGGCTGCATTAAGCGCTTCCATCGAATACTTATAGTTTTCTTGCTGTTTATGGCTGTCGTTACGTTCATTCCCCCTGGTGCCATTCCAAGCGAATGAAATAAAATAATCGCATTCGGTATTAATGATTTTATCGAGATTAAAATAGGAATTCATATCAATTTCTATGATTTCAACATTTCTCTTGTTTGCTAGTATATGCTTTTTTTTAGAATTTGGCCTAATAATAGCATAAATGTAATAACCTTCTTCGCATAACCTATTTATTAACGCTTCACCAATAAAACTAGTTGCTCCTGTTATTATTACTTTTTTCACTAGTATTCTCCCTTTGCTTTATTTATTAAAGGTTTTTTAAGTATTCGTAAATTTCTCTGTCCAAAGCAGGTTCTTGATCATTATTGAAATTTCCAACAGCTAATTTAGGATACACATAGGTATCTTCTGGTAAAACAACTTCAATTATGATTGGCAAATCATCTTTAATCATATCTTGAATTATGGAGACTTCCTCTAAACAGCTTAACTTCTGATACCTTAAATCATAGGCACCAGCTATCTTTTCAAAATCAGGTACTGTATATCCCCCACAACTTTTTGTTTGAACATAATTTGAATCAAAATACATTTCTTGAAAGTGCCTAATCATCCCAAGGGCATGATTATTAAAGATTACTATTTTAATAGGTAGCTGGTCTCTTGCTATTGTTTGCAATTCTTGAATATTCATTTGAATACCTCCATCGCCACTAAAAGAAATCACCTTTTTCTTGTGTCCATAATAAGCCCCTATCGCCGCAGGCAAAGAATATCCCATAGCTCCATGCCCACCAGAAAAAAGTATTTTCTGGTTTTCTTTTGTTTGAAATGACTGAGCAATCCAAACTTGATTTTGTCCTACATCTGTTGTTATTATTGTATGGTCCTCAACAATTCGACTTATTTTTTCGACAAAATCATTTGGAAGTTGTTGATCCATATCCTTTAGTTTTTCCCTTATTTCGTAGCAAACCAGGAGCCAATCATCATGTATATTCAAATTTTTTTTTGCAAGTTTAGAATTTAAATATGGGACTAAATTTTCAAGATTTGCTATTATTTGATATTCATCTTGTTTTATTTTGTTTGAAAGCTCCATAGGGTCAACATCAACTCTTATCAATTTTGCCTTCGCAGCAAAATTCTCCAAGTTGTTACCCGTTTGTCTATAATCAAGCCTGCTTCCAAATGATACTATTAAATCACTTTTGTCTAATATGAAGTTTGCTGCTCTATCCCCATATGCTCCAATAAATCCAAAGCCCGTTACTTCGTTAGGGCTCATTACATCTACAGCTAGCATGCTCGAAACCACTGGAACTTTCAAATTATTCATCATTTCCCTGAAATTCTTGGTCATACCACTCGTTTTTATCCCAGCACCTACTAAAATACACGGCCGCTTTGCATGTTTTATTTCATTAAGTATCATATCAAATTCAATAGTATCATTGGTTATAATCTTTTTATTCGGGATAAAATCTTCCAAACTATCCACTTCAATATCAGCACGCAAGACATCCATAGGTATATCAAGCAAAACGGGTCCCGGCCTACCATCCAAACATAAGAAATACGCTTTTTGAAGGTAATATTTAATTTTGTTTGCATCATTAACCTGTGCAGCATATTTTGTTACGCATTTAACCATTGAGACAATATCTGTTTCTTGAAAACCCTTTTGCCTAGCAAATGTACCTAATCTGCTTTCATAAGTATTCACTTGACCCGTAATGAATATTGTCGGAACAGAGTCGAAGTAAGAATTGCAAATTCCAGTTATTAAATTTGTTGCTCCTGGTCCGCTTGTGGCGTACGCCACCCCTGGTCTCATTGAAGATGAATATCCACATGCGGCAAATGCAGCCGCTTGCTCGTGATAATTATTGTGTGCTCTTATACTATCATGATACTTATCAAAAGAGTCCATAAGATGAGTAACCATGCCTCCTGGATACCCAAACACATCAGTTATACCTTTCGCTATTAAAGTTTCTGCTATATAATCAGATACTTTCACACGGTTCTCCATTTCTCAATTAACATTCGTTTTTTATACATTCAACTATTCTAGTAAGCATGTCTTTTGTCATACCCGGATACACTCCTACCCAAAAGGAATCCTTCATTATTCTATCTGTATTCTCCAGATTTCCTACCACACGATAGCCTTCTTGGGTATTTCTAATATCATCAAAACATGGATGCTTAATAATATTACCTGCAAACAACATTCTTGTTTGGATTCCATTTTTTTCTAAATACTGAACCATCTTATTTCTGTCAATACCACTTTCAACCGTAATCAAAAATCCAAACCAACTTGGATCAGAATTGGTTTCTGCCTTTGGCAAAATTATTTTATCTGAAATATCCGTGAGCCCTTCCATTAAAGTGTCAAAGTTTTTCTTCCGTTTTTCTATAAATCCTGTTAATTTTTTTATTTGTGCGCATCCAATCGCCGCCTGCATATCCGTCGCTTTCAAATTATATCCAAAATGAGAATATACATATTTATGGTCATAACCAAGAGGAAGTTCCCCAAATTGTTTATCAAATCTATGATTGCATAAATTATCAACGCCTGAAGGGCATTCGCAATCTCTTCCCCAATCTCTCATTGACTTCATTATTTTATTTAAAAGTGGGCTATCTGTGTACACAGCCCCCCCCTCACCCATAGTCATATGGTGAGGCGGATAAAAACTTGATGTACCTATGTCTCCAAATGTTCCAGTGTATTTCCATTCTCCATTTAAACAGTATTTTGATCCTAACGAATCACAGTTGTCCTCAATTAGCCAAAGGGTATATTTATCGCAAAATTCTTTAACGGCCTTAATATTAAAAGGGTTTCCCAATGTATGCGCCAGCATCACTGCCTTGGTTTTATTTGAAATTGCTTTTTCAAGCATTGTTACGTCCACGTTATAGCCTGGAATGGTTACATCAACAAACACAGGAATTGCGCCAAATTGAATAATTGGTGAAACAGTTGTTGGGAAACCTGCTGCCACGGTAATCACTTCATCACCCCGTTTTACTTGGCGCTTTCCAAGTAATGGTGAAGTTAAAGTCATAAAGGCAAGTAAATTTGCTGAGGATCCCGAATTTACCAATGTACAATATTTTGTATTTAAGAAATTAGAAAATTCTTGTTCAAAGTCTTTAGTGTATTTACCTGAAGTAAGCCAAAATTCAAGAGAACTGTCTACTAGATTGACCATCTCGTTCGAATCATATATTCTTGTTGCATATGGGATTCTATCACCTGGTTTATACTCTTCTTTCTTATGGTATTTCATACAATACTCGGCAACCTGCTTAAGAATTTTTTGTCTTGCTTCGTATTCCTCTAAATTTTCAAACATATTTTTCCCCTGTCTAACTCATATTATAAATCAATAAACTAATGCCTTTCTAAATACTCAATAATTTGGTTCTCAGTGTATTTAGAAATATCTTTACTTTCAAGATAAGCTTTGCTCCATTCCACCGTTTTATCTATCGCTGTCTCAATATCCCAGCAGGGTTTCCAACCCAATATATTTTTTGCCTTTGAACAGTCAAGCTTTAAGAATTGTGCTTCATGTGGACCACTGTCAGATTTACTTTCCCACTTTTGTTGACAACCCCAAGATTTACAAAACAAACTAACAAGTTTACCTGTATTAATACAACTTTTATCATCGGGTCCAAAATTATAGTTTCCTTCATATTTGTTTTTTTCTTCATACTGTTTTTGCGCAAGTACCAGGTATCCGGACAAACAGTCCAAAACATGTTGGTAAGGCCTTATGGCATACGGATTTCTTACAATAATTGTTTGCCCTTGTTCTGCTGCTCTGACACAGTCAGGAAGTATTCTATCCTCGGCAAAATCTCCACCCCCAATAACATTACCAGCTCTTGCTGTCGATATGGCAGGTGCATCATCATCGTAGAAAAACGAATTTTTATAACTATATGTTACCAATTCTGAACATGATTTTGAATTTGAGTATGGATCATGCCCACAAAGATTTTCGTTTTCCCTATAACTCCAATACCACTCCATATTTTCATAAACCTTATCCGTCGTTACATTTACTACTGATTTTACCGAATGACAATTTCTAATTGATTCTAAAAGATTAACTGTCCCCATCACGTTTGTTTCATATGTATAAACTGGCCTGTTATATGATTCTCTTACCAAGGGTTGAGCTGCTAAGTGAAAAACAATATCCGGCTTTGCTTCCAGCATGGAGTCCTGAAGATGCTCCAAATCATTCATTTCACCTATTACCGATTTTACCTTATTATTCATACCTAGTATATTATATAGGCTCTTCTCGTTTGGCTCCAGTGCATAACCTGTAACCTCTGCCCCCATGTAAAAAAGCAGTTGGCAAAGCCAAGCACCTTTAAACCCAGTATGTCCTGTAATAAACACTTTTTTATTTTCCCAAAATTCCTTATTAATATTCATAAACACCACTTCATCCAAGGCGCATTATTATCTGATATCAATTTTTCTAAATATTCCCGATCTCTTTGGGTATCCATACACTGCCAAAACCCATCATGTCTGTATGCCATTAATTGGCCTTCTTTTGCCAGTTTTTCAAGGGGATCTCGTTCTAGTATTGTGTCATCCCCCTCTATGTAATTTAAAATGTCTGGTTCAAGAACCATAAAACCACCATTTATCCATCCTCCATCTTCTTTTGATTTTTCGGAAAATGAATGAATTTGGTCATTGTCTTCTACATCAAGCACGCCGAATCTTCCACCAGGTTGTATTGCAGTAATTGTAGCTGTTTTCCCGTTTTTGTTATGGAATTTTATCAGCTCATTTATATCTAAATCAGAAACCCCATCCCCATATGTTAACAAAAACGTTTCATTATTGATGTAATCCATTACCCTTTTAATTCTCCCACCGGTCATAGTATTTAATCCCGTATCTACCAAGGTAACCTTCCAAGGCTCTGCCACATTATTGTGAATTGTCATTTCGTTATCCGCCGCAAAATCAAACGTTATATCAGACCGATGTAAATAATAGTCCGCAAAATATTCCTTTATTTGATAGCCTTTATATCCACAGCAAATTATGAATTCATTAAACCCAAAGTGAGAATAGGTTTTCATAATATGCCAAAGAATTGGCATTCCCCCTATTTCTATCATCGGTTTTGGTTTGAGATGAGATTCCTCTGATATTCGTGTTCCTAGACCACCAGCAAGAATTACTACTTTCATTGAATTGCCTCCATTAGTTTCAAAGTTTTTGAAAATACATAAATCAACCTTTATTGTATCTCAATTTCTGATTTTTATCCATTCACTTACATAATATTTACAGTCAGCCTCTTCGTTTTGTTTTTTCCATTTTTCAGTGAAATATTCCTTTGGTTCTATCACTATTTTTTCTTTACTTTTATTAAGGAATGCCGCCCATGCGCTAAAGCCACTATTTGAAATAATATTATGCTTGCATAAAGACATTAATTGCATATCTCGGTAGCTTTTAGCACCGTAATTCCAATCTACATATATCGTATTTTCATTTGTTAAACCCAATTTTTCAAATTCCAATTTACACCATTGAATGTCATCTGAAAAAACATAAAACTTTGGATCTAGAACAAATTCATTTATATACCTTATTGCATTCTCATAATATCTTATTGAAACTTCTGCATAAACATCGTTCAAATTTAAATAGTCTCCCCGCCTAACATGGATACTTACGGAATTATTTAATTCAATGTCCCTGTTCAGTTTCAAATTTTCTTCTTCTGTAAATTGCGGGAAAGTAAACACTTCAAACAATTTCTCTTTAATATCATTAAAGTATCTTCCAAATGGCCAATACCCCCAAAAGTATGTTTCTCTCTTATTGTCAAGCGCCTCCTTTGGAAGTTCATCAACATTAAAAATTATTCCTCCCCAAAAGGGTTTACCTGTATAATATAATTTGGGTATAATCCCAATCTTAATTAAAAGCTTCAGCAGCTTCGTCTTTCTCAAAACTCTTGCAATTATGTTTTTTGATATATATATATCATACTTAAAAGATCCTTGATATTCTGGTACAATAACATCAAACACTTCTTTAAGTTTATACTTTTCCTTGCCTAAACGCTTGTACCATATAAAATCCACTTCTGGATCCAATCCTTTGTTTTTTAGGTAAAGTAAAAATGCATAAGCAGACATTTGGCTAGCTAATCCACCATCCATATAAATTATTTTCTTATAATCCATCCAAAATTCCCCATCTAGTTTCAATTAATAGTTTAATTTACGTCTATTATTTTTTGAAAATTTTCTTTATAATACCCGTATATCCATGTGTTTGTATCGAATTTGCAATACGCATCCTTGCCTTGAATAATTCAAGGAATATAATTCGAATATGATTAACTTGAGTTTTTTTCTTATTTTCAAGTAATCCTACTATAGTATCAGAAAATGCAGCACCTTTAAATTCATCAATTTTATTTGAGTTTAAAAAGTTTTCAATGTTTTCAATATAATTCAAATATTCCTCTTTAGTGACTCCTTTTAAATAAGTAATTAAACTGTCAATATTTTCAAAATCACAGTAATTAACATAACATCCTCTTGGTATATATTGCTCAATATTCGATGCGCCCCAATAAATAGGAACTACTTTACATATAAAACAATCCCATATTTTCTCTGTAACGTATCCATTAAGATTTTTTTGATTTTCAAAACAAATCGCAAATCTATAATTTTTATATATATCCGCTTTAGAACTGGACATTCCTCTATAATTCTTGTGTTCTCTATTATCCCATCCAGTCCCCCAAAACTCAAAATCTTGTTTAGAATGTTCTTCAAAGTAATTGATTACTTCCAACCTTTTTGAATATAATTCATCTGGGTGTTTTGATTGTTTTTTTCCAGATATGTTCGTCAGTAAATTTTTATTTTCAAAACTAGTCAATGGGCTATACTTAAAGAAATCAACGCAATAGTTAAATTTTATAAACATATCTCCATCTACTAAGTCATCATTCCAGCTTAAAATATAGTCGAAATATTTTTTAAGATACACCAAATTTTTTTCCTCATGGGTTATGTCTACAGCCGGTGGCTCAAAGGCAATATATACATTGATGAAATCCTTAAATTTTGATAGTAATTTTACGTCAATATTTCCAAAAAATAAAACTACGTTACCTTTTGATAATTGCTGCATCTTCGTTGCATCTACAAGGTTAATACCTTTCGTCTCTAATATCTCCCTTACAATACATATGGGGTTCCGGCCTTCTCCTGAAGAAAAAAAAGTGTTCTTTTCTATAAACATTGATTCAAAATCATGGCCAATAGATGGCACAATTGCAATTTGTTTTTGTTCATTAGTCTTATTTTTCACATTTTGCATGCTATGGAACTTCTCCTTTGTTTCTTTTTAATGTCTATTATATTTTGTAATTTCATATTAACCCAAACAATAGGTCAATTTTCTCTCTGCAATCATAATGATGATTACCCAAAAAAAGTCCATTGTCATGAAGATTATTAGCCGCATCAAGCTTTTCAAAAACAGTATAGTCAAAATACTTTATAACTTCATTTCTGGTAAAATTCCCAGCGACAATCGGTCTGCATTCAACCCCATTCTCTCGCAAAATTTTCACCACTTCATCACGTTTGCCACTTTCTTTAAAAATAATAGAAAATCCAAAGAAAGAACTGTTTCCTTCACTCTGCTGGATTTTCAAATCAGGCCTGTTAAAAAACTTAGCACTGAAATATTCACCATTCAATTTTCTATATGTTATGAATCCATCTAATTTTTTTAACTGCTCTCGGCCAATCGCTGCTTCCATTTCGATAGGTCTTACGTTGTATCCTGGTAATATAAAATTAAACATCTCATAGAAGTCATTACCACTTTTATTGTAAATACTGCTATCTTTACTTAGATTTCTTGTCCATCCATGGCTTCTAATGGATTTCATTATATCATAAATAGCATTATCATTAGTCAAAACCATTCCACCTTCCATCGTAGCCATATGATGGGAATAGAAAGTACTGAAAGTTCCGACTGTACCAAAAGTTCCTGCATATTTTCCATGATAAGTTGCACCCATTGCTTCGCAATTGTCTTCAATAAGAATTAACTTATTTTTTGTACATATTTCTATCAAAACATCAAAGTTATTTGGGTTCCCAAGCAAATTAACTGCAAAAATTGCTTTTGTCTCTTTTGTTATTGCAGCTTCCAGGATATCAAGATTTATATTTAAAGTATTAATATCTATATCTACAAATCTTAGTTTTAAACCATATTGCTGCAAAACGGTATAAGTTGTTGCCCAAGAGACAGCCGGTACTATTACTTCATCTCCAGCTTTTAAATCATATTTCTCCGATAAAACAAGTGCAGCTATTGCTATCAGATTTGCTGATGAACCTGAGTTTACCATAACTGCATATTTTGCTCCAAAATATGCAGCAAATTCTTTTTCGAATTCTGAAACCTCTTGTCCCATAGTGAATGAATTACTATTAACCACTCTATTTATTGCTTCAATTTCTTTTTTATCCCATGTATCTGATGCCAGTGGATATTGTATTTCCATAAAATTTTACCTCTTATATTACTTCTCTTCCTATATTTATTTGGTTTAAATACCATTCATAGGTTGATTTCAAACCTTCTTCAAATTCTATTTTTGACTTCCATCCAAGTTCATTAATTTTTGTTGTATCTAAGACTTTTCTGTGCATTCCATCTGGTTTTGATATGTCGAAAACCAAATTACCATTATACTCGATTACTCTTTTGACAGTTTCCGCAATCTCTTTCACCGTTGCATCTATACCCGTTCCAATATTTATAAATTCAGCTTTATTATAGTTCTCCATAACAAACACGACAGCATCGGCCATATCATCAACATTCATGAGTTCTCTGTATTGACTCCCACTACCCCATATTTCAACATATGCTTTATTATTTAACTTCGCATGGTGCATCTTCCTTATGAGTGCTGCAACTATGTGTGAATCATCTGGGTTAAAGTTATCGTTAATCCCATATAAATTTGGAGGCATAATGCTAACATAATCCAATCGATATTCTTTGTTATAGTATTCGCATGCCTTAAGTCCGGCTATTTTTGCTATTGCATACCCTTCATTTGTAGGCTCAAGTTTTCCAGTCAATAGATATTCTTCCTTTAATGGTTGTTTTGCATTAGTTGGATATATACACGAACTACCAAGGAACACTAGTTTCTTAATACCATTTTTAAATGATGAATTTATTACATTGGTTTGAATTTGTAAGTTTTCCATAAGAAACTCTGCCGGTTGGTTAATGTTTGCTCCGATTCCACCAACCTTAGCTGCGGCTAAAATTACACATTCTGGTCTTTCTATTGCTAAGAATTCCTCTGTTTTAAATTGATTTTTTAAATCTAACTCTTTTGAAGTCTTCTTGACAATACAACCATACCCTTCACTTTCTAATTTTCTTACAATTGCTGAGCCAACCATACCTCGATGCCCTGCCACATATATTTTAGAGTTTTTTTCCATATTACCCTTCCATATTCTTAATCAAATGTTTTTCCTAACAAATTCTTCTTTGCTAACAAGTTTTACATCTTCTACGACCATTTCTTTAATTAATGTCTTAAATGATGTTTTCGTTGGATTCCAGCCCAAAACAGTCCTGGCCTTAGTTGGATCTCCTAAAAGTTGCTCAACTTCTGTTGGTCTGAAATATTTAGGATCAATTTCAACTAAGATATTTCCACTTTCTTTATCTAGTCCTTTTTCTTCAATACCTTTACCTTGCCATTCAATATCTATTCCAACCTCTTTAAAAGCCAATTCACAAAATTCTCTTACCGTATGCATTTCTCCCGTAGCGATTACAAAATCATCAGGTTTTTCGTGCTGCAATATAAGCCACATACATTCCACATAATCCTTAGCGTGACCCCAATCTCTCAATGCATTTAAATTCCCTAAATACAGCTTTTTTTGCTTCTTATGTGCTATTCTTGCTGCCGCAAGTGTAATCTTTCTTGTTACAAAGGTTTCACCTCTTCTAGGAGATTCATGGTTAAATAAAATGCCGTTAGAAGCAAACATTCCATATGCTTCACGATAGTTTTTTGTTATCCAAAATCCATATAACTTTGAAACCCCATATGGGCTGCGCGGATAAAATGGAGTAGTCTCTTTTTGTGGCACTTCTTGCACCAAACCATATAGCTCTGATGTTGAGGCTTGATATATTCTGGTTGTTTTTTCTAAACCCAGCAATTTTACTGCTTCCAAAATCCGTAGAGTTCCAATTCCGTCTGCATTTGCCGTATATTCTGGCGTTTCAAAAGACACTTGCACGTGTGATTGTGCTGCCAAATTATATATCTCGTCAGGCTTTATTTTTTGAACCAACGAAATCAGACTTGACGAGTCTGTCATATCGCCATAATGGAGATGCAGTTTTCTCTCTTTATGCATATCCTCTATTAATTCCTCAATATATAAATGCTCAATTCTACCAGTATTAAATGAAGAACTTCTACGCAATAGCCCATGAACTTCATACCCTTTCTCCAGTAATAATTCAGCAAGGTATGAACCATCCTGTCCCGTAATTCCCGTAATTAATGCTATTTTAGTCATATTAAACCTCCAGGTTCGTTACCATGACATTTCCAATCTTATAATATCCTCTTCTACCAAATTTGTTCCGATTTGTACTTCAATGATTTCAAGATCTGTAATCGCTCTAATCCCGTGCTTCATTCTTTCATCGATTTTTATAACATCTCCTGCTGTAACTTCTTTTCTTGATCCTTCTAAATATAATAATCCTTTACCTGATATTACCGTCCATACTTCTTTTCTATACTCATGATATTGATAGCTGATTTGCTTTCCCGATGCAATAAGAAGCTTTTTGGTTAGTGCACCTTCGCTCCATTCTAAAACTTTATATTTACCCCAGCGTTTTCTTTCATACATTGGTCTGTTATTTATGGATGCGATTGTTTCTTTAAGTTTATAGGTCTCGTCTTTTCTTGCCACTAATATGCCATCATTACTTGCTATTATGACTGAATCGGAAATCCCCATTGCTACAATTGGTAACTCTAAGTCATTTATTATATGGGTGTTCTTGCATGTGTCTTCAATCACCACATTACCCTCTGCCATATTTTTCATTTCCTGGGTAATGGTTTGCCAGGTTCCTAAATCCATCCATTTTTTATCATATTTTATTACTTTTATATTCTCAGCCTTCTCTACTATTTCATAATCAAAACTTGTTTTTTTAAGCGTTTTAAAGGTTTCCTTCATGTTTTCATATTTAAAATCATCGACAAAATACTTTTCCTCTAAAATTTTCAATACATAACCAAGTCTTACACCAAATACTCCGCAATTCCATAGTGCACCTTGCTCAATTAATTTCTCCGCTTCATCTATATTCGGTTTTTCTTTGAAATAGGAAACATCATGCGAACTACTTGAATTGTTTAACTTTTTTTTGTTTACAACCGGAATCACATACCCATATTTTTCAGTTGGAAAAGTAGGAATAGCTCCTATTAAAATCAAATCTGCTCCATATTTAAATGCATCTTCAATTTCAGCCACTTTATTGAAATATTCAAGATCCACATATGGATCAACCGGTAAAATAGCAATTATCTCATCCCTGCCTATTTTTTTTTCACTATATAAGTATGCACACGCTAATGCAATTGCAGGAAAGGTATCTCGTCGTTCAGGTTCTATCACAATATTAACATCTTCTCCTAGTTGAAGCATTATCATATCTCGTTGAGAAGCGCTCGCTGCAATAGTTATGGAATCCCAACCTCCAACCTCTTTTATTTGTCGGTAAACACGTTGAACCATAGACTCAGGTTGTCCATTTTTATTTTTTAGCAACTTTAGAAATTGCTTTGACCTGACATCATTTGATAATGGCCAAAGTCGTTTACCTGAACCCCCGGATAATAAAATTAAATGCATATGATTCTCCCGCTAACTTCCTTTAATTATCTCTTCACAATCTGTTTTATCATATTCAGCTCTTCCACTTTAAAAACCACCAGCAACCCAAAATAAATTAATATCGCCACCGCGACCGGTATCCCAAGTTGCACAACCCTCATATAAATGACATCCGCCATTGGCATTACCCCGAATATATATATCAAATAAGAACTACCAACCGCAACAAGAGCTGCTACGGTTATCTTTAATAGTTTTCTTTTTGATCTCATTAGTAGAACATGCGGATATTTCCTTTTCATCCCAGCAAAAAGCATGACGGTGATCACCAAATACGAGATGCTGGTAGCCAGTGCCAGTCCGCTAAGCGCCATAAATTGAATCAAAATCAAGTTTAGTATTATGTTTATTATAACACCTATCCCAGCAAAAATCATTGGTGTTTTCATATCGTGCATAGAATAGTAGGCTTGAATCATCAGGGTGTTTAAAGATAAAAATAGCAATCCCATGGAATAGTAAAAAAAAGCAGACCCAGTCATGGATGTAGCCACAGGGTCGAAAACTCCCCGTTCATAGATAATTTGAACAACTTGACCACTATATACCATCGCCCCTAGCGAGCAAGGAATAGCAACTATAGCAACCAAGGTCATTCCCGTTCCAATTATATCACTGAACCGATCAAAGTCCTGAAGTGAATTTGCTTGGTTTAATTTTGGATAAAGAATTGTCGTGAGTATTGTTATAGTCAACCCCGTAATAACCCCGACCAGTATCATACCGTAATTTAGGGCTGCTACGCTGCCTTCCGGCAATCCAGATGCAAGGGTTTTATCAACAAATGTATTAATTTGCCCAATTCCGCTGGCAATAAAAACCGGCAGGGCAATTATAACAATTCGTTTTACTGTTTCATCCATTTTTAATACTGGTGAATATTTAAATTTTCTTTTCTTCGCAATAAATACAAGAATGATCGCTCTTGTGCTATGAGCCAAAAGGAATCCAAAAGCTAAGTAATAGTGGCTTGTAAAGGCACTGATTATAATAACGCCAATTACAATAATGTTTTGAACGTACCCAAGTACAATTTGCACTAAAAAGATGCCTTTGTATTGTAAGTATGCTTCCAGAATATTCGCTATCGAAGTAAATAATACATAACAAAAGGTAACCTTCGTAAAAAAGCTGGTTAATCTTGCCGTCTCCCCAGAAAACCCACTTGCAAAGATACTAACAATCTGATCGGAAAATGCAATCCCGACAATTGCTGCTATTATTGAAACAACCAACAGTAAGTTAATAACCTCACTCGTAAACTTGCTTCCCGCTTTTTCCCCATCATTTTCTGTAATCCTTGAAAATAAAGGCATATAAGCAGTTGCTATTGAGCCGAATACCCCGCCGAATATAATCATTGGTATTGCAAAAGCCATCACATATGCATCCGTAATGTAAGTCGTACCAAAAAAATTTGCCATAACCATTTCTCTGACAAACCCAAATACTTTCGATATTAATGTAAGTATCGCCATCAGCACAGCAGTCTGTGCAGCTGTTCTCATCGTTTTATTCAAGGGGGTATTCTCCTAATTATAAATCGGGAATTCGTTAATTATTTGTCATTTTTACAGTGCGTGCTATTAGAAGCTTACAATGTTTCTACTATACGGGCTTCCGACGCATAAAAAATATAGCACTTATCAACATGCTATATTTTATCATCTAAACTTGCTTCTGTCCATAAAAAAACCGGTGAAAAGCACTAGGCCTCTCACCGGGAAAATATGTTAATATTTTATTTAATGTTTATGCCATTAGGCATAATACATTTCAAAGACTATTTTACAAATATTATAGTTTCATATCCCAGTTCTGTTGTATCAGTATCATATAAGTATATTTTATAGCCTGCTCTTAATGATGCAGTTGAAGATAATGCATACGTATACTTACTAGAGGTTGATAATGTTGCAACATATATATTTGCATTATCAGCTATAGCATACCACGCACTATCAATTTGCACTGCAGTTTTAGCTGAATTTATTGCTCCAATTGTGGATACTCCAGCTGTGAGAGCATCATCAATTGCTACAGTTGTTGCGTATGTGATAGTTCCGCTAGCATCTGTAGTAACATCCCATACTTGAATTGCTCCTCTGCTAACATCAACAACATTATCATCATCTGTGTACTTTGTTACTGCTACGCCATCCATAAATCCAGTTAATTTTTGGATTGTTGCATCATCCGCATCAAGAGCAACAACATCACTGTTAAACACAGCATAATTGCCATTATCGCTAGCTCCAGCCGCTTCAGCATCAATAAGCATTGCAACTACATAGTCGCCATCCAGAATCATTTGGAATGCAGAACCACTTACATCAGCAACATTCACTCCTTTTTCTACATCTGAAATGTTCATAACATCATAAGTACCAGCATTATTTAATGTAAAGACTACTACATCTTTATCAATGGCATATGATCCACTATCTGTTCTCAATACTGAGATACTTGACAATGTTGCAGCAGAACATGTTACTGCGAAATCAAAAGTATCGATCAGTCCATCATTGTCAAGGCCATATCCAACAAGAATCCCAGATGTTGAAGCATCAAGCGCTCCAATGTTAGTGTCTCCATCAATAGTTATTGTTGTTGTTGAATCATCACTTGTGTAAAGTTTCACTTTCGCATCATCAAAAGTAGTTGCTGGTGCGAATGCCTTAACAATACCATACATATCCGCAACACCTTCAACAACTTCAGCTTCATAGATATCTCCATAAGCGTCAAGCTTCGCATTAATAGTATTTCCTACTTCAACTGCTGTGGTATCAGCAGTAACATTAACTTTGTCTGTAACATTGTATACTGCTCCACCAATAGTGTAGTCGCCGCCATCATTTTCAGTTACCTTTTTATCAGTGATAACTGCAGTTCCAACTGCTAATTTAGTGATAAAGTCACCATCAGTGTAAATGTAGACAACATCGTCTTCTGCAATTTTGCTCAAACTTGTTGCACCAACTAACATGAATGAATTCATATCAATGTCGCCATCATCATTGGTTGTGAAATCGTAGCCAGCAAATTGTTGATTATCTAAATCTTCAATATCTCCAACAGCAGCTACTACTGCGTCTGTAACAGTCCAATCTGCAATTGAATAAATCTCTTTGATAGTCTTTCCTGATAGATCAACAGCGATTGTTACTGTCCCTTCAAACTCATCAAGCGCCATATCATCGGTGCTTCTTGCATTGTCAAAGTAAGGAACAGCTACAGATGCAGGTGTTATTTTACCAACGTTGTAGTCTATATCATTGTCAGCTTCAAACGTACCGTCGCCATCGTATTCACCAGTTAAGAAAGTGCTTAACATTTCAACTGCAACGATATCGCCGTCTCCGCCGTCATTTCTGTATACGTTTGCATTAGCACCAATATACTTAGCTAGGTTGATTAGGGAATCTTGATCATATGTAACTACTTCTTCACTGCTTACGCTATCAAGTCCAGTGTTTAGAAGAGTAGCAGGAATTGTCTTAGCTGCATCCTTCCACAGGGAAGTAGTTGTTCCATCAGCATTTACAGTCACTTTTTGTACTGTAAGTGTATTGTAGATAATCTGAGCTGCATTAGCTCTGTCTACGTTTACAGTTGCAGCAACATCGTCATAAAGACCAAGGTTCTGAGCTAAAGTGACGTATTTTGAAGGCCATGTTCCAACTAACATAGATGAATTTTCAGTATAACCAACAACTCTACAAACCATGGTCATAGCTTCATTTACGTTGATTGTTCTTCCTGGCATTACATTTCCGAAGCCATCACCGATCATGATGCCCTTGGATTGGCAGAAAGCAAGGTAAGGTACTGCCCATCCGTATCCAACAGTATCTTTAAATGTTGTTGAAGTGTATCCAGCAAGAGCACTTGCAGGTACATTCAAAGCTCTTGTCATCATAGCAGCAAATTCTGCTCTGTTGACAGCTTGAGTAGGTTTGAAAGTTCCGTCTGGATATCCTTCGATGATTCCCAGATCATAACAAACCTGGATTGCTTCTAAATTGGTAGCGCCTGCGATGTCTGTTAGTCCAGCTGATGTAGCTGGAGCAGTAGCTGGATCAGCAGCGAATGCCATTGAGAAGCTTCCTAGTACTAATGCTAAAGTTAGCACTAATGAAGTTATTTTTCTCATTTTCATTTTAAATCCTCCTTTAAAGGTTTCTCGAGGGGCATTTGGTAGTATAGTTTAGTTCAAATCATCATCCCCTCTTGAAGATAATTTGAGTGACAAAAGGGCTATAGAAAATGCTTAGAGAAATCCCTTCACATATCCTAATAATGGAATTATACCTTTTCACTTTCGGCTCGTCAACAAAAACCAATAAATGTAACATAACTGTAACACATACGTTTTCATCAATCTTCCATACTTTCAAGCTTCTATTTAAAGGTATCTACAACTTGAGGTAATTATATCACTTAAAATATAAAAGTCTATTACACTCATGTTACAAAAATGTTAAGAAATGGCTTTCAAAAATTCGTTTATTTCCGCTTTGATTTTTAAGGCAGTTTCCTTTATTTGGCACATAAAAATAGCTTGGAATCCCCTTTTTATAAAGGTTTCCAAGCTTTTATTCTTATACGGCTGCCAAAGAATGTACTTAATCTGATGGCTGAGTGCGGCATAATACCAACGTAACTCAACTTTTCTATGATGTTATTATAGGATTCTTCTGACATCATAACAATATTTTGTACATCAATATCTTTATTTGTAATAATATATTACAATTCACTCAACAAATTCGTTACAAATCACTCAACAAAACCATTGCATTCCACTCAATAATGCGCTACAATAAAGAAAATAACAAGTATTCTTAATAAAAAGGGGGATTTACAATGATACAAAAATATCTCAATCGATATGCTGATGATATACTAAAACAATCCCTGGCTGCTTCGGGAGCTGTATGGATTCAAGGTCCAAAATGGTGTGGAAAGACAAGGACAGCAAGCATACAAGCTAAAAGCGTATTGCTTATGCAAGATCCAGACGAAACACAAAACTACATGAAAATGGCTGACATAAAACCTTCCCTGTTATTGGAGGGCGAGACACCACGTTTGATTGATGAATGGCAGATGGCTCCTGTTATATGGGATGCGGTGAGATATGCAGTTGATCAACGTGGTGAAACAGGACAATTTATTTTAACAGGGTCCACGCTGCCCCTAAATAATGAAATAATGCACTCCGGAACCGGGAGAATATCTAGAATTTTAATGCGAACAATGAGTTTGTTTGAATCAGGAGAATCCAATGGTCAAGTATCACTTGCTTCTTTATTTGATGGAGCGGATCCGGAAGGGTCATCAGCGCTTGATGTACGCGATCTTGCTTTTCTTATCTCAAGGGGTGGATGGCCGGGAGCTATTGGAATGAAAGATCCGGTTGCTTTGCAACAGGCAGAAAACTATTTGGATGCAATTGTGGAAAATGACATCTCTGAAGTTGATAATGTGAGCAGAGACCCAATTAGAGCAAGAATGGTGCTGAGATCTCTTGCACGCAATATCGCAACAACTGCATCTTTACCGGTGATACAAAATGATGTTGATGGAACTAACAAACCACCTTCAACCAATACAGTTGCAGCTTACCTAAATGGATTAGAGAGACTCTTTGTTATTGAAAATCAACCTGCGTGGGGTCCGGCACTTCGTTCAAGGTCTATATTAAGAAAAACTGCGAAACGCCACTTCATTGACCCTTCCATTGCAGTTGCAGCTCTTAAGACAAATCCGGATGGCCTGTTAAAAGATTTAAATACTTTGGGATTCCTATTTGAGTCGTTATGCATTAGAGATTTACGTATCTACTCACAAGTTTCAAAGGGGAATGTCCTTCACTATCAAGACAATACAGGACTTGAAGCAGATGCAATAATCGCATTGCACGACGGAAGATGGGGCGCAGTTGAAGTTAAACTGGGTCAGAAAAACGTTGACGAGGCTGCTGAAAACCTTCTCAAATTAAAGGATAGAATTGATGTGGAAAAATCAAATCCTCCTTCTTTTCTTATGGTTTTGACTGGAACCGGATATGCATACAGACGACCAGATGGCGTACTTTTCGTTCCAATTGGTTGTTTGAAGGCATAATCATGAATTAAGAAAAGTAGCCCACTCGTATCCAGGTTTATCGGTGTTTTCTTGCCAGTATAGGAGGCGTTGACAATAGTACTCAATCTTTTCACTAACAGGCTTTTGGTAGGCGTCCTTGCCATATTCTAAAACAACAGCAGTTAATTCATAGAAAGGAAGACCTAAAGCATGTGTACCAACATGAACCGTTGCACCCGCGTGTCCAATTGCGTGGCATAAAGACCCATATTCATCATCGTTTATTTCTTTTGCTACAGCATGTGCCTCTAAAATAGCTTTCTTAGCTATTGGCATTTTAATTTTACCCCTGGCCCACAGCTCGGAAAGTTCTAAAGCCGTTCTTGGTCGGAGTTCATTTGGGTATTTCTCTTCAAATCGCCCAAGTGTAATTTTTGCACAGTCCAATGCCCACATAACAAGGGTTCTGTGATTTTGCATTTCAATTAATTTTATCAGCTCTTGTAAGCATTGGCTATCACGAGTGAACAATATTTTATTTTTCTTCTTTAATTTTATTTCTACATCCGAGAACATAACAACACAATCATTCATATGCTTTACCTCACCCATATAATATTCAAATATCTTAATTAATGCAATACAATTCAGTAATTTGGCCGAATATTTTTCAGTGGTTTGGACGCAAATATTTCAGCATATTGGAATATGCTTCGTCACTTTATTAACTCACAAAAAATGCAACGAACTTTTGTATTTAAAGTACATTTTATACAACGAACTTTTGATTGATTGCCAATAACTATCACAAATTTCCGTTTTTTACCATTTATTGACATTTGCAACCTAATATGTTATCATATGGTAAATTATGTAAATCAAGATATACAAAGGGGAGTTCCACCAATTATGGACAACTTAAACTTCTACCGCGACAGGTACCTGGAATACTGCACCTTTAACAGAAACCTGGCACCCGGCACCATTTACAGTTATCGTTATGATCTGAATAACTTCATATTTTTTCTGGAAAAACTTGAGCCTCCCGTACTCTGCTGGACTCAGGTCAAAAGGAGACACCTGGATCATTACCTGGAAGTTGTGAGCGAGCATTATTCCGTTTGCACAATTAAGGGTAACTTTTCAAGCCTTCGTTGCTTTTTTTATTTTCTGCAGGAGGACGGGCTGGAATTTGACAGCCCTTTCAGACGGTTTCGCCTGCATATGCAGAAGCCGGCTTCCATCCCCATTTCATTGACCCTTGGGGAAGTGACAGGGATTCTGGAAGAAGCCTACAGGTCGGAAAATCCCAACGCCTTCCAAAAAGCAAGAGATATTCTGGTCTTAGAGTTGCTTTTTTCCGGAGGAATGCGTGTGGGTGAGCTTTGCGGCATTACGCTTTCCCGGTATGACCCGGTTGAAAAAACCATCGAAGTGATTGGAAAAGGGAGTAAAAACCGGATTCTTTTCATTACCAACAAAGAAGTTCTCTCTTTGCTGGATGACTACCTGGCTCTGCGAAGCCACCTGTCTTTTCGCAATGGAGACCGGCTCTTATCCGACAATCTGCTTATTACAGACGGTCTGCTTCCGCTTAAGCCCATTCATGTAAGAGGCATTATTAAAAAATATGTAATGGCATCAGGCATTACAAAGCGGGTCACCCCGCACACCTTCCGCCATACCTTTGCTTCACTCCTTCTTGAGGAAGGGGTGGATATTAAATACATTCAGGAATTCCTGGGCCACTCTTCAATTAAAACCACGCAGATTTATCTGCATACCAGCAGCGGGAGAAAACGGGAGATTCTGGCAGAGATGCATCCACGGAAGAGGCTGGGGCCGAAATGAATGAGATTGAATGTTATATGGATAAATTTATAAAGAACTATTGCCCGAATCGGGGTCTTGCATCAGGATCCATCGCCAAATACCGATATATAATGAACGGGTTTTTTTGTTTCTGCAATTCACAAAATCCGCCAATTCAGCTTTGCGCGCAGTTAACATCTGAGTTGTTTCATGGTTATCTTTTTCATCTTAATGACAAGGCAGGCAGAAAGCCGGAAACCGTGAAGAAAACATTCTCCACCCTGAAATCCTTTCTGCTGTTTCTTACTCTGGAAGGAGTTCTTGAGGTTAACCCTCTTGAGGATTTTCGCCTTTGCTGGGTTCCGCCCGCTGACAAGCCACCGGGAAAAATTCTTCTGCAAAGCGAAATCCGGGCGCAGAAACAGTCTTTTTTAAAGTATTGCAAAGGCCGGCGCAGATTATCAGCTCATTCCATCAGGGCTTACAGTTTTGATCTGGAATTTTTCTTTGAGTTTTTTGAAAATCACGAACCTCCTGTTTTGAAGTTCCAACAGATCGACAAGACGCTGCTGGAGGAATATTTGAAACTGATTAATGAAAGCTTCGCTAAAAAAACCATCAAGCGCAGATTTGCCTGCCTCATGTCTTTTATGAATTTCCTGGAATATGAAGAGATTATTACAGAAAATCCCTTTGACCGTTTTCATTTAAAGGTCAAGGATCCTTTGCGCGTGCCTAAATCCATGACTTTAGGCGAGGTTGATGTATTGTTGAATGTTGCTTATGGCAGAAAAGCCAGGAGCGAATTCGAGCGGCTCACTTTTGTTCGGGATATTGCTCTGCTGGAACTGCTGTTTGCCGGAGGAATGCGGGTTGCTGAGCTTTGCGGCCTGACTTTTTCAGATTATGATCCTACAGAACAATCTCTTCTGATTCACGGGAAGGGTTCCAAAGAGCGAATGGTTTTTTTGACAGAGGGAAACGCGATTTCGGCTCTTGCCTCTTATCTGGAAGACCGGCATAAAATGGTTACGTCTTCCAAATTCATTTTTTTGAACAAATACAACAGACATCTTACAACCCAGGACGTGCGGAATGTGGTGACAAAATGTGTCAATCTTGCCTCCCTTGAAAAGAATATTACACCCCATTCTTTCCGCCATACCTTTGCTTCCCTTCTTCTTGAGGAAGGGGTGGATATTAAATACATTCAGGAGTTCCTTGGTCACAGCACCATTGTCACTACTCAAATCTACCTGCATACCACTGCAGAAAAAAAGCGGATGCTTCTTGAAACAAAGCATCCGCGGGAAAAGTTACATTTCATGCAAACAAATCCTCAATCCCTACAAGAATAATGTTTTCTTCTAATTCGACTAACTCCTTTAGTCTATCGGTAAATCCAGATTTGCTGAATAAATAGAAGGTTTTTTTATCATACTCGGGAAATAAGTTTGCTTTTCTCTGGAGATTTATTAGCACTTCTTCACCAAGCAGTTCGTTTCTCCATTTGCATTCAGCAAAAATAGCCTTTCTTTGGCCTAAAATTGCTAAAATATCAATTTCCTCCTGCTTTTTTTCAATTGGATTGTTGCCCCACCAACCCCCAATTTTATTAATAATCGACTCCGTGTAATTCAGCAAAATATATTGTTTGCAAATGTCCTCGAATGTTTTTCCAAGATAATTTGACAAATCCTCAGTTTTAATTAATTCCCAGATTTTTTCCCCTCTCCCAAATTCGATAGCAGTCATATTTTTTACTACATATCTGAACCAAAATCTAAAACAATTATCAGCTATTTTGTATACCCCGTTTTTTTGTTGTTTTTCGCTGATGGGGACATCTCTCTCAATAATTCTAAGATCCAATAAGGTTTTCAGATACTTACTGCAAGTAGTGTTTTCAATGCCTGATTTTGTAGCAATTTCATTTAATCTGGTTTTACCAGCAGCAATGGCACTTATTACACTAAAATAGTTAGCAGGTTCTCTTAATTCCTGTTTCAAGAGACTGCTTGGCTCTTCAAAAAGATGGCCTGAAGTAGTAAAGAAATTTTCTATCAGCGCTTTATCAAGGCTTTTATATTCACTAAGATATTTCAAATATTGTGGTATCCCATCCGCCACCGAATAGAATAGAACCTTTTCTTCGAGGGATGCATTTGGCAAAAATTTTGCCGCATCATAATAATTGAAGGGAAGAACCTTTATTTGCCCTGTTCTTCGACCATATAGAGGGCTGCTATATCCAAGTACTTGATTCTCCATGAAACTTATTGATGAACCACACAAAATAATCATAATATTCTTTTCTTTGAAGGAATGGTCCATATGCTTTTGTAATATAGAGGAAATGGACATATTGCTTTTGCATAAATAGGGATACTCATCAATAACAAAAACTATTTTCTCTTGAATGTTAGTTGAAATATATTCAAATACGGCGTCCCAACTATTAAAGGACATCCCTCTTCCTGGTTTGCCTGAATAATCAAGAATCATCTCAGACATGGCCGCTAATGAAAGACTGTCACTTTGCTCAACTGCAGAATAAACAATTGCTTTTTTGCCTTTTATAAATTCGGCGATCAATTCAGTCTTTCCTACTCGTCTTCTCCCATATATAGGAATAAAATCAAACCCCTCTCTTTCATATCTTTCATTCAGGAATTTCATTTCTTTTTCTCTTCCTATAAACATGACTTAATTCCCCCTTTTACTATTGTCATCTTCCAAAGAATTCTTTTCACTTTGTTATTCTTACGGTAATTATTCTTACGATAATTATAAGCTAAAAAATTGCAGGTGTCAACATAATACAGTATTAATATCTGACAGAACAATCAATAGCCACCTCAGACATAGCCTAAAACAAAGCACCGTCAAAAAAGCGAGCGCTTCTTGAAGAGAAGCACCCGCGGGAAAAACTGCATTTCACTCAGGGCCATACGGCACCTTTTTAACTATTTGAAATCCTATCCATTATTTCACCCACATCCGCCATCGCACCCTTGCCCAAATCCCCACAGGCAAGCCTGGATTCCTTCGGTTCTATGATAAAGTATCCTCTTGCTTTTAGTTTTTCAATATTTTCCTGCACAATAGAGTTTTCATACATATTGGTATTCATGGCTGGGGCGATAAACACAGGTTTACCCTTTAGAGCCATCACGACCGTTGAGAGGAAGTCATCTGCGATCCCGTTTGCTATTTTACCGATAATATTAGCAGTTGCCGGTGCAATAATACAGACATCTGCTTTCTTCGCCAGGGAAATATGCTTGATTTCATCAGGTGTGAATTCATCAAACATGTCCGTGTAAACCTTATTTTTTGTCAATGCCTGCAAAGTCAAAGGAGTGATAAATTTCATGGCGCTTTCGGTCATAACCACTTCCACATTATATCCGATTTTTGTTAGTTGATTAGCAAGGTCCGCCGCCTTATAAGCCGCGATGCTTCCTGTGATCCCTAAAAGTATGTTCTTCATTTTACTCTGCTCCTATTCCTTTATCATATTACTGCTCAATGTTTCAAGCACCCTTCTACTGATAGTCTCGCCGATTTCTTCCTTTGTATCCATCGTATCATAGGTTTTATCCGGATGAACCAAAAATCCCTTATGTGTTTTTTCTTTTATGTCTTTCAGGTCGTTTGCCAGAACAAAGTCACAACCGTTCTTCAAAAGCAGAACATGCCCAACCTCTATGAGTTCTTCCTCCGGCACATGGCTTAACAGTTTAAAGCCCACCAGCAGGGTATTTGGGCTCCATCTTTTAATTGAGCTTATAACCTTTGGCGTTTTCTTCATCACAATCACCAGATCATCAATATCCGAGCTTATTTTTTTCCCCGCATCCAGTGTTTTTCCTTCTTTTATGTCTTCCAGCGTGGTAAGTTCTTTTACCGTATAATCGCTTACGGCCATCGAATGAATGACAGCATCTATCTTTTCAGTCTCCAGAATTTCCTTTAATGCTTTCTCCAGATCTGAAACGCCGCCTATTGAAATAGAAACCACATTTGTCCCTAACGGCGGAATTGCTCTGTTTCCATGAATATAGTACAGTTTTTCCAGCTTTTCTCCAAAATTTCTTAAAACCGATTTCGCTATGGCGTTGCCTAAACGCCCTGTGGAAAGATTCGTTATCGAACGTACATCATCGATTTTTTCTGTTGTTCCGCCTGCAGTAATGATTACCTTCATTCCCTGGTTCTCCTTATTATTTATTTTGCTGCTTCCTCATTGGGTATTGATTGATTGACTCTAAGATTCATTGAATACCTTTATCAAAGAAGGCCCCAACTGTTGGAGCCTCCCTGCAAATTTCGTTTTTGTTCCGGTAAAACTCTCCGGCAATAATATTACTTTTTCTAAACAATCGATATTTTAGATACAACCACAATGTCTGCCGAACTGTCATCGTCATCTGTCATATCATAAAGTCTGACAAACCTTTCTTTTCTAATATCGGATAAACTGCCGGCTGTATATTCCGTCTTATCATCTGAAAGAACATAAACTGCCGCATTGTCCTTTATGGCAAACAAGTCGCCAGTTGAGCTTCCAAGCCTTACAACTCCGTCATCATTGGCAATAACCAATGACCAGTCAGAGTCATCCGGTTCAGTAAGTTCAGTCAGTTCCACAAATATTGCTCTGCCGCTGGTACTGTCTGCTATTGTTCTAATCTGACCATCTCTCAGGTTGATTTCGTACACCTCTCCATCCAGATAATCTACTGAAGCCGAAGGTGGTAGCCATGACATTCCAGTAGTTCCAAGCCACATAACAGGTTTTCCTGCAACCAGGGTGTCCACTCCTGTCACCTTATCACCGTTGGCGTTCAAGGTCAACAATGTACTGTTAATCACCCCGTAGGCATACCCGCTGAATCCCACATCCATCGGAAGTATGATTTCAGAAATTTTATTTCCTGTCATGGCATACCAGATTGGCGTGGTCACATTTTTATACTTATATGCAGTGTCTGTTCTGAAGTCGGAAACATCATTTGTCAAAGTCATGGTACTCTTATAGTCAATTTTCTTGCCATAAGTATACACCTTTACATCAGAAGCGATTGCTTTTCCGTCAAACTCTGTCATTGTGCTGTTGAATGCCCCTGATAAATAAGTTTTGCCTGCCAGAGTTGGAACAGCTGACGGTGTTTCGCCGTTATTATTTTCCACAGGTGTCGGAGGATTTGCTTTTTCAATCATAGCCA
>Ga0209386_1000199_pt1 | contig 31114 bp, 28 predicted proteins | sample NGEPertwo_FD_184510 | JGI IMG/M metagenome (GOLD analysis project Ga0209386, IMG submission 184510) | Arctic peat soil microbial communities from the Barrow Environmental Observatory site, Barrow, Alaska, USA - NGEE Permafrost154B-two... | ecosystem: Environmental > Terrestrial > Soil > Wetlands...
GTAGTGGTCACTTATTTTTATTAGCAATTTTCCTTTTTCATCTTCTGGAAAGGCTTGTTTGCTGAGCGATTAAATAATATCCAATTTTATTATTAAAACCTATTGACTTCTAATAGTTAGTCTCCTCCTATTAAATAAATATTGGGTCCCTCTTTGCTAAAAATGCATCAACTCCTTCAACCCCATTGTAGCCACTAAAAGAATCTCCAATCGCATCGAGATTTGGATAGTAGTTTTCTTCAGATGATTTCAGCCACATCGTTCTTATGCCCTTTTTTATTACTTTCAGTGCACTTGAAGGTTTTGTTGAAATAAAATTCGCCATCTCCATAGCTGCGTCAACTGCCTCTCCTTTTGGGACCACCTTATTGGCAAGGTTAAGCCGTAAACATTCCTGTGCGTCAATAGACTCTCCCAAATACATCATCTCCATCGTTTTTGAAGGGCTTATGATTTTTGGTAGACGATACAACCCCCCAGCCGCAGGGAACACACCTAAATTAATTTCTGGCATAGCAACCTTAGTGTTTTCTGACATGATACGAATGTCGCAACAAAGCGCAAGTTCCAATCCTCCACCCATGCAATATCCTTCAATTGCAGCAATCGTGGGTTTTGAAATAAATTCAATGATATTCATCATGTCAAGCTCCAGTTTGAATTTATCTTCTCTAAATCGCCCATTCAAATCCTTGAATTCGGATAAATCTGATCCGACGTTGAACGTCTTATTCCCCGCTCCAGTCAGTATAATCACTTTAAAGTTTTCATCCTTTTCCAGTTTGATAAATACTTCTCTTAATTCTGTCATTGAAGCGATTGAATTGAGGTTGAGCGGAGGTGTATTTAAGGTAACTTTGGCAACATTTTCAATTTTGTCAACAAGCACATATTTGTAATCATAAATCATTTTCTCTCTCCTCTTTACATTTTTTCACTCTATCCTTAAAATGTTTCCTCGATATTGCTGAACAGTTTTCATATTAAGTGATAACGTTTGTATCATTTTGAAACTTAGCTATTTATTGTGCGATGTGGCATCCGATAAGATCAAATTTATTAGATACTACATCTTGAGAGAAGTTGTATTTCCTCATAACAGAATTAGATTAGTCCCTTAAATGTGTCCGTTTCCGTAATCACATTGCCAAACAGCTCCTCATCGGTCGGAATGGTATAACCCTTAATCTCTCTTGCAACCCAAGTGGTATTGATATAATTCTTGAATGTCACATTTTCCGAGGTAATGTTGCCACCCCAAGTTCCACATCCGAGATTAATCGTCCAAGGCATTCCATTATTCCAATTTCCTGCATTCGAAGTTCCCACAGTCATTCTAACTGCAACCCTACTTGTTTTCGTTGCCAGAGCATATTTCATGATGCGGTCATCGTCCATACTGTGTATACCGCAGGAATGTCCTGCTCCACTGTAGTTCTGAATGTTATTGACTAATTCAATTGCATCATCAAAATTTTTGTATTTATATGCGGTTACTACCACAGATAACTTCTCGCCTGAGAATGGGAATTCCTTTCCATATCCGGTTTCCTCAACGATGAGCCAGGTTTTGTCTGCCGGCATGTCAATCCCTGCTTTTCCCGCAATATACGACGCAGGCTTGACTATTACGTCCTGATTCAAATGACCGTTTACCCATAAGGTGGCCTGTAGCTTAGCCTTTTCTTCCTCATTGCACACATATGCCCCATTATCTACCATGGCCTGTATGGTCTCATCGTAGATGCTTTCTTGAATTACCACAGAATTCTCTGTGGAGCAGCCGATGGCCAGATCGTTCATCTGTGCCAGCATTACTTTTTTCGCCGCATCCTTAATGTCCGCTGTTTCGTCAATGACAACCACCACATTTCCTGCCCCCACACCATAAGCCGGTGTGCCAGAGGAATAGGCAGCTTTTACCATTGGAGCTCCACCTGTTGCGACAATAAGATCACACTGCTTCATGAGCTCTTCGGTCTTGGCCAATGAAGGCTCTTCGATGCAGATTAGAAGATCCTCCGGAATCCCAAGGTTCTTGTATAACTTTCGGATATCATTCACTGCAAGCATGGTGGATTTCTTTGCTCTGGGATGTGGAGAACAAATCATGGCGTTTCTCCCCATGATGGCGTTCATAGCACCCATCATGACAACTCCCATAGGAACAGTGGTCGGAATCAAGGCTCCTACGACTCCCACTGGCTTACCAATTTTCACCAGTTGCTTGACATCATCTATCTCGATAACTCCCACCGTTTTCCCATTGGCGTGATCATTAGTCAGACCCTTGGCTCGAGATGTTGTCCTGTTGATCTTGCTTTGAATGTCTCCCATTCCCGTCTCGGCAAAGTTGAACTCTGACCATTCTGCTGCCCGGTTTACTGCCATCCAACCAATACACTTGGATATGTGTCTTACTTCTTCTTGCGTATATGCTTCCGCAATCGCCTGCGCTTTTCTTGCTCTCTCAATCAATTCACTAATGTATTCTTTTGATTCCATATCTTTCTCCTTTTGTTTTCCATTAATACTATGCAATACCTATTCTTTGATATATTATCTGTTTTTGAGCATCAATTTTAGCTTGCATTTCTCGATATATACTATTCCCTTTGGCATCCATTCCCACGATTAGCGGCCCCAGATTTTTAAAAGTAATTTTGATTCCAAGATTTGCAGCAAGGTCTTCCCAAAACTTCTCAGTAACTTCTTCCACAGCCTCAGTAACAAGCTGACAGCAACCACCAATTTGGGCCAGATATACGCAACCGATTTCCTGCATTGCATCTAAAGTCGCTTGATTCATTCCTCCCTTGCCTATAATTGCTCTAACCTTGAATTCTCTTATAAAATCGGGCTCGTATAGATTAACACCGGCGCTTGTTGATGCGCCAAGGAAATTACAGTTCAAACCGCATTCATTTGTGCTTAGCGAGGTATAACAATGGTAGATTGCCATGTCTGTAACATCAAAAGGCAATTCTTTCCCCTGCTTTTTATATTCTAACGCTCTTTTATGTGCGGGTGAGAGTAACTGTATCACCTCGCCGCTTAAATACACTATGTCTCCAATGTTTAGCTCTTTTACAATCTCCTCCGTTAGGGGCAGGGTTAAATGCTTTTCCATGATTATTCCTCCTCTTATAAATACTCTATTGTGCCATCATTATAGAGCCTTGCTGTTTTTCTTCTTATCAACCAGCATCCAACTTTTATGGATACAGGAAGAATATATGTACCTGTATTTCCATATTCAATATTGACAGCTAGGCAAGTGGTTTTACCTCCCATACCCATAGGACCTATGCCTGTTTCATTTATCAATTCGAGTAGCTCTTCCTCAAGATCAGCAATCAGTTTTTCTGGATGCCGCTGATTCAGCGGACGCATCACCGCTTCCTTGGCCAAAGTGTTGACCGATTCAAACATGCCTCCTAATCCAATCCCAATAATAGTGGGAGGACAAGGTTTACTGCCAGCTTCTATAACAGTGTCAATAATGAATTTTTTCACATCTTCAAATGGAGCAGATCCTGTGAACATTTTCACTGCGCTACATAAATCACCGCCGCCCCCGACCGGCTGTGCTGTGATTTCCAAATAATCGGAACCAGGTAACGTTCCATAATGAATGATCGGTGTATGTGGTCCGGTTCCGTCACCGGTGTTTATCTTGGTAATCGGATGAACGCTATGAGGAATTGTAGGCATTTTCTTGGATGCCTGAGCAGTCCCTTTACTCAAGGCTTCCTCAATATCCCCATCTATCTTGGCATTCGTCCCGATTTTAACTTTATACGATGAAATACCTGTATCCTGGCATATAGTTCCTCTTCTGGCAAAAGCTCTATCAGCATTCATCAGAATTTTATCCAGTTGGAATCTTGCCAACTCAGACATTTCTGCCTCACGCATTTCCTTGAATCGGTCAGTTACGTCAGAGGGCAGTTCGATTAATGATTGGATATATAACCTTTCTCCTGCCTCTGCAATCATGGATTCGGTAATACTCATAATATCTCCTTTCTGTATCCTGTAGTTTTATAATTGTACCTATAATCTTTACACTTTAATAACGTAGCAATTTCTATGCCAAAACACGTGGATGTATAAAATGTTCGATTATTTAGGCATTTTAGCCCAGTCCACAGAAAATTTGGATATGAATCATCAGAAATGACAAAATCGTCTTGACTTCATTGTATGTTTATCATACACTTTATTTGTATCATTTTAATACAAAACACACATTATTAAAAGGAGCGCCAAAAATATGATAAATAAGGACGAGTTTATTAACAAAAAACTTGATGAAGCAGAATCATTTTCTTCAAATCAGATTGCAATCAAAAATGAATGGAATCAGTTTATAAAGACGGGACAGGTAAGTTCATTAGTGTCGATAAGACCTGAAATAAAAGAATCTTGGGTTCGTTCTTACAATTATGGCATCAACCCCAAAAAAATAAATGAAAAACCGGGATATCGGCTTACTCCGGAGCAACTCAGCCTTCGCATAACAAACAATCAAGCAGTATTGGATATTATCAGCCCAATGCTTGAGATTCTTATCGAAAATCTCGGCCTTGAGTTCAGAATTGATTATTTTGATAAAGATCTCTATCTTTTAAAAAGTTACTTTGGATCCCCTGAGGCATTATTAATAAATCCTTTTGCTGTTCCGGGTGTTAACAGATCAGAACAATACACCGGAACGAATGCCCCGGCACTCTCTAGTCTTTTGAAAAAACCATTTCAACTGACTGGTTATGAACATTATCTAGCATCGAGCCAAGATGTCACTTGTGCCGCCACACCAATCTTTTTAGCGGATGGTGAGATTCAAGGCTTTATTAATGCATACGGTCCCTATAGCAAGGTACATTTTCACACACTATGCATGGTTATCACGCTTGCTCGAGTGATTGAGCAGACCCTTAAATTGCATCATTTATATGTGGAAAAAGAGGTTTCTCTTAAATATATTAGCCATCTAATGAATTCCATATCAGATGGTGTCATAGCATTGAATTCAACCGGTAATATTTCCATGTTAAATCCCGCCGCCAGAAAAATTTTAGGCATCCCATCCGAATATAAAATCGATTTTTCTGAAGAAATCCTCTTGGATTCTGATTCAAGCATTATTAGAACACTTCAATCAGGGTTGCCTTTGGTTGATAAAGAGTTATATTTTTCACATGGCAAAAGGAAAGTCTCTGTGTTTGGCAATAGCCTACCAATCGAATATTTGGATGGTAACAAAGGAGCTCTTGCAGTATTCAAAGAAATCAATTCAGCTAAGAAATTTGCAAATAATCTAGTCGGTTTTAGAGCCCACTATCACTTTGATGATTTGATTGGAAAAGATGAGAAGTTTACGCAAATCATATCCTTGGCGAAAAGCATTGCCACTTTAGATCCCCATGTTCTGATTACCGGTGAAAGTGGAACCGGGAAAGAACTCATCGCGCAAAGCCTCCATAATGAAAGCCTATGTTCTAATGGGCCTTTTGTCGGTGTTAATTGTGCGGCACTACCAGGTAATTTGATAGAGAGCGAATTGTTTGGATACGAAGGAGGCGCATTCACAGGAGGAAGACGTGAAGGTCAACTCGGGAAATTCTCTTTAGCCGAGAACGGAACTTTGTTTCTTGATGAAATAGATTCTCTTTCCATCACGAATCAAGCCTCCTTGCTTCGTGTTATCCAAAACAGGACATATGTTAGGGTTGGTGGTACGAAGGAAATAAAGTTTAATGCCAGATTGATTGTAGCCAGCAATCAGGATTTGCTGATTTCAATAGAAGCAGGCGAATTTAGAAAAGATTTGTTTTATCGTATCAACGTGATTAACTTGGCCTTGCCTCCTTTGCGCAATCGTGGAAACGACATCAAATTACTCACTCATTTCTTTTTAGAACATTGTTCCACAAAATTAAATTATGAATTTGATATTAGTGAAGATGTATTGAAGAAATTTATGCTCTACCAATGGCCGGGGAATGTAAGAGAACTGGAAAACATAATAGAACGTTGTGCAGTCTTAGCATACAGCCAGGGGAAAAACCATATTGATGTAAATATCTTGGAAACTTGTACGCCGTTTTTTTTAAATTCTGACAATGCCTCACAGTTCTCTAATATAAGTAATCAAAATTATTTATCGATTAACCATGATGATAATTTCAACGTTGATGCCAATGATTTTAATCATACTCTAACAACTGATTTAGTTTCACTAGAAAAACAATTAATTGAATCCGTGCTAAAAGAGACTGGCTATAATATCTACCAAACAGCAAAAAAAATTGGAATTGCACGTACCACATTATACGCGAAAATCAATAAATATCAAATAAAAATTAACGAGAAATAACCATTGTTGCTCTCATGGAAGCCCTTTACGGACGTTCAGGTTATATTAAGCAAACAATTTTATTAAAAATGAAAAAATCGTACTTACAAAAAATAATCAGTTGTTGTAAATCAAACTTTATATTTAGGTGCATCTCAGCCAGGGCCTAAGCGCTCCAAAACCATTAAAAATAAGGTGCACTCAGACCCCAGCTGAGATACATCAAATTTTGAATATTTCATATTCATGATTCAACAAATCCAATGTCAATAACTTGTTCTGAAGAATATTACCTTTGCCAAGCAGAACCTTGGTAACCTCCGCCACCTGAACAGCTGCAACAAGTGCCGGTGTAAAAGCCGGATTTCCAAGCTCCACTTCAATCCCTTTATTTTCGTCTCCATGGTAAAGACGATCCATGGTGTTGTCTCCCGGCATAATGGTTGAAACCTGTCCATACCACCCTGCTATTGCACCATGTACCAGGGGCATTTTAAGTTTTTCGCATCCATATGCCAGTATTTTCCTGGACGACATATTATCCAGGGCATCAACCACGATATCATGCCCTTTCAATATTTCCCTATAATTATCTTCATTAAGGATTCCAACAATTGCCGTGACCTCCACCTCTGAATTAACCTCACCCATCCTTGCTCTGGCTACATGGGCTTTTTCTTTACCAATAAGCTTTTCAGATGAAAGAAGCTGCCGGTTTAAATTCGTCTCATCAAAGACGTCTCCATCAACGGCTGTAATAAAACCAATGCCAAGCCTTCCAAGCATCTCGATGACATAACCTCCAAGGCCTCCACAGCCAATCACGCAAACATGGAAACCCTTAAATTTTGCATTCTCTTCTGGACTGAAGGTGTTCATATTTCTCTGGTATCTATTTCCCATACCCGCCAAGCTCCTTTAAAATTTCCTCGAATTCCGGACTTCTCAGAACAGCTTTAAAATCCTTTACCATATCTGACTCCGCATATTCTTTAGCAACAGCAAAATCATATTCCTCAAATCCAATTGGAATAAAGTCAAGATCCATCACCTTAGCCGCGGAATAAACGCCCACACCAACATCCGCCGTGCCGCTTTTTACGGCTGCAGCAACCGCCATGTGAGTGGTCATATCCCTATCATAGCCTTTTATGGCACTTTTTTCAATCCCATCTTTTTTTAGCAGATAATCCGTCAGAATTCTGGTTCCAGAACCTCTTTGCCTGTTGACAAAACTGACATCTTTTCTTGACAGATCCCTGATTGAATTAATATTTTTTGGATTACCCTTTTCTATAATAAGACCTTGTTCTCTTTTAACCCCTTTGATCAATTCCGCCTGTCCATCCAGGTATTTTTCGATATAGGAGGTATTATATATTCCCGTTTCCTCATCCAACAGATGAATGGGGGCAATATGAGCTTCCCCTCTTTTTATGGCCATGATTCCGCCCATGCTTCCAACATGAGATGATGACAAATGTACCTCTTCAATCATGCTCCCGATATAATCCATTATTAAGTCATGGCTTCCGATGGAAACCAGTGTGTTTTCAATATCCTCGATGTTCTTTATTAACTCAACGTCTACTTCTTCCCCGATATCAAATCCCTCTGAGTTTTTTGGAATAACAACAATCCCATCCGCTTTCACAAGAGTCATGGTGACCCCTGCTCCTCGGTTTAAGGGAGTGGCAACCAGCTTATTTCCCACTTTACCAAGCGTAACCCGCACATATTCCCTATGCTTCAGAGAAGACACAAGCCTTCTGGAAAGAATTGCTTTCACCCTGTGACGTTCCACTTGTTTTGCCCGTTGTAATGCCCGTATTACAGGTACGACAACCTCTTCAAAAACCAGGTACGCAGACCCAGGATATCCTGGAACACCAATAACCGGTTTACCCTTAATAATGCCCAAAACGGTTGGTTTCCCCGGCTTTATAGCGATACCATGGAGCACCAGTTCTCCCATATCGCTTATTAACGATGCTGTAAAATCTTTGCTCCCCGCCGATGATCCTGCATTTATGACAACCACATGATTATTTTCCACTAGCTTTAGCATTTCCAGTTTCAGTTTTTCATAATTATCTTTCACAGGGCTGATTCTTTGCGCTGTGCAGCCAATCTCCTCAACAATTGCCTTAAATGTCCAAGAGTTGGTATCAAATATTTTTCCATTTTCCAGGGTTTCATATTCATCAGAGATTTCCGTTCCTGTTGGCATAATCCCAACTGAAATTCTTTCATACACTTCAATTTCTGAAATTCCACCGCTCAATATTGCCCCAATATCCATTGGCCTGATTTGGTGATTCTCCGGCAATATCATCTCTCCGGCAACAATATCTTCTCCGATTGGACGGATATGCTGCCATGGGGAAGCCTGGGTAATGATCTTTACCTTTTCAGTTTCCTGACCAAGCATTTCTTTCCCGCCATGCTTTTCATGAATTCCACCCTGATCTTCTTTAAGCAATGCCACATCCTCAATCATTATGACGCTGTCATAAGGTTCTCTGATCACATGCCCCGTATTGATATATTCGAAATCCACCCCTCTGCTCAAAACAACAGGGTTTGCTTCATTTGCCACATAGGTTCTTTCAGCCACAACCATAATACCATCCATCGCAGCAGCATTATGATTTGGTGAGGAAATTCGAGCAAAAACAGGCCTGCTTGTAATTCTGCCTCTTGATTCTCTCACATCAACCGTTTCTTTTTTCACAGAATTTAACAGCGGTTTGATTTTTTCCAGATAAATTGCCACCGCTTCTTCAATATCCGTAATGTTCAAATATACTTTTCTATCCATTTTATCCTCCTCAAACCCATTATAAACATCCGACATTGGGCTTCCTTTTCAATACAGGCGTTGCAAATGCTGGGTTTGTCCCAAATTGCCCTGTGGATAACTATTTATTGGAAACTTATCCACAGATTGGAAACTTATCCACAGGCGGTTTTACATCAAACCCACCAACTGCAAGGGTTAATTTTTTCACAAACCCAATATCGGCTGCTTATAATTGGTTTATAATGACTTCCACCATCTGGTTTTTATTTATTCCTTCAGTTAGATTTGATGTCCTGATATATCCGTCCGCATATCTAAGCTGCGAAATGGAACCGGATTTTGCATGAATAGGTTCAGCAATCCAGCCCTGCTCATCTTTGGTCAGCCTGACCAGCGTAAAGGTTTCCCGTCCTTCCCCGCCATGAATATTGTCTGTAATTCTTGCGGATATCGTTTGATCTTCTTCCTCACAGGCAAAAAAGTATTTTCTGATAAATGGCTCCACCACTGCCTTATAGGAAATGATGGCTGCCATAGGGTGCCCAGGAAGACCTACGACCAAATTTGCTCTGTCATGGCAGCAGCAGCTTTCGTTTTTTATCACGCCAACTACCGTCGGTTTCCCTGGTTTCATTGCGATTCCATGAGTAATTACTCCCGGTTTTCCCACTTCATCAATGACCTTTGCAGTAAAGTCTTTCTCGCCGGCAGAGCTGCCTCCTGAAAGCAGTACGATGTTGTTTCTATTCAATGCCTCTGAAACAGCCTGCTTTAATTTCTCTTCAGAATCCTTTATTAATGCAACCAGTCCAACCTTCGCTCCCATATTATTCACCAGGGCTGCTAAAACATAGGAGTTCACATCGCGAACCTGTCCCGGTCCTGGATCCTCCATAATGCTGATCACTTCATCTCCCGTTGAGATAATGGCAACCGAGGGTTTGACGAAGACATTGACGAAAGCCTCTCCCATGGCAGCCAGCATCCCAATATCCTTCGTCGTGATTCTATGCCCTTTTTTATATATAAGCTGGCCGGCCTTAAAGTCATCCCCTTTATTCATCAATCCGGCATTGGGAGCCGAAGCTTTGTAAACAGCAATATTCTTATCGTCCAGCTTTTCCACATATTCAATCATTACCATGGCGTCGGCTCCTTGAGGAAGCATGCCCCCTGTAGGCACATATACCGCTTTACCACTGGAAACCACTTGATCAGGAGCCTGTCCCATTTTCACTTCACCAATCAGTTCCAGAAAAACCGGTGCAGTATCTGAAACACCAAAAGTATCTTTTGCAGCCACCGCATACCCGTCGACGACGGACCTTGTGAACTCAGGAATATCTGTCTCTGACATTATGTCCTCTGCCAAATACCGGCCAAGTGCTTCAAATAAAGGGATTTCCTCCGCCATTCGATCCATATTCTTGAAATGCTGATCCAGTTTTTGCTTGACTTGATCCAGTGTATCTACTTTAAGAAGATTCATCTTCATATCCATCCCCATTTCTTAGTTCTTTAATAATTAATTATTCGTGCCAGATATTAATACCCAATTATTCTCACAAGGCTACTTATACCAGCAGCTCTCCCTCGATAAACTGGCGGGTTAAACCGTTGACAGGATTTTTCAATATTTCCCTGCAGTTTCCTTCTTCAATCAATTCCCCTTTATTCAAGAAAATCAGTTTATTACACACCCTCTTCGCCTGAGGCAAATTATGTGTAACAAGGATTATACTGGTGCCTTCTTCTTCATTAATTTTTGCCAGCATTCTTTCTATTTCTCCAGTTGTCGTTGGATCAATATTTGCAGTCGGTTCATCGAGAAGCAGCAACCCCGGCCTGAAGGATAATGCTCTGGCAAGGGCAACTTTTTGAATTTCTCCCCCTGACAATTTCCAGACTTTCCTTTTCCTTAATTTTTCCAATCCCAATTCTCTTGTTAACTGATCAATTCTTTCTTCTATATCGAAACTGCTCCATCCTCTCAATTTCAAAGGATATGCAATGTTTTTTTCAACCGTTGTGCTTATCAGATAAGGATTCTGGAAAACCAGGGTCATTTCTGCCTTTGGATTTATTTTTATAAGATCGTCATCCATATAAGTCACTTTACCCGTCGTTTGTGAATCCAGTCTCCCGATAATATTTAGCAGGGTGGTTTTCCCTGCTCCATTTGCCCCGACAATCGCCGTGAGAGTACCTTGCTCGATTACCAGATTTTCTATGTCCAAAACTTTTTTTCCGTTATATTCTTTCGTCAAATTTTCAATTTTCAGCTTCATCTATTTGCCCTCCCTTTCCTGGAAGTTGTATAGAACTGCATTTATGATAAAGGCAATAATCAGCAAAACAATGCCAACTGCAATTGCCCTGCTGTAATCACCCATGGTTTTCAACTCTGTGATATAGGTGGTCATCACTCTCGTTTTGCCCTTGATGTTCCCCCCTACAATCATTACTGCCCCAACTTCGGAAATGGCCCTGCCAAATCCGCTGACTACTGCTGCTGTCAGTCCTATTCTCATTTCAAAAATCAACAGTTTCATCGCGTCAAAGCGGCTTGCCCCCAAGGTGATGGCCAGTCTGTTCACAATCGGGGCTTTCTCTTTTACTATATTGTATGTAAGCCCCATAACTATTGGGGTCACAAGGCAGATTTGGGCGATAATCATCGCTGTGGGTGTATAGTTCAACTGGAAGCCGCCCAGAGGGCCTCTTCTCATTAAAATCAAAAAGACTGTCAATCCTGCGATAACAGGTGGCAGACTCATAAATGTGTACGTTATTCTTATGATAATACCTTTACCCTTAAAGTTATGGGTTCCAAGAAGAATCCCTAGGGGCATGCCCAGGCAGGTGGAAATAAATACGGATGAAAAAGAAACATAAAGAGACAGTCCTATTATCTCAAATATCTCTGCATCACCAGCAAATATTAAATTCAATGCCTGAGCAATACCCGTTGAAATTTCATTCATAATGATTCCTTATTAAAACTTACGCCAAAGAGATTCCTTATTTAAAATTCACACCAAAACGTTTTTGGGCAATTTTTATTATTTTGCATTTGGTGTAAATAAAGGCGCACCATATTCTTCAGTACCGTAAGTGCCGATTTGTTCCTGTGTTTCAGCTGAAAGTATCCAGTTCTGGAAATCCTTTGCGCCAGCAGCATTCATATTCTCATTCTTTTCCGGATTCACGCAGATAACACCATACTGATTATTGAAAATTCCGCTTGAATCTTTTTCGCAGACTATCTGAAGATCTGTGTCTGCTCCAACATTAAGCCATGTAGCTCTGTCTGTTAAAGTATAAGCCAGTTTCTCATCTGCCATAGTGATGACTGCACCCATTCCTGATGCCGCTTCAACATACCATTCTCCGGCAGGTGTTAGGGCTGCCTTTGCCCAGATGGAAAGTTCCTTCTTGTGGGTGCCTGATTGATCTCCTCTTGAAATGAACGTTGCCTGGTCATTGAATAATTTTGTAAAGGCAGCCACTGCATCAGCATTTGCTGTTGTAAGAATTCCACTTGGATCAGTTGAAGGTCCAACCAATACAAAATCATTGTACATTACATCAAATCTTCCGTCTGCGTCTGCATGACCGTTCTCAACAAAGGCAACCTCATCCTTTGGAGAGTGAACCAGAAGTACGTCTGCTTCACCAGCTTCTCCCATTGCCATCGCTTCGCCGGAACCTACTGATATCACATCAACTTCCCAGCCGGTATTGTAAGTAAACCCGGGTAAGATAAAATCTAATAATCCGCTGTCCTTTGTACTTGTTGTAGTGGCCAGTATGATCTTCCCCTGGATTTCTGCAGGCCCTTCCTCAGCAGCCGATTCCTCTGCTGCACTGCAGGCTGCAAAGGAAAATACCATTGCCAATGCCAGCAGTACCGCTAAAATTCTTCTCCTGTTTGTTTTCATTTTTGTTTCTCCTTAATCTTGATTAACATCAAAAAAACCTTTCTGCTTTCGCGGAAAGGTTAGGATTGCACATTTAGGCCTAGCTGCAATTCCTTTCCAATTCGGGAGGCCCGCAAGTTTCTCTGCGAACCCATTGGTTGAAGTCCATTGTACATCACTATACTTTAGGTTTCTTCAACTCGGAACTAATATTTAGTTACTGGTTTATTTTATATTAGAATATGACAAAAAGTCAAACCAATTATGGCAAAATAAACATGTCCTCTTCCAGCCCATCTTGCAATTACTATGGCAGCCTGGAACTGGACACGATTTGTTCGGCTTACTCTTTTTCTCCCACCAGCTGGAAGCCTTTTCTTATCAGCTCATCCTTAATATCCTGAACCTGCCGGTAATCTCGGGTTTCCATAATCACCTTCAGGAAACAACTGTTGACAGCCATAGTCGGGTCACTGATGTCGTGGTGTACTGCAATGACATTTCCTCCCTTTGAACTGATTGCCTCTGCAACTTCAATAAGCTGTCCGGGTTTGTCCAGCAACGGGATCACTACTGTACTTCTTCTCCCGCTCATTACCAGGCCGCGGATTATGACTCTGTTTAAAATATTCACATCTATATTACCGCCACTGACCAGGCAGACAATTTTTTTGTGTTTCATTTTTATTTTACCGAACATGCTTGCCGCCACTGCGACCGCACCTGCTCCTTCGGCAACCAGCTTTTGTTTTTCCATAAGCATCAGTATCGCTGCTGCGATTTCATCGTCCGTCACCGTCACAATCTCATCAACGTATTTTTTGACTTCTTCAAAAGTTCGGTCCCCGGGACTTTTTACAGCAATTCCATCTGCAAAAGTGTCAACACAAACCAGGCATTTTTTTTCACCGCATTTTAAAGAATCATACATGCCGGCAGCTCCCGCCGCCTGAACACCAATCACTTTACACTGTGGCTTCAGTTGTTTTATGACGAAGCCTATCCCGGCAATCAGGCCCCCGCCACCTATAGGAACAATAACGGCATCAACATCCTCCAGCTGCTCCAGGATTTCCAATCCAATTGTTCCCTGACCGGCAATCACGTCAACGTCATCAAATGGATGGATAAAGGTTCTTCCCTCCTCCTTCTGCAATTCAACAGCTTTTGCATAAGCATCATCATAGCTGTCCTTCACGAGACACACCTCGGCACCATAGCTCTTTGTTGCCTCCACTTTACTGATTGGCGCCCCTTCAGGCATACAGATCAGACATGGAATATTGTTTCTTTGTGCAGCCAGAGCAACTCCCTGTGCATGGTTTCCCGCACTACAGGCAATAATTCCTTTTTCTCTCTCAGCTTTAGTAAGCTGGCTTATTTTATAGTAAGCTCCTCTTACCTTAAAACTCCCCGTAACCTGAAGATTTTCAGTTTTCAGGTAAACCTGATTTTCAGCACTTAAACTGGGAGCTAAAATCAAATCTGTTGTTCTCACCACTTCTTTAAGAATTAATTTTGCATGATATATTTTCTCCAATGTTAACATTTTTCTCTCCTTTTTTAACAGGAATAATAACAACTAATTATATTCTTCTTTTACCGGTTTTGTCAATTTTCCCCTCCCGCGAGATCGCGTCAAGTTAGAATGGGAAAAATAAAGCTGGAGATTTCCCATTGTTACTTGACGCGATCTTAGTTTGTTTTTTAGTTGCAATTAAATTATTTTATGTTATAATAATTCAAACGAGATGTTTCTAAGGAGAAATGAAATGTTAAAGATCGCAAAAAATGCAGCCTATTATTATTTTAACTACACTTACTATTATACTGGTAGGTCTAGTTTGAATTTCGCTGCTGAAAAAGCGCTCTCATAAAATTTCCAACTGGAAATTTTGAAAAATAAAGAGTATGGCTTCACAGGTGAAATTCACTTGTGGAGCTTTTTTGTTTAATAAAGGTCAGTAAGGCTGGTCCTTATATCCATTAGGAAGAGGTATTGATATGATAATTGTTTTAAAAAATAACCCGGAACAAAGACAACTCGAAAATCTGAGAAGCTGGCTTTTAAGCATGGGATTACACATTCACGAGAGTAAAGGCGAAAGCACAACTATCATGGGACTGATTGGCGACACGTCTTCTGTCGATATGGATCTTATCCGAGCGCTTGATATTGTAGAGGCGGTAAAACGAATTACTGAACCTTATAAGAAAGGAAACCGGAAATTCCATCCGGCAGATACCATTGTTGATATCAGCGGCATTAAAATAGGTGGCGGCAATTTTCAAATCATTGCAGGCCCTTGCTCTGTAGAGTCGCGGGATCAGCTTTGCAATATCGCTGAATATGTTAAAATGACGGGAGTCAAATTGTTGCGTGGCGGTGCTTTTAAGCCAAGATCTTCTCCCTATACTTTTCAGGGTATGCGGGAAGAAGGGATAAACCTGCTGCTGGAGGCAAAAGCTCAAACAGGTCTTCCCATCGTGACCGAAGTCATGGATATTTCCCATTTGCCATTGTTTGAAAATGTTGATCTTATTCAGGTAGGTGCAAGAAATATGCAAAACTTCGAACTTTTAAAAGAACTTGGCAGGATGAAAAAGCCAATTCTATTAAAAAGAGGGTTGTCCAGCACCTTAGAAGAACTGTTGATGAGTGCCGAATATATTCTTGCTGGTGGAAACCCCAACGTCATACTTTGTGAGAGAGGAATAAGAACCTTTGAAACTGCAACAAGAAACACGCTGGACTTATCGGCAGTTCCTCTGCTTAAAGCAATGACTCATTTACCCGTAATAGTTGACCCGAGTCATGCGACAGGTCTTTACAAACTTGTTGCCCCAATGTCTCTTGCCGCTGTTGCCGCTGGAGCTGACGGTCTCTTGATAGAGGTTCACAACGACCCTGAGCATGCACTGTGTGACGGCCCTCAATCTTTAAAGCCGGAGGCATTTGGAGAATTAGTTAAAGCAATTGAGGCCATCAGGCCATTTGCTTATAAAATGAATTATTAAGGGGTGCCCGATATGAAAATAGGAATTATTGGTTTAGGACTCATCGGCGGGTCAATCGCCAAAGCGATAAAAGAAAATACAGAGCATTACGTGTTGGGGCATGATATTGACCCTACCGTTGTCCACAAAGCCCTTTTGCTCAATGCCATTGATCTTCCCCTGGAAGAAAAAGATCTTCCAGAATGTCAGGTGATCATAGTAGCCCTTTATCCAAAGGACACTATAGAATACATAACGAATCATAGTCATCTGTTCAATAAAGGAACCGTCGTTATGGATACCTGTGGTGTGAAAGTTCCTATTTGTAATGCCCTTGAACCCGTTGCAAAAAATAATGGTTTTCACTTTATAGGAACTCATCCAATGGCCGGAACAACACATTCAGGTTTTAATTATTCCGAAAAGGCTTTATTTGATAAAGCTTCAATGGTTATTACCCCATTGAAGGGAACGCCTATTGAAAAGGTTGAATTAATTAAAAAGCTTTGTGTTTCCATCGGATTTACCAATACCCAGATAGCAACACCCGAGGAGCATGACAAGGTGATTGCTTTTACATCTCAACTGGCCCACGTCGTTTCAAATGCTTACGTCAAGAGCCCAACCGCCATGCTGCACAAAGGGTTTTCCGCCGGAAGCTATGTAGATTTGACAAGGGTGGCAAAATTAAATGAAAATATGTGGAGCGAATTGTTTATCGACAACAAAACGTTTTTAGCATCTGAGATAAGAGGCTTGATTGAAAGGTTAACTCTTTATAAAACAGCCTTGGAATCAAGTGATGAACCTGCTTTAAAAACGCTTCTGAAAGAAGGATCAGATATAAAGATTAAGATTGATGGCGATTCTATTTAGACATCAGCCCTGCCCGGTAATTTTTCTTTTTCATATTATTCCTCTTCTCGTATTTGTTTGATATAATATAGATAATATTACTTAACTTACTATTTAAAATAATAAGGAAGAAAGGTAATTCAATGAAAAAAATAAGCATCAATACAAAAGCGAAATATGATGTTCTTATTGGGAAAGATATTTTAGGCGAGTTGGGAGCATATACCCTTGAAATCTTTGCGCCTTGTAAACTTTGTATCATTACTGATGATACTGTGAATCTTTTATACGGAAATCCGGTTTATGAAATTTTGAGCAATTCCGGCTTTGACGTCTACAGGTATTCATTCTCCCCTGGCGAAGCTTCCAAATCCCTCGATACCTATGGCAAGTGTCTGGAATTTCTAGCAGAAAAGAAGTTTTCCCGAACGGATGGCATTATCAGTTTGGGGGGAGGCGTTGCAGGAGATCTGGCAGGTTTCACAGCATCCACGTATCTTCGTGGAATAAGGTTTATTCAAGTTCCAACCACATTACTGGCAGCCGTCGACTCATCTGTCGGCGGAAAAACAGGAATCAATTTAAGCCAGGGCAAAAATCTGGCAGGCACTTTCTGGCAGCCAAGTCTTGTATTTTGCGACATAACTACATTTAAAACTTTAAGTGACGAAAAATTTTTGGACGGGGTAGCAGAAGCAATTAAATATGGTATAATATTAAATAAAAATTTATTTGCAAAAATATATGCAGATGCACCGGTAACGGCATCTTATGATAAGCTAGAGGCTATCATTTACTCCTGCATTAAGCTTAAATCGGACTTAGTTACGGAGGACGAACGTGATACGGGTGTCAGGCAGCTCCTGAATCTTGGTCATACTTTTGGCCATGCAATAGAAAAATGCAGCAATTATTCAATTTCTCACGGGCATGCTGTAGCAACAGGAATTGCTCTTATTACAAAAGCTTCCCATAATTTCGGATATACTGATATTCAAAGTATGTCATTAATCATTGATATCCTTCATAAGCATGGCTTTATTACAGAAACATCCTTTACCTCCGAAGAACTTTTGCCAATAATTTTGAGCGACAAGAAAAGAGGAGGATCAAATATTAATTTGATTTTACCAACAAAAATTGGTTCTTCAGAAATTAGAGAATTTCCCGTTAACTCTCTTGATGGCTTTTTAAAGGCCGGTTTAAAGTAGGTATCTTATGAAAGTAAAACTCTCTCCACGGTGTCTTTCAGGCTCAATCTCTGCAGTTCAATCTAAATCTCATCTGCATAGATTGCTAATTGCCAATGCGCTTTCCGGATCAAATCAAAAAATAAAGCTGGGGCAGATTTCAGAAGACATTGCCGCTACAATTGAATGTTTAAAGGAGCTTGTTTCTGTAGAAGCCCCTCATCTTTACTGCAATGAAAGTGGAGCAACCTTAAGATTTTTATTACCAGTTACAATGGCTTTAAAAGAGGAAGCAGCTTTTCATGGGAAAGGACGTCTGCCCGAAAGACCTTTAGATCCCCTTAAAGATGTGTTAATTGAAGGAGGATGTGTTTTTTCAGACGGCAATGACTCCATGTTTGCTGTAAAAGGGATGCTGAAATCCGGAAGGTATTTATTGCCTGGAAATGTCAGCTCTCAATATATAACTGGACTGCTTTTCGCACTTCCCCTGGTTCAGGGAGAAAGCAAAATTATTGTTTCAAAACCTTTAGAATCTGTGGGATATATAAACATGACCCTTCAGGTCCTTGACCTTTACGGCATAAGGATTTTCATAGACAGAATTTCAGACGAAGACAATGTGATATTTACAATTCCCGGAGGACAGGAATATATAGCACCCATTGAAACTCCTGTTGTTGAGGGGGATTGGTCCAATAGCGCCTTTTGGCTGGTAGCTGGAGCTATTTCCCGGCAGGGAGAAGGTATTAATGTTTACGGATTATCCCAAAACTCCGCTCAGGGAGATAAAAAAATTATCGATATACTTGAAAATTTCGGAGCAAAAGTGTTTTTTTCGGAATTTCAGGCCTTTGTATCCAGGGACAAGCTTTACGGTATTACGATTGACGGGTCAAACATCCCGGATCTTGTTCCCATTCTGGCGGTGCTTGCTTCGGTTTCCCGGGGAATTACAAGAATCATAAAAGCAGACAGAGTACGCATCAAAGAAAGCGATCGTCTCCATGCCATAAGTGTATCATTAAATGCAATTGGGGGGAGTGTAACCGAACTTGAGGACGGTCTCATCATTAATGGGGTTGATTCTCTCACCGGCGGATTTGTTCCTTCTTTTAACGACCACCGGATAGTAATGGCAATGGCAATTGCCTCCTGCTGCTGCGAGGGAGAAATTATTATTGATGGTGCAGAAGCCGTCAATAAATCATATCCGACTTTCTTTGATGACTTTACGATTCTTGACGGCAGGCATAGATATCTTTAAGGAGAAAGGAAAATATAATCCAATCATCCATAAAAGGATATTTAGATTATACGAGACAAAATATGGAATCTACAATAGGCAAAAACATTATAATGACGGTGTCTGGCGGATCTCATGAAGATTCTGTTAATGTTAAGATTAAAGGAATACCGAAGGGTATTCCTATTGACTTTGGTGAACTTAACGCTTTTTTAGCAAGAAGAGCGCCTGGCAGCAGTCCCTGCTCAACCCCGAGGAAAGAGGCAGATCTTCCTGTTTTTTTACAAGGTTTTAGTGGGAATATTACAAATGGAGAGCCTGTTATGGCCATTATTAAGAATACAAACACCAGGTCGGCTGATTATAAGCCGAACCTGCCCAGGCCTTCTCACGCAGATTTTACAGCTTTTATTAAATATGGAAGTCAGGTGAATATGTCTGGAGGCGGTCCATTCTCAGGAAGGATGACTGCCCCAATGTGTATCGCTGGCGGCATTGCTCTTCAAATTCTAAAAGCAAAAGGAGTAACAATCCAGGCGGAAATCCACTCAATTGGCAAGATTACAGGTGGCCCTCATATGCTGGATGAAATTATTCAGGCAAAAGCACGCAAAGACTCCATTGGGGGGATTGTAGAATGCAGCGTACTTGGTCTTCCTGCCGGTCTTGGCGGCCCTATGTTTGATGGGGTTGAAAGCAAACTTGCTGCTCTTCTCTTTGGGATTCCAGCTGTTAAGGGCGTTGATTTCGGGGCAGGTTTTGAAGCTTCTTCAATGTATGGAAGCGAACATAATGATGCTTTTTATATGGACGGGAAATCTGTAAAAACGAGAACAAACAACCATGGAGGCATCCTGGGAGGAATAACCAGCGGTATGCCGCTTACCTTGAAAGTTGCCTTTAAGCCTACTCCTTCCATTGGTATTCCGCAGGAAACCGTCAATCTTACTGAAGGCATTGATACCATTATCAAGATCGAAGGGCGACACGATCCCTGCGTAGTTCCAAGAGCAGTTCCTGTCGTTGAAGCTTTAGCAGCAATCGGTATTTTGGATCTTTTTTTAGAAGAGGAGAGCATAAAATGGATTTAGATAACATTAGAGCAGATATTGATGATATAGACCATGAACTGGTTAACCTTTTTCAAATGCGAATGAACCTTGTGGCCGAGATTGCAAAGTACAAGGCCGCAAACAATATTCCTGTTTTTAATCCTGAAAGAGAAAAGGAAATATTAAGCAATTTAATTCCAGAGGGAGAACTTGGCCCCTATACAAAAGACTTTCTACAGTCAATATTTGAAATTAGCAGGAAATATCAAAGTATATTAATTGTACAGGAGGGATAAAATGTTTTATGGACTTATCGGTGAAAAATTAGGTCATAGCTATTCAAAAAAAATACATGAAAGTTTTGGCAAATATGACTATGAACTTATAGAATTAGACAAAAAAAGTTTCGCTGATTTTATGGAGGCACGGAACTTTACAGGCATCAATGTTACCATCCCTTACAAAAGGGATGTACTACCATTTTGCGAGACTTTAACCCCTATCGCAAAAGCCATTGGGTCGGTCAATACAATGTATTTTCAGGATGGAAAGCTTATCGGTGATAATACTGATTATTTTGGTTTTAATTATATGCGCCATCGGTCGGGCATTTCTTTAAAGGACAAGAAAGTGCTTATTCTTGGGGCTGGCGGTTCCTCTTTGATGGTTGTAAAAGCTGCCAAAGATCTGGAGGCAAAGGAACTTATTGTTGCCTCAAGAACCGGTCTGAATGCAATGATCTCCCTGCAGCAGACAATCGAACATGCTGATTCACAAATAATTATCAATGCAACCCCAGTTGGCATGTACCCTTATAATGGCGAGTCCCTTGTTTCTTTAAAAGATTTTCCATTGTGTGAAGGAGTCATTGATTTAATATACAATCCTCTTTTAACACACCTTTTATATGAGGCAAAATCTTTAAAAATACCTTATTCCAATGGACTTTCCATGCTTGTTGCTCAGGCTTATAAGGCCTTTGAATTATTTACCGGGACAAACCTGGAAACTGAAATGATGGAAGACACTATTTTTTTACTGGAAAAAGAAATTAACAATATTATTTTAACCGGCATGCCTGGATGTGGAAAAACGACATTAGGTTTGCTGCTTGCGGAAAAATTAAAACGCCCCTTTGTAGATATTGATGATTTAATAGAAAAACGAATTGGAATGGCTATACCTCTTTTCTTTGAAGCATCAGGGGAAGAAGAATTTCGCAAAATAGAAAGCCAGGTAGCCAAAGAAGTTGGCAAATATCAGGGTCATGTAATTTCAACTGGGGGCGGCATCGTTTTAAACCCTTTAAATATGGAGGCACTTTCACAGAACGGTACTGTGCTTTTTTTGGACAGGCCATTAGAAAATCTGGCATCATCGGGAAGACCTCTGAGCAAGTCTCTGGATTCTTTAAGAATAATGGCTTCTCAAAGAATACCCTTGTATAAAAGGTACAGTGATTATATAATTAACGTATTAGATAATCCTTATGAAAACATTAATTTTATACTTAAAGTATTAGGAGGAAAATAATATGAGAAAAATTGTATCAACAAAAAAAGCCCCTGCCGCAATAGGTCCTTATTCCCAGGCAAATGTCTTTGGAAATTTGGTGTTTACTTCCGGACAGGTTCCGCTTGTTCCAGAAACTGGTGCGATTGTTGCCGGTGGGATTGAAGAGCAGACAGAGCAGTCACTCAACAATGTGAAGGCTATTTTAGAAGAAGCTGGATCTTCAATGGAAAAAGTTTTAAAAACCACCGTTTTTATTAAGGATATGAATGATTTTGCAAAGGTGAATGGCGTTTATGCTAAATTCTTTACGGAAGGGTCATTTCCTTCCAGATCGGCTGTTGAAGTCGCAAGGCTTCCAAAGGATGTTCTTGTTGAAATTGAAACCATTGCATATATTGAATAAACCTATGCATCCCCTTCTTCAGAACTAAAAAGGCGGCTTTCCCAAAGGGAAGCCGCCTTTCATTATACTATTTTACCAAATTGTGCTCCTGTCAGATTTTTCAACGCTTCCGTTTCTATCTCCACTTGAAGTCCTACCTTTCCGCCACTGACTAAAATTGTTTTCTGTCTTTCAGCACTGACATCTATTACTGTTTTAAATTGTTTTTTCATACCAATGGGAGAGCACCCCCCTTTGATATATCCCGTAACTTCTGTTATTTCTTTGGCAGGAATCATTTCCAGTTTCTTCTCATTAAATATTTTTGCAGCCAGCTTCAAATCAAGTTCCTTGTCAACGGGTATGACACAAACATAATATGCCTTTGAATGTCCCTGTGTTACCAGTGTTTTATATACCATCTCCAACGGCATACCTATTTCCTGAGCAACATGGATGCCATCCAGAAACCCTTCCGGTGCATCATACTCATAAAGTTTCACTTTTATTTTTTTGCTTTCTATCTGCCTTATAGCGTTTGTTTTAGCCATTCCCATTCCACCTCTGTTACTCTGTTGTGCTCAATATTTCTTCTTTGTTTTTCTCAACCTGGCTTACCTTCATTTTTGAAACTTCTCCCGGATCAACTTCTTCAAGTAATCCAAGTACTGACGGGCTTAAGTATATGGTCTTGAGGATATTTCCATCCAAAGAAACCTTGCTGTATTCCGTGAAGTTTTCCCCCTTCAAATAAAATTGTCCCATTACCTCAACCACTTTGCTGATTTTGATTGGTCGAACACCCATCTTCATATCGGTCGGCATAAAAGGAGAAATTCCTCCATAGACAAATTTGCTCCCGTAGAGCATATCATATTCTAATGTCTGAAGCCCTTTTTTATAGGTGAGCGGATCATTGTTTGTCTGATGGAATCTGGTCAGGGTTCCTTCATGTATACCTAGTCGGTCTAATACTTCAGCACCCAGTTGATAGGTGGTTAGATTTTCATCTGTTTTCTGCATGTCAAAATTGTCCCAGATCACATACTCTGTCTGATACAGTGAACCTGTTTTCATATCAGATGCCTTCATTTCAAGGGCAGGAAGGTGATCTCCATAAATAACCAAAACAACCTTTTCATTGTATTTGGAGAGTGTTTCTGTCAAATCCTTCAGAAAAATGTCCATTTCCCTAATCTGATTTACGTAATATTCATATTGCCATTTTAACGACTCATTTTCCACTCCGCCAACTGTAATGCTTGGATTCATGATTACCTGTTCAGTCGGATATTTCCCATGGCCCTGAACAGAAATTGTATAAATATAATCCTGATTCGGTGTCGATTTCAGAGCTGCCATAATCTCGCCTGTCAACAATCCATCTTTTGCCCAGTTTTTTGGTGTTTTCACGGGGCCAATCATATATTCTAAAGACGTAAAAGTGTCAAATCCCAGGTTTTTAAAAACCTTGTTTCTCCCGTAAAAAACTGCTCTGTGATTATGAATGGCATGGGTTGAGTAGCCAAGTGCTTTTAGATCAAAAGGGATGCTTTCACAGGTTTCTTTCGTCAGAATGGACTTATAGGGATACTCCCCCGGGCCGAAAAATTTGACGCTCATTCCAGTTATCGCTTCAAATTCTGTGTTCGCGGTTCCTGCACCAACAACAGGCACAGTCAGCAACCCCGTCGAAAAATTTTGTTTAAGGTCTCTAAAGTTTGGCGCCGGGTCATCTGATAATTTAATGTTGTTAAACAGCTCAGGGTCTTCAAAAGATTCTAACTGAAGCATTATGATATTGGTTTTTGATTTTGCAGATGGCTCTTTTTCATCAGCAAAAATCTTCTCAATATTTGCCCTTGAGTAATCTTCCGGCATATTTACTCCTGTATTAAGCCATGTACTTAAAAAACAGTATGGAACGCCATAGTCTCTATAGGCGTAATTCAAATTGCTAAAGTAAGTATCTACTACTTTGGTTTGAATAGCCAGGTTTGTAATACCAAAGGTTACAACCAGAATCGCTGCAATTACAAGAATATTTTTCTTGTAATTTATCGACTGCCTTCGTTTTGGTGCAAAGATAACCAAAGCAATTACTCCAACTAATAAAATGCCTAGCCCGACCAAACTTAAAACGATTTGCAATGTTGACAGATAATTCGTTACCAGTGAAAGTCCATCCTGAAGAACCTCTATATCTTTAGTCGTAAAAGGTGTCATTCTGTTTTTCAAAATAATTCCATTTATTATCCCTAGTGCCAGCCAAAATAATGAAAGGAAAACATAAGCAAAAAACCTTCTTCTAAATAAAATAGAAAAGGATAAAAATGCAAATATTATTGATGAATTGTACAGGAATACTAATGGACTTTTAACAAAAAAACTTAATCCTGCAAGGATTGACTGCCTGCTTAAAGCTTCAATGATAAAATTCAAAGTCAGTGCCAAAAAAGCACACATTCCAATTGAATTATGTAAGTATTTCAGATATGTTATTTTAATTTTTTTAATTTTTTCCATTTTTTCCATTATTTCACCTGTAGTTCATTTGCTATATTAGCAAATTCTTCAATACTAAGAGTCTCCGCTCTTCTTTTGCTGTCAATTTGTACATTTTCCAAAGCCTTGCCAACTTCCTCTTTAGAGGCTCCCATTGCTCCTGTAAGAGAATTCAGCAAGGTTTTCCTGCGTTGGCCAAAGCCGGATTTTACGCACCTGAAAAAAGCCTTCTCATCCTTCAAAAAAACCGGCCTCTCTTTTCTGATATCCAGTCTGAGAACGGAGGAATCAACCTTAGGCTGAGGAATAAACACTTCCTTTGGTACATTTGCAATATGTGTAATCGTACAATAATATTGTACGGCTACAGAAATAGCACCATACGTTTTGCTCCCCGGCGGCGCCTTCAGACGATCAGCAACTTCTCTCTGCATCATTATTGTTATGCTCTCAGCCCTTACTCCATCTTCAAGTATTTTCATAATTATAGGAGTGGTAATATAATATGGCAGATTACCGATAATTTTTACGTTTTCTATCTTTTGACCTTTATATTCCCTGTTTTGTTCCAGCAATTCATTTAAATCGGTCTTTAAAATATCTTTGTTTAATATTTCTACGTTATCATATTCTTTCAAAGTTTCTTTTAATATAGGAATCAGTTTCCTGTCAATTTCTATTGCTATTACTTTTGCTGCTTTTTCAGCCGCTTCCGATGTAAGCACTCCAATTCCTGGGCCGATTTCAATAACGAGGTCATTTTTTGTTATTTCCGGTGCCTGAATAATTTTTTCTATAATATTTTTATCTGTCAAGAAATTTTGTCCAAGACTTTTAGATAGCTTAAAATCATGTTTGTCTTTAATTTCTCTGATTGTGGTTGGTGTATAAAGCTTCATTAATTACTCTCCATCTATTCCTTCAATAAATTCCTGTCTTGAAATTCCAAATTGATTTAATTTTTTTAAAAAGGCATGACTGTTTCCATACCCGATACCCAGTGATTTCCCTAGCTTTGCTCTTCTTTCAGCCGCTCCCTGTCCCCCTGATAACCCATATTTTCTAAGATCTTCAAGAATAAATTCCTGTCTTTTATCCATTAAAGTATACCTTGCTGAATCAAGTGCCTTCACTATATTTTCCGCTGATGCGTTTTCAATGCCCACATTCCCTTTTCTTGTTGCTTCTTCAACTCCCAGATAGGCGTTTTTTGCATCGGGAAATCTTGCATTAAGTTTTTTTCTAATTTCTTCTCCTGAAAAGTCGGGATCTGTAAAAATAATCAGTCCTCTTTCTCTGTAAGCCATTTCAATCAGTTCCCAGGTTTCTTTTCTTATTCCAAATCCATGAGTCGCAATCGTATCGGCTTCAATAGCTCTATTTATAGCAGCCTGATCATCTCTTCCTTCAACCACTATTATTTCTTTCAACATACTAGTTACTTTCATTATTCTCCTTCGTTTTTTCTGGTAATATATAAAGAATCTCTCCCGGAAAAATCATCCTTAATTGAGTTCTTGCCTGTTGTTCTATATATTTGGGGTCTCTGACATTTTTCAATTCGTTTTCAAGTTTGATCTTTTGCTCTGACAGCAGCTGGTTTTCAGCCTCAATCTGGCCTTGATACATTTCAACCGCAATAACATTATAGGCGTAGATAACTATTACAATCAAAGCAATAATCACAGCACCTAAGTAAAACAATCTTGTCTGGTTTTTCATTTTACTTTTAATCAATGTTACTTTCTCCTCTGCTTGCAGCGAGTGGTAATGTAATAAATACAGTTGTACCCGTTCCTTCCTTGCTTTCCAGCTTAATAATTCCATTATGCTCTTCGACAATTTGTTTAGATATCGCCAAACCAAGGCCAGTTCCACCCATCGCTCTTGAGCGAGCTTTGTCAACTCTGAAGAATCGCTCAAATACTCTTGACAACTCGGCTTTTGGTATTCCTATTCCATTATCTGCTGCAGTCACCGTCACTTTTTTATCATTAATAATGGCATCAATATCAATTCTACCACCCTCTTGTGTATATTTAATGGCATTACTTAAAACATTTAATAAAACTTGTTCGATACTGTCCTTGTCTCCAATAATTGGAATCCCTTTTTCACTATCGAAAAGGCAATTCAAATGCTGTTTTTTCCCATTTGCAGTCAACTCTACCTTTTTTACGGCACTTATCAGAAGCTTTGTTAAATCGCAATTTTTTTTCACCAGCTTTTCCTGTTGATGATCCAGCCTTGAAAGCTGAAGCAAGTCCTTTACAAGCCTGTTCATTCTATCGGCTTCCATATTTATTATTTCCAGAAAGTTCTTTTCTGTTTCAACATCTTCTACTGCTCCATCAATTAAAGTTTCTGTATAACTCTTAATTGTTGTAAGCGGAGTTTTTAATTCATGAGAAACGTTCGCTACAAAATCCATTTGCATTTTTTCCACTTTTTGTCTTTGGGTTATATCCTGCAATATCATTATAATGCCAATATCAGCACCATTTTCATCTCTGAAATGATCATACCTGACTGCGTAATTTGATCCGCTAAATTCAAAATTTTCTTCAACCGGCACCATTTTGCATTTATTAATAATCTCTTTAAGCGTAAGTCTAGGGTTTATTTCCTTGATAATATCATCATAGTTTCTTTCTTCAATCTCCTGTTTTGAAACTTTCAGCATGGCCATTGCCGATGGATTTGCATGAACTATGTGCCCTGCTAAATCAACAGCTATCAAACCATCCGCCATATATTTCAAGATCGTTTCAAGCTTGCTCTTTTCATTTGAAATTTCTGTCAAAGTTTCATTCAACTTAAGTCTTAATATGTTGAACATTTCAGCCAGTCTTCCTATTTCATCATTAGACTTTATAGAAACTTCCTGACTGAAATCTCCTTCAGCCATCGTTTTGGCAAGCTTTGTCACATTATTTATTGGTTCAGTTATGCTTTTTGCTATAAAAAACCCAAGAGCTGCCGTAATTGCCAGCGCAATAATCATCGCTTTCAAAAATATTTCTTTTGACTGATCTATAGTATTGTAAACAGAGGTTAAATCTGCTCTAAGGTAGAGGACTCCTCTGGCATCCTTATTTCCGCCAACTGGGAACACCATGCTTATTGTTGGAATACGGTCTGACTGTGAGTTGATGTACCCTATTGTCTCTGCCGAATCCCCCCCCAGGCCCTGAAGAATTAAACCCTGGTCCAATATATCAATGGCACTTTTCCCTTTTGTTTCATTGCTGGATGCAATAATCATAAAACTTTCATTTACTACAAATATCTCCTGCTGCAGACTCTTGCTCCATGCATCTATACTCTCTTGTATTTCTTCTCTGTGGTTATCTATGTCGTCATACGAATTCAATGAAATCAAAAGAGAACCCTTCTGAACGGCCTGAGAAAGATTGTCTTTTGTTGAATTAATATAATAGGCTTCCAGCTGGCTCATAATGAAAACACCGATGATTGTTGTTGCTATAAATACCAGCAAACAATAAATCAGTACTATCCGGCCTCTAATGCTGCTCAATCTTCCATTAACCTTCATAAATTATGATCTCCTAAAGTAATATCCTACACCTCTTTTTGTCATGACATATTTAGGTTCACTTGAATCGTCCTCCAGTTTTTCTCTCAATCTTCTAACGGTTACATCTACTGTACGGATGTCTCCGTAATACTCATAACCCCATACTTCTTCAAGCAGCTGCTCTCTTGAAAAAACTTTATTTTCTCTTTCTGCAAGATACTTCAGCAACTCAAATTCTCTAAGTGTCAGATCTAAAACTTTTTCATCCTTTCTTACCTCATATCTGTTCATATCAATCGTAAGATTGCCAAAGTTCTGTAAATTCTCAGGCGAATTTTTACCCGAATCGCTTATATCCAGTCTTCTGATATTTGCTTTGATTCTGGCTATTAATTCCCGCATTCCGAAAGGCTTTGTGATATAGTCGTCTGCCCCAAGTTCAAGTCCGAGCACCTTGTCAACCTCTTCCTCTTTTGCTGTAAGCATAATAATCGGAACCATGCTGACTTCTCTTATACGTCTGCAAACTTCAAATCCGTCGATTAACGGAAGCATAACATCCAGCAGGATTAATTCCGGTGTCTGTTTGATGGCTTTGCGTAATCCATCTTGCCCGTCATAGGCCGTATCTACATCAAAACCTTCCTTTACAAGATTAAATTTGATAATGTCCGAAATTGATTTTTCATCTTCAATTATTAGGATTTTCCTTGCTTCCATACCGTTTCTCCTCTTTATATATAGTTCAGCGGATTCTTCTGCACCCCATTAATGATTACTTCAAAATGCACATGAGGTCCTGTGCTTCTTCCAGTACTGCCAGAGTATGCAATTTGCTGTCCCTGATAAACCTTATCCCCTGCTCTCACTAAAAGTTTACTGCTGTGAGCGTAAAGTGTCACTCTGTTTCTCCCATGATTAATTCTGATAACGTAACCGTAGGAGCCGCTATACCCAGCATATATGACTGTTCCTCCATCAGCAGCTCTGACTTTTGATCCTGTAGATATTGCCAGATCAATCGCTCGGTGGGATGAAGAGTATCTTTGTGACAGCCTTGCTCCAACAACTGGATAAATATATGTCCCGCTGCCCTGCAGAGATGGTAATGCTTTCGTTCCAACAAGCATAATTTCTTTAATCGGTTCTTCAATTACAGTGGCTTTCAATTCTATTTTAGATATCTCCGTGCCATTATTTTTGATTATTCTAGCGACTACTTCTCTTTCTCCAATTACCCCTCTTACTTTAACACTTTTTTCTCCTTTATACATATTATCAGCATTTTCCGTTGTTTTTTCAAAGGCAATAGGCTCCATATAGGTTGCAACTTCTACTGTTTGCACCGTTATTAACGGTACCGCCTGAGTAAGCACAATTTCTTCTCCGATACTTAGTTTTTCGGGTGTAACATTGGGATTTGAGTCTAGTAATACACCACTTTTTATTCCATATTTTTTAGCTACCCCGGAAAAAGTATCTCCAGGTTCAACGATATGAACTTTGGTTTGAACAGCCCCTGTCAGGATTTTCTTTAAAGCAACTTCTGAATTCTGAATTCTTCCAAGTTTTGTTTGAACCTCTTTTATCTCAACAATTTCAGCGAATCCAACGCTTTCATATTCGCTGCTGTCAGCCTTATTTATATATCTCTTTTTAATAGTATCCAAGATTCGTTTTGCCGTTTCTTTTGAGGAAATAATAACCTCCCTGTTATCATTGACATATATTCCAAAGGCCGTAGCCTTCATATCCTGCATGTAAGTCAGTTTTTTCAGTACTTCTTCTGAAACATCTATTTCTCTGTTTACAGATATAACTCTGTCAAATGTAATATCAAGCTTCTTGTCTATTTTTACCTCTGCATTATATTCTTTCGTCAGTTGTTCTGTTACAACATCCAGCAGCTTTAAAACGTCCTCCTGATTTTTAACGACTCCTAATACCCTCCCGTTGTATGAATACTCATACGCACTGACATAGCTGGCTCCTGCTGCAATAATCGTGGCGACAACAAGGAAAAGAACTAGCTGGATCAATAATTTTGCTTTATTTAGTTCAGCGTATTCCCGAGCGAGCATTAGCTTAAGGTTGCTCCTTTTAACAATCTTAGTGGCCTTTTCAGCCAGCGCTTCGTTTCTGCGATCAATGCCAACAATCATTTTTGCCATTGCTTCGGCAGCAAATCTTTCCCTGGCGACAAAATTTCTTTTTAGGATTAATAACCCTCGGAATAGCTTCTTACTCTTTTTCCTTAATAGCTTTGCCTTTTCAGGATGTGATTTGTAATACTTTTTGACCGGTCCTGTTATTTTCGAAATTATTCTACCGGGTACTTTTGCAAGCGTTTCTAAAAAAACATATTTTTTGAATTTTATTGCTTTTTCAGTTGTGATTCTCTCATTCTTTTTTTCTTTTTTCAAACTAGGTTCAGAGCCAAGTCTTTCATTATGAACTTTTACCGGCTTCTGCTCATCCCATAGTTTGTCAAAATCAATTTCATCAAACCTTGACAATTTTTTATTGACATTATTTTCCATTTCAGCCTTTATCTGGTTCTTGGTTCTCAAAGCTTCCTCGCGTAATGCCTCTTCTCTCAATTCTTTCTCATCATAACTAAAACCAGGCATTACAAGTTTTTCCTCTTTCAATGCCTTGATTTTCTTATATCTAATCCTGTTTGTTTTTGAATATCGCCTTACATTCAGTTCAATTCCTTTTTTGATTCTTTTAATTGTTTTTGCCATTCT
>Ga0209386_1000200_pt1 | contig 30986 bp, 30 predicted proteins | sample NGEPertwo_FD_184510 | JGI IMG/M metagenome (GOLD analysis project Ga0209386, IMG submission 184510) | Arctic peat soil microbial communities from the Barrow Environmental Observatory site, Barrow, Alaska, USA - NGEE Permafrost154B-two... | ecosystem: Environmental > Terrestrial > Soil > Wetlands...
CACGCACCTTTTTTAGGGGTTTATAGCGCATATCTCTCTCTTGGAGGGATTAAACACCAAAATATTATTTTGTTTAGCTATCGCCTTGCAATTGCTTTTGCAGGGCGTTTTAATTATTTGCCATGAAACCTAAACAAGAGCATGCTCCTCTTAACATCTTGCTTGCAGATGACGATACTGACAATTGTTTTTTCTTTGATAAAGCATTAAAGGAAATACCCATTGCAACTCATCTTACAACTGTTTATGACGGAGAACAACTCATGAATTACCTTTTTAAGAATTCCGACCATCTACCCGATGTTCTTTTTCTCGATCTGAATATGCCCCGCAAGACCGGCTTCGAATGTTTAGTAGAGATCAAAGAAAACGAGAAATTGAAAGATCTTCCCGTGATCATATTTTCAACATTATTCCCGTGTGACATTAATTACGAGCAGGGCATAATAGACTTGCTCTACCAGATCGGGATGCAAGATTATTTTGGCAAGCCCCCTGAATTTTCACAATTCAAACAAATAATTCAACAATCGCTTACACTTATAGCTCAAGCAAATATTGCACAACCGAACAACTTAATCCCGACAGAATATGACTAAAACTAATAATAAAATTAAGATATGCTAAAGTGAGGCGAGTGAAACTATTTATTGGTAAAACTTTAAAACTCTAGGCACTGATTAGTTACAACTAATTAAAATATTTGTCTCAAATAACGGCATCGAAAAAAGTGGTTTTTAGAGGTGCCCATATTTACTTTTTGAACGAACTATTGCTATTACAAAAATAAAATTTCATTTTTAACAAATGAATATATCTATATATTAACAAATTACCAACAAAATGTAGAAATAAAGAAATTTAAAATATAGCGTTAAGCTGAATTCTGTTGTTGAAACCGACCAAATTTCATTTATCTGACAAAATAGTAAGCAAAACGCCACGTGAAAGCGTGGTCGTTGCATTACTTGTCAGACGGGTTCTTGGTCGGACCTCAACAGCGGTAGGCAATTTGGCCACGCTGTTTTTTTTATAGCTAATGCTTAAAACGAATCAATTGCATCAATAACCAGCAATTATGAATGACAAGGATAAAACCATGGAAAAATTAGTAGTTGAGTTAGCCATTGCCAACAAAGAACTTGCTTTTCAAAACGAAGAGAAAGAAAAGCGGGCAGCAGAACTAATCATTGCCAACAAAGCAATTCTCCAATCGGAGAAAAATTTCCATCGTTCCATTTCAGAATCTCATGTGGGCATACGTATTGTTTCCGTCGATGGAAACACAATTTATGCCAATAAAGCCTTCCTTGATATTTATAATATCAACAGCGTGGAAGAATTGACAAGTATACCAACAATAAATCGATACACTCCCGAAAGTTATGCGCAACATCAGAAAAGAAAAGAAAAAAGAAAAAATGGACATGATGTATTTGATTATGAGATAAGTATTGTATGTAAAAACGCGGAAATCCGCCATATAAAAGTTTCGAGAAAAGAAGTTCTGTGGAATGGGATCAAGCATTATCAGGTAATTAATATCGATATTACGGAACTAAAGAAGCTAACCATGGATTTGATAGCAGCCAAAGAACACGCCGAGCAAAGCGACCGTTTGAAATCAGCTTTCCTTGCAAATATGAGTCATGAAATCCGTACTCCCATGAATGGTATTCTCGGTTTTGCCGCACTATTGAAAGAGCCCGACCTTACTGGCGAAGAGCAACAAGAATACATCCAAATCATTGAGAAAAGTGGTACCCGAATGCTCAATATAATAAACGATATTGTTGATATTTCGAAAATAGAATCGGGGCTAATGGAAGTTAGTATTAAGGAGTCGAACATAAACGAGCAAATAGATTATATTCATACCTTCTTTAAACCAGAGATTGAAGGCAAGGGAATACAGTTTTTATTTAAAAATCCTTTGCCTTTCAGTAAAGCCATCATTAAAACCGACCGAGAAAAATTATTTGCCATTTTTACCAATCTTGTAAAAAATGCCATTAAATACAGCGAAAAAGGTTCAATAGAATTGGGTTATGTAAAAAGGGATGAAACCCTTGAGTTTTACGTGAAAGACACAGGAATTGGGATTCCCAAAGACAGGCAGGTAGCCGTTTTTGAACGTTTCATTCAGGCTGATATTGGCGATAGAAGAGCCTATCAGGGTGCAGGACTAGGCTTGTCGATTGCCAAAGCCTATGTAGAGATACTTGGTGGCAAAATCTGGGTCGAAAGCGAAGAAGGTATTGGCTCAACATTTTATTTCACGTTACCTTATAATGTAGAATCAGAAGAAAATAAAGTTGTTGGGAAAGTTGTTCTGGTGCAAAACGAAAAGAATCAGATTAAAGACCTGAAAATATTAATTGCCGAAGATGATCAAACATCTGAAAAGCTTATTTCAATAAACGTCAAAGAGTTTAGCAAAGAAGTTATAAAAGCAAGGACGGGGCAATGAAGCCATCGAAATTTGCCGTACCAATCCTGACCTTGATTTAATTCTAATGGATATTCAAATGCCAAAGTTAAATGGATACGAAGCTACACGCCAAATCCGACAGCTTAACAAAAATGTTATTATTATAGCGCAGACTGCATTTGGACTAACTGGCGATAGAGAAAAGGCAATTGAAGCGGGCTGCAACGATTATATTGTAAAACCCATTAACAAAGAAGAATTACTTTCATTAATACAAAAGTATTTCAAAAACTAATTAAAAGTAAACAGACAATTAAACGACAGAAAAAAAGCCCTGTGCATAATCGAGTAACCCCACCTGTAAACACTGGCAGGGAGAGGCTCTCAAAACCACGTTACATACGGTTCTGGTATACAGCTGTTCATTTAATCGGAGCAATTTTCTTGTAATTCGGAAGAAGTCAAAAAAGGCACAGGTACAATTCAACCAAATTATATATTTATCGTAAATCCATTTTAAGACGATTCGCGGCATCTTCTTCGTTGAGTGGGGCCATGCAGGCTTCACTATGAGATGATCCTTCTATGACTGCCAATATTGCAGTAATTGATTGATTTTATTTAGATATTACCAAACATAAGTTTAATCACTTTGGGATAAATTCCCCGCCGCTTGCGGCGAATAGACAAGATTCCCGGATACCCCGTCCGCTTGCGGCGGGGTAATTCATTAAAATATTTGATGTAATTACTGTAGTCAGTTCATTTTTTCTGTTTGGAATTTTCGGTTTTTTAAATCTGATGATAGAGTGAAATATTAAAAAGTCAAATTTGACCTTTAATGAGAAATCCTTTCAAAAAATATTAAAAAAAACGAATTTTTAGAACCTACCTTAATTAATATTATTATCTTTGAATTTGAATTGCATTTATAAAAGGTTTAAAAGTACGCTGGTCATCAATTGCGGGTACTTGTTAAAACCCTCTCCAGTTGCTAATCTTGGAGAGGGTTTTTTGTTGCGTATATTTAATAGCTGCAATACTTAATTTGAAAAGACCCTAAGGTTACCCTAAGGTTACCCTAAGGTTAAAACGTTTTTGAATCACTCAATAAGGGCGAGATTAGGGCGAGGGTAGAAAGGTTTTGAATTACTAAAAGACACTAAGGTTACACTAAGGGTAAAACGGTTTTAAACACAGATACCTTATTGAGTTCGTTTTCTGATGACATTTTGTGATGATTTTGTCGTTACAAACGATTGACAGATTGACAACTTACTACTGTAATCGGTAAATAACAATGCACAGTTTTCGGTAAATAAGAATACACAGAATTTGGTAACAATGGTGTACACTTGTCAGTGTCAGGAGTTTTCAGGCAACCTCGCACTTGGGAAAGGATGTGCTGATATATTGACAGTTACATGAATGTGGGGATTCCCACATTCATGAATTAATTCATTAGTAGGCATTTAAGTACGTCTCAATATTGACGATCCTTAGCTTAAAATATTGTGCCATACAAATAACCTCAGGTTAAGTATAGGACAAGCAGATATATACGTAGTTACAAGGAAACGCAAATATGCGGTTCCTTGAATTGCTTCATTATTAAGCATTTAATCAGAGGTCGAAGTATTGGAGATAAATTACATCAACATTACGATCAATACCTATTGATTGTCGCATTAAGGACAATGGGTTTATATTTTGTAACTAATCTATTTTCAGCCATTATTGATCCAATGAAATAAAGTACCGAAGTGCACTACTACGTGTTTGCTCACCTGATCAATTTATATCGTTTGCACAGTCCGTCGCAGGTTACTTGCTATGATTCATCAACGGCGATTTGAATTCTTTACAGTATTTTTAAATAAAAAGTCCTGAGCATTTTAACACTCAGGACTTTGTTTTAATCTTTAAACATTTCGGCTGTCAATCTCCATGACTGAGAATCTGCATTAAGCAACTCCATTATTTTGCTCTTATAGTCGATGATATAGCAGGAAATTTTCTTTCTGCCTTTGCGAATTGTTTGAAATCCCTTTTCACTCATTATTTTGCCAATTGTAGGCACATTTATCCGTTTGCTGAACTGCGGAAATCTCGTTGTCAAATAAGTAACCAGATCAAGATTCGTTATCGCAAATGTCTTGGAATTCTCATCAGGCAGTTGCAGATATTCTTCCATAATAAGATCAACATCGGATTTCTGAACATAGTCTTCATATAGATGTTTCAGCATTGGCATGTCTTCATACTGGAATGAATATTTATAACCGTTGGCAAAAAGATGATATGCCTCCATGAATAAATCTGTTAAATCGATCTGCGACAATAATATTTTATCAATGCCAGCGATTTCGATTGGAATAACACGTCTGTTCTGCTGTTCCCTAACTACATTCAAGCTATTGCCTGAACCAGCGAATGAGCACCTACGCTTTATGGTACTGATCCTGCGATCATATTTCCTGCGTGATGTCAATTCTTTTATGCTTAAAACCGTTTTAAACGTTTTTTCAGCTTCATACGTTCTGCCGTCCATCTCGTCGTCAATAACAAGTAACGCTTGTCCCATAATGACTTTGAAGTCGTCGTCAAAGCTTAAGGCGTGTTCTACCCTGTAATTTTGCAATTCCTGTGGCAGCGTGTATTTTCGTAAAAAAGTTGTCTTACCAATACCTTGCTCGGTTGATAGTAAGGTGAGAAAGAACTCATTCGGAAATTCGCCGTCCAATGCTTGTGCGATCATGCCGACATACCATTTCTTTAAAAAATGTAAGACAGTGGATGCATCGATTGATTTATTTTTAAGCTCGATGCAATCCAGCCATTTGTCAAAGGTTCCGACAGGATGTCTGTTTTTATTTGTTTCAATAAAATCAAGAATCGGGTTGAAGGTTTCGATATAATTAGACTTTATGATCTCTTCATAGCGAGTCCTTGGAATTTCTTTTTCAAAGTGCTTTTTCAGATCGATGTAGATGGTATTGTAATCTCGTTCTTCGATGGCTTTACCATTTAGAGTAAGGTCTTGTATGAATGAATCATATCGAACTCCAACATCATTTATGTATGCTGCAATTGCATCTGAGGTTACTTTTGTTGAATCTTTAAGGTTCTCGGTTTCAAATCCCAAGGAAGGCAATAGTCTTACAGTAGTTTTGTAATCATTATTGCCTTCAAGTGTTTGAAGTATCTGGAAATGATTGTAAGCCTTTTGTGCCACAAATTCTGTAGATGTCGAAAAGCAAAAGAAGGTCTTTGTTTTCTTAAAATAGCATCCTGAGTTTTGTGCCTGTGAGCCTTCTCGTAGTAAGTAATACTTATCGTCATCCTCTTTTACGACACTCCAGCGATGCTTTAAAAATAAATCAAGGACTGAGTATTTATCGTTGAACTCATTTATGGCAGGTTCGCTGTAAACAAATGGTTTCTCGCCCTTTATAGTAACTTTATTAGCTATTGGGAAACAGCGGGTAAGGCTGCGTGCTGTGTCAAGCAGCAATTCACGTTCTTTGGCAGTGATGATTGGGATATCAACATTGAGGTTCAATAGATCGAATTGACCTTGAAGAATTTTGTTGTTGATCTTGCTGGAGCAGAAGTATCCGCCTTCTCCTCTGGTTTCGATGATCACTGTCTTATCGGTATGTAATGCAAGTTTCTGATTCTTCTCTATGACGGCTTCAATACAACGATAAATTAAATGAAAGCCTTTGTTGGGCGTGGTTTGGACAATTAATCTCGAATATAAATCGTCAGGGATTAACATTTTATATTCGTCCATGATTGTAGCACCAGGGTCATTCTTGACGTCGATATCTATGCATTCAAGGTTTTGGCTAACCTTACCAGCGATGATGCCTACTGTACCTTGGTTACTGAAATGGGAGAGCCATTCCGAAGTTGGAGCTATTGCTGTTTGGTACTTTGCCCATGGTTTAAACGGCGTTTTTGCCGATGAGACTGGAATTATCGACAGACTGAAACCTGGTTCCGTGTCGTTATCAATTACTGATTGACTATTCCATTTCTCTTCCATCTTTCGTTTCACCTTTAACCTCTGGATCAATTATTCCTATAACTAAACGCCTCATTAGGAACCGCTTAGTCCATGTTGCCACTTTCATGAAGTCTTTTGCGGCTTTTTGTTTCAACAATTGATAAAACTCCCAGTCAAGAGAGAGATTCATCTTCACAACTTTCTTTTTTTGTGTAATCATCTTTGTTAATTTTTTTATTTTAAAACTTATTTTTGAATGCTATGAGCATCCTTTCGTAAAATAAATACTTCCGTAGATTTTAAAAGCATCCATTTGTGGCAATTTATTTCAATTAATATTCACTATTATTATTTATCGTCGCTTAGGTGGACAGGGTACAGGATAAAACATACTTTTTGTAAAGTTTTTGGAACAGTGACAGTCGGAAATCAGTATACCATATTCTCACTGTCACTGTCTTGAATATGTTTCAAATTGGCTTTTCATCCTGTACCCTGTCCACATCTACGGATTTAAGGGTACGGAAGGGGGGCAAAAAAAAAAAAGAATATAAAAGAAGCACAGGGTTTCGGAGTAGTTAAACCGATTATTACAATTTAACCTTATATATTTAGCCGATAGTTATTTACAAAATTATTTCGAATGAGTCTTACCTTTAATCAAATACAGTAATGTTTATCTGCACCATAACCTATGTTTATATGTACCTTAACTCACTTTATTGCCTAATAATAAAACAAATATAATAATTCGAACATTTTGGCATTTATTGCTAAGTACATGACGGAAAGTCAACTGATAAATCCTAAAGCATAGTTAAACCATGATCTGTGCGCCCACACGCATAAAGCTAGGGTTGCGAAAAATCTGCGGGAATAAAAATGAGACTGATCTCCCGCAAAGATTTCCTTGCAGGATGAAAGAGATATTGTTCCAATATTTTAACGATTTATTTTATGCAAAGATATAGCGTATAAAAAAATTGTCAAGTATAAATAAAAATAAATATTGGTGTCACGAATGCCATTGAACATTGGATTGTTGGTTAAAGACGATCTTAAACGAACAATTTGCTATGGAACAATGCTTGCTATAAGCAAATTCATTGAATTTAACTGCTTATATATTAGGTTATTATAATATTTATTGATATCTTTGTAATGAATTAAATGCTAAAAAACGCTGGCACTTAACCATTAATCCGATACTGAAATGAACCCAAAAGTGGAAATCACTCTTATTCAATTGGATGACAGGCAAAATATCTGGTTTTTTGACTATGCTGTGCTTATCGAAGCTGGCAAAGGCAAAAGACAGAAGCTAATTTATGCCACTTACCCAGACTATTGGCAGATATATATAAAAAAACTGCCGATTTACAATTTTTTCTATAATTGACTCAACGTAGCCGTATTTAATTTTTAAAATATCTTTTTTCGCAACTAAACAAGTGTAAGATAAACATTGCTGATGGTCTCTTGTCGTATTCCCAAATAACGCCTTGTAATAGCGATGCTTGAATGTCCAAATATGTCAGACAATAGAACCAACGAGTTTTCAGATTCATTTTGGTTCTGATAAACTCTACGGGCAAATGATTTTCTTAGTGAGTGACTTGAAATCTGTAATTTCTTGGTGTTAAAGATTGTCTTTAATAAATCATTAATAGATTGTGTTTTATATACTGATCCCTTTTGAGAGGTGAAAATGAAATCATCATCGTTAAATTTCTCATTTGCCGCAACGAGCATTGATACCAATTTTATATATGCCTTTTTTACAACATCATTTAATGTGATTACTCTCTCTTTCTTAGTCTTTTGCTCAATGATGTTTATTTTATCTTCACTCATTTGTTTATGTGAAGTTTTCAGGACGTCAGAGATGCGTAAACCAGTATTGATTGAAAATATTAAATAAAAACCCAATCTGCATTTTTTCTTATCACTCAATAACAATAAACCTTTGTTTAATGCTTTGTCATAATCAATATAATCGCTTGTTCTGTTCATCTCTTTGTTTTTAATTTCAAGGCAAAGGTACAAATTAAATCCGTATTAATAGCATTATATTGTTATTAAAAATGATTAAATACAAGTATTTTTTCTTCGAGTATCTTATCGTATTGATATGCTGATAGATATATAATAATCTTCATTAATGATATTATTGAAGATTATTGCATTTCATAATAAAATTTTAGTAATTTCACAAATAAATTTAACCTTAAATGTGATTTTCTATGACAGTCGAAGAAGAATTTGTGATGGCTTTATTTAATCCTTCTGTTGTCTCTAATGCTTCACGGATGTTTAAGCCGAATTTTGAGTATAATGGGCACAAAGATCGCTTGCCAATTGATTTATATGATATGAATTTCAGATTATATAAACCAACTCCAGATTATGTAAATTTTGAATTTTATACAAGTTGCTCAATTGGAAGCTTTTTTATGCCGATTGCGTTAATAGATAAAGAACTTAATATTTTTCTCATTAATGAATTTATATCCACATACTTGGATCTTTATAAAAAGGGGAGTTTAAAAATTAAGGCAAAATCGTTAAGTTTAGAATTTAATGCCATTATTGCAGCTTTTTCCGCCACTACTTTGGAATTAGTCATCGAAATATTTAATGAGTATAAGGAGAAAGGTTCAGGTTTTGAGTTTGTAAAGATTGGTGGTTCACAGTTTGCAAAAAAACCTAATTATGACAAATTCCTAATTGCCAATGGGTATAAATCCGAACTTATATTTAGTAATCAAAATTTTCCCCAATTCTACCTAGATAGTGAATATAGAACTACTGATCCAGTTGCTACATATTTGGAGAATAGTGGGGAAATAAGTCTACGACCAACTGTGAAATTTCAAGATAAAACAAACTTATTGACAAAGTTAAGTTTACTTACAGCATTTGATCTTTTTTGAATTCCTACTCCTCAAGGTAAAATAACATAGTATTATGTGTGCTAAAGAACTAACTTACTTCGGGAAAAAGAAGCATTCAGAATTATCCGATAAAGAATTAGCCGAATTGAAAAACTATAAAGAAAGATTTTCAAAATGGCAAAGTAAACAAATTGATCTTTTGACGTTCTGTAATAATTTTATTTTCACAATATCTATTGCAATATCAGGATTCATTTTGGCCCATCAAGACATGCCGATTTTCAATGGCAAACTAATATGCGGAAAATACAATCTAGCCCATTCGACGCTTTTCTTATTTGCTATAATTGCAACTTTGGGTATTATTGCTCTTATTACCAGAACTAATGACTTTAGATTGACCACAAGAATAACAAAAGCAAGACGAAGAGTTTTTGAATTGGACAATGACATAAGCTATGAAGATGCTGAAGAGTCAGAAATTAGTAATCAAAAGAAGATATTATCCAATTTGAAATATTGGTCAAAAATTTTAGGGAATACAATGTGGATTCTGTTCTATTTGCAAATAACATTATTGCTTTTGACGATATGGTTAATTGTGTTAAGCCAATAAATGCCTTAATTGCACAATTTTCGCTGTAAATTTTTCGTTAAAAAACAAAAAGCTCATCAATGATGAGCTTTTTGTTTTTTTAAGCAGCTGTATTAGATTTTTGAGTTTTATTAAAGTCAATCAATAATATATCGTTCTCAGGTTGATGGGGATTTATTGAACTCAAGAAATCTTCATATATTTTCACTTTTTCATCAATCACATTTTTTTGCTTTTTGGAGTGTTGATACTTTTTGATAATCTCTTCAAGAATACGAACTTGGTGGGCTTCATATTTAGAAAGATCATTGCTTTATTGTTTCCGCCTCTTTTTTCGTTTTTTTAATCCTAGTTTGGATGTAGTCTATAATTGGTGTTTCTGTATTGGGGATTGTATCTTAATTAAGTACATTGACTTCAATGAAACAATATCTATCTATCAAAAGTCGGTACAATCAATTAACTCACATAATGTACAGATATACAGCCGTATTCGAAAATAACCCTCCCCCCCCCACGGCCACTCTCCAGGTAACTGGGGTGCAGCCCGAAGACGATCTCTTGGAATTTCCGTTTTAAGTCTAATACATTGACCTTTAAATATTTCCAAATATTTTTTTTAGTATGTCCGACATCATTTTATAAAATTTTATAAAAAAAATTCGAATTTGGATAACCATTATTCGAATTTGCTTAATGTTCCAATGCAATTAAATAAAAAAAGGATGCCAGAATAACACGACACCCTTAAAAATGCAACCAATGATATATTTTCAATGATGCAAAAGTATTAAAAATATATTTGACGACCATGACAGCCATAAACCATTGGCAGGAATACAGCCCATAAAAGACACCCTGTTCAAAGTGTCACATTAACGGAAACACTGTTTCCAGATCACACGCCGGAAACGGCGTGACCATACAGGAACCCGATACAATGAAACACAAAAAAAGAGACCCTGTTAAAAGTCTCCCTGATCAGTGAACCCGTTTTTAATGTGATTCGCTCACAATGCCATTAAATAATCTTGTATCGGATATTGTGCCATTATATCATCGTAGGTTAATTCTTTTGCCTCTGATAAAATAAATTGCAATGCTCTGTCTATTGTTGCCTCATCGTCGTTTGTTTCATCGTCTCTATCCAATATCTTATATAACATTTTTGCCTCTTTCGATTTAAAACCTTTAACATCAAATACGGTTCTGTTTTCATAATTGAATTTAAAATTTAATGGCAAAGCATAAGCAACTTTTACAGGTCTGGTTGAAGTCATTATAATAGTTTCAACTTTATTTTTGTAAAGAATGACGACAAAACCTTTATTCCTGTTTATCGAATAGTATGTAATAGTATCAATGTATTTTACGAATATTTCATGTTTACCTTCTTCTGAAACTTCATTAACAAATGATGGTAATAAATTAACAGACAAATCTTTTAACCTGTTTTTCATCTTCGCTACTTCAATATTATATTTTTCGATTCGCTTTTCTTGTTTTTCGCCATTTATCACCATTTCGGACAATCGTTTTAATAGTATCGGTTTGCTGTTCTTATCAGCTTCGACGATTGTATCTGTTAATGATTCAATCTTATCAGCAAGTACATTTTTTTCAGTCATAAGAGTTACAATATTCTTTTCAATTGCTTTAACCTCTGAATTAACGACTTTCTTCTGTTCTTCTGTTTTTGCCTTGAAATCGTCTACATTAATAAACTTCTTCGTAGTGTTCCAAACAATATCAGCAAGTAAAGCCGAATTGATGCCGCCATTTTTACAGGGTTTAATATGAGTGTAGACAGTTCCTTTTGAAGCACATTTATAACCAAACTTTATAACGCCCTTATTTGTGCCGACATTGTTTATATACATGTTGCAACCGCAAGCACACTTTACTAAACCTTTCAACTGGTTGTAGTGCTTATTTCCTTTATTAATGAATTGATGATTTAAGCCTATTTTTATTTGAACCTGTTCAAATTGTTCAGCGGTGACAATGGCAGGAACATTTTGTAATACTCCAAGAATTGTAAACTCACCTTTATAAACTGGATTTCTCAACATGTTTAAAATCCCTTTTGAATCTCTTTTAAAACCCTGTGTTCTGTAAATATGTATTGCCGCCTGACTAACTGTGTAACCTTGTATGCTTATTAAATCAAATATCAAACGAACTACAACCGCTTCGTCTTCATTAATTGAAAAGTAATCCTTTTTTACAACCCTTTTTAATCCTTTCACCTCATTGTTATAGTAACCATATGGAAAGTTGCCGCCAATGTAACCGCCTTTTTCTACTTTGGTTTTCTTACCAGATTTTAACCTAAATTTCATCGTTTCCAACTCTTTAGCGTTTCTATCAGACTCGATTACAAGCGTTATAACGTCGATTAACGTTAGTTTCTTATCAGCCGAATAAGTCTGACTACTACCCAAGAAATACAAGTCTAAACCAGTTCGCTGAATGGCTCTTACTATGTTGAGTAAGTCTAAATAGTCGTCTTCGTTTTTTCTGGTTGCCCTTGAAGCTTCCGACACTATGATAATATCAGCATCCGCTTTAGTTAGTTGTAATACTTCGTCCATGCCTGTTCTGTCGTCCGCTTTACCGCTAATAATCTCTTCAATGGTTTTATCAGTAAGTAACTCATATTTACCAACACAATATTTTTTAATCTGGTCTAACTGCCTTACGCCTTCATCCTGCCTACCTGTCGAAACCCTTGTCCATGCAATCGCCCTTTTCATAGTACCTATTTTTAGATTGTATGCTTCAAAGGTAAAAATATAATTTATATCAGCAAGATCATGTATCATGTGCTTACAAGCAGTTGCGCCGCCATTATTGGTGATGCTGTCGATTGCCTGGCTTATCCGAATGGAATTGCCACGGAAGAGCAATGGAATCTTACTTCAACGCTTGATCATCAACCCTATTCTTACTCCAAAACGGTGGCAGAACGGGCTGCCTGGGAGATTAATCAAAAACAGTCGCGTTGGGATTTGGTCGTTATCAATCCGTCGCTTGTAATCGGTCCCGGAATTAATCCGAAATCGACTTCCGAAAGTTATAACCTGATCAGGCAGTTGGGAGACGGAAATATGAAAATGGGTGCTCCTGAATTCTACATCGGTGTTGTTGATGTACGTGATCTTGCCGAAGCACATTTCAATGCAGGATTTTTGCCTGGAGCAAAAGGGAGACATATTATTTCAGCAAATGAAACCTCATTTCTGACTTTGGGCGGTATTCTGCAGAAGAAGTTTGGTAATCAATATCCATTTCCGAGGAAAACTTTACCCAAGTTTCTCGTTTGGCTGATGGCTCCAATGGCAGGATTTAAACGTAAAATGATCAGCAAAAACGTTGGTTATCATTGGCGAGTAGATCATTCCAAAAGCATCAAGGAATTAGGCGTCAAGTATCGCCCGGTTGATAAATCAATCATCGATTTCTTTCAGCAGATGATTGATAATAAGGTCTTTCAGAAGTAGATTTAAAGTTGTCTTCCCAAAGAATGAAGTTGCTATTGCTAATAAAAAGTAACGCCGCAATCGGATGATAGCGGCGTTACTCATTTGTTGATTTATAATTATTTAAACAGTATAAGTCGAAGAAGCGGTATCGCCACCTCTACCTGTCCAGTTGGTATGGAAAAACTCACCACGAGGTTTGTCTACTCTTTCGTAGGTATGTGCGCCAAAATAATCGCGCTGTGCCTGTAGCAAGTTCGCAGGTAATCTTTCGCTGCGGATCCCATCAAAATAAGTCAGTGAAGTAGCAAGACATGGAGCAGGAACGCCATTGGTAATTGCAGTCGCAACAACACGACGCCAGCCGGCCTGAGCTTTTTCAATCGTAGTTTTAAAGTATTCGTCAAGCAGCAAATGTTCCAATTTTGGATTTTTGTCAAAAGCTTCTTTGATCTTGCCTAAAAACACCGAGCGGATGATACACCCACCACGCCACATCAGCGCAATACCACCGTTATTCAATGTCCACTTATACTCCTTTGCTGCTTCAGCCATAAGGTCATAACCCTGTGCATACGAGATAATTTTGGCACCTAAGAGGGCATCTTTCAAATCACTGAGGAATTGAACTTTATCTCCTTTGAAAAGCTTATCCGGACCGCTTAAAAATTTTGATGCTTTCACACGGAGGTCTTTTTGTGCTGAAAGACAGCGTGCAAAAACAGATTCACCAATCAGGGTAAGCGGTATTCCAAGGTCGAGTGCTGATACCGCAGTCCATTTACCGGTGCCTTTCTGTCCGGCAGTATCCAAAATCTTTTCAACAAGTGCTTCGCCATTTTCATCGCGAAAACCCAAGATATCTCTTGTGATCTCAATCAGATAACTGTCCAGATCGCCTTTGTTCCATTCGGTAAATACATCGTGCATCTCCTTGGCACCCATTCCTAACAGGTCTTTCATCATTTGATAGGCTTCGCAGATAATCTGCATATCGCCATATTCGATGCCATTGTGAACCATTTTTACAAAATGTCCTGCCCCGTTTTCGCCTACCCAATCGCAGCAAGGTTCACCATCGACCTTGGCAGCAACAGCCTGGAAAATTTCTTTAACGGCTGGCCATGCTGCAGGTGATCCGCCCGGCATCATTGATGGCCCTAAAAGAGCGCCTTCTTCACCACCTGAAACGCCGGTTCCGATGTACAATAAGCCTTTGCTCTCAACGTATTTAGCACGACGGATCGTATCCGGGAAATGTGAGTTTCCACCATCGATAATGATATCGCCAGCTTCAAGGTGTGGAATAATCTGCTCAATAAAATCGTCAACGGGAGAGCCTGCCTTGACCAGCATCATTACTTTGCGTGGTCGTGCAAGGTTGGCGCACAAATCAGCGATGGAGTGGCATCCGATGAAATTTTTGCCTGCGCCACGTCCGGCTATAAATTTGTCTACTTTGTCGACAGTACGGTTAAAAACTGCGACTGTGAATCCTTTGCTTTCCATATTCAACACAAGGTTTTCACCCATTACTGCAAGGCCTATTAAGCCAATGTCTGCTTTTTTCATTTGCTTTTGTTATTTGAAATGTTTCTGTTGTTTCTAAATGTTTCTGTTAATTCAAATCAGAGTTTGAATCCCAGCTTCTTCAGTTTGCCGATTGTTTTAATATTATTGATTCTACACAGGATATTAAATGTCGGGAACTCACGTCTTACCGGATAGTCGCCCCGCTGTTTTTCGAATGTTTCGACGGAAGATCTTAGTTGCTTGTCGTCATTGCGGATATCGTAAGTTGCGAAAATAGCTTCGGCAAGAACCTGCTGCGTCGTTTTTCCTGTCCCATCAATGAATAGGTCGCTCGATTCCGGAAGCTCAATTCCGGTGCATTTCCAGTTGTTGATGCCCAGGTTGAAAAACTTGCTTAAAGCCCTTACGCTCATGCTTGTTCCATTGGCTTTCCCATCTTTTGAATAGCCGGCAATATGAGGTGTAACTAAATCGGCAAGTGCGAGCAATTCGCGATCCAATTCAGGTTCATTCTCCCAGCAATCGATTACAGCTCCTGAAATCTGACCTGATTTGAGTGCTGATTTGAATGATAATGTGTCTGTTACTTCACCCCGGCAGGAGTTGATAATGATCGGCTGTTTTTTTGCTTTTGAAAAAAATGAATCTTCAGCGAGATGGTATGTTTTATCAATACCATCCGGATTTAAAGGGACATGCAACGTAATGATGTCCGCTTTTTCGAGAATATCATCCAGTTCAACAAAACCTTTTCCTCCTTCAGCTCTTGATCGCGGCGGATCATTGAGCAGCACTTTCATCCCGAGTATTTCGCAAAGCCGGGCCACTTTCGACCCCACATTTCCAACTCCGACAATACCGATCGTTTTTTCTGTGAGTGAAAAGTTCTTCTCCTCTGCCAGGGCCATCAATGCTGAAGCAATGTATTGCTCAACCGATTTTGAATTGCACCCCGGGGCGTTCGTCCAGGTGATTCCTGATCGCTCACAATAGGCTGTATCAATGTGATCGTAACCAATCGTAGCAGTTGCAATGAATTTTATAGTTGATCCCGCTAATAGCGCTTCATTGCAGATTGTCCTGGTTCGTGTAATAATTGCGTCAGCATCTTTTACAATCTCAGATGTTGTCTTATTCCCGGGAAGATAGATTACTACTGCGAAAGGTTCAAGTGCTCCTTTGATGTATGGAATTTTATTGTCTATAATGATCTTCATCAAATTCAAATGTTTTTTTTAATCTTTCCGGTAATAGCTTTTAACCATTTCGTCCATTACGCGGTTTGTGCGGGCAGCCGATTTTCCAGTTGATGGCGATTCTCCTTCACCGCGCAGTGATGCAACAATTTTTGCCATCAGGTTGCTTTGTACATGTGCAGGTCTTTCAAACGGAAATTCCTGACGTCCATTGTTATTTTCGAGGATAACCGGTGTAAAGTCAAATGTTGAAAAGATAATCCTTCCCTGATCTCCAATAATTTCCACTTCATCCAGCACATTTTTATCGGAAGTTGTGAAACACCAGGTGCCAGTTCCTGCTACGCCACATTCGTGTTGCCAGTTGGCAAGTACAAGATCTTCGGCAGGGTAGAGGCCTGCCTGGTTAAATGCGTTGGCCTTTATTTTTCCAATTGCTCCGAATACATAATCGAGGTAATCGAGTGTATGGGATGCGAGATCGAAAAGAAGTCCTCCTCCGGAAACTTCCGGTTGAAAACGCCATGGTACATCATTTCCCTGAAGTTCCTTTCCAAGGGGACGGTAAAACCTGACATTCACCATCCGAACCGATCCAATCGCATCATATTCAACTAATTCCTTCACTTTCAGAAATCCCGGTAACGCCCGTCTGTAATAAGCGACATAAATTGGCATACCCGTTTCTTCAGATACCTTTAGCATTTTCTGGCACTCGGCAAAGGTCCTGGCCATCGGTTTTTCGACGTATACTGGTTTCCCGGCACGCATCGCTTTTATTGCATAATTCGAATGAGTATCAGGTGGCGTGGCCACATAGACTGCATTCACGTCCGGATCATCGATCAACTCGTCAGCATCGTTGTACCATTTTGGAACATGATGGCGTTTCGCATAATCCTCTGCAAGAGCAGCATTACGGCGCATTACAGCCACCAGACCCGAGTGCGGTGTTAGTTGAAGCGGTGGACCACTCTTCACTTCCGTGACGCTGCCACATCCGATCAATCCCCATTTTACTTCATCAATAATCATAGGCGTTAATCTTTAAATCGTTCACGAACAGCCCATAAACCAATAGCCGGATTAGAGATATAATAAAATTCTTCTCCGTCAGCTGACTTGTTCCAGCCATCTTTCAGGTTTGCAGGATTATATTTCTGAGTCATTTCATCCAGGTCGCCATATTTAAAACCTACACTTTCAATTTCTTGTTGTGTCAGATTTTCCTTTTCGTTTCCAGGACAATATGTAATTGAGAAACGACCTTCGGAAGAGCCATGTATAAGATGAGCGGCTGCGCTGAGGTTATTTTTCAATTCTTCATTTTCACGAACAGCTTTCAATGTTTGGGGTGTACCAAAATAACCGTATTTACGAATTAGCCGGTCAATTTCTGAATCTTCACCAAACTCTTTAAGGGCAGGAGCGAGGACAATCAATTCTCCACCATCGGCAATAGCCATCCGTGTACGGTAAACCGATTTGTTTCCGAGCCATGTCGATTTGAATTCTGTCGGATCGAGGTAAACAACCACTTTTTTCATCGGATGGTCAAGCATCGTAAAGTTTACTTCAAGAGAAAGTGCCGCAGCAGCTTTAAAAACCTCTTTGTCATTACCTACATATAATCCGCGGACCTTTAGTGATCCGTCTTCCTTATCCATACCTACAACTGTAAGTATATACAAAATAGGCAGATGCTTTGCAAAGTGGTGACTGGCATAGTCAAAAATCTTACGAACAGGAGTTTTGGGACGTCCCATCATCTTCTCCATTCCAAAGGCTGCACCTATGAAATGGCTTTTATTAATTCCTTCAGCACCACCGGTTCCTACAAAGACATTCTTGTTATGATTGGCCATCCCGACAACTTCGTGAGGCACAACTTGCCCGATCGATAGAATCAGGTCAAAACCACCCTCCACAAGGAGTTTGTTTACCTGTGCCGGCCAGGCAAAGTCAACTGCATTCCCAGATACTTCGCGAACGTATTCAGCAGGAACCTCTCCCAGAGTGACGACATCATTACGCCAGTCGTGGACCCTGAACAACTCTTTAGGCACATCACCAAACATTTCAGTGATCTGTTGCTCTGTCATCGCAGAATGAGTACCCAGCGCTGGCAAAATATCGGTCAATTTGTCACCATAGAAATTCCACACGTAACGCGTTAATTCGCCGGCACGTGAGGGGAACCGGGTAAAATCCGGAGGAATAGCAAGTATTTTTTTCTTTTTTCCGAGCAGCGTTAAGGCTGTATATAAACCCTCCCTCAAATCATCGTGCGAAAGTGAAGCAGTTGGTGAACCTGTTTGAAAATAGATCATATTTTAAGATTTAAACTTAGCAAATGTATTTACAAAGCTAAGCTGGTTATTTCCTAAAAGTAAATAATTAAAGCATATCTTTTGTCAGGAGGAAACTGCCTGATTGCTTTATCGTTTCACCCTTGCATTGCCTTTCCATACGCTCCACACCATCTCTTCATCGGCAGGTTGGGCGTAATCGGTCAGGAAAGTTGTTGCCAGTGCTCCCGTTGCCCATCCAAACTGAGGCCATTTTTCGGGTGCCCATCCTTTGAGTATTCCATACAGTAAACCACCTACAAAACCATCACCACCTCCAATACGGTCTAAAACAGTAATTTTCCGTGGTTCAATGACATGCCAGTTATCTCCTTCAAGCATTATGGCACCCCATAAATGTTCGTTTGAACTAATTACCTGGCGAAGCGTCGTTGCAAATACCGAGGCATTTGGAAATGCAGCTTTTACGCGTCCGATCATTCCTTTAAAACCATCAATCTCTGATTCAATTCCTTTGCCTCCAGCTTCCGGACCTTCAATGCCCAGACAAAGTTGGAAATCTTCTTCATTTCCAATTAATATATCTGATAAAGAAGCTATTTCAGCAAATATTTCGCTTAACTCTTTTTCACGACCCTTCCAAAACGAAGCACGGTAATTGAGATCGAAAGCGATACGTGTACCGTATTTCTTGGCAAATCGGGCAATCTGAAGGCAAAAATTGCTTGTTTCGGGCGATAACGCTCCGATCAATCCGGATAGGTGAACGATTTGTACACCTTCTTGTCCGAATATCCGCTCCAGATCGAAATCTTTGACATTCAATGTTCTTCCTACTTCGCCGGCACGGTCATTCTGTACGCGTGGACCACGTGTTCCAAAACCGCTGTCGGCAATGTTGAATTGATGACGATAACCCCAAGGGTCCCCCTGCGGTACCTCTGGTCCTTCGAAGGTCATGCTCCGGCTTTTTAGGTTGTTTTTAATGAACTGGGCGATCGGGCTGTCTTTTACAAATGTGGTAAGCACTTTTACAGGAAGTCCAAGATAGGACGAAATGCTTGCAACATTGGTTTCTGCGCTCGAAGCGTACATCTGAAACAGATCACTGCTATGTACTGGCTGGCCGTTGGCGGGTGTAATTCTGACACCCATACTTGTTGGAACAAGCAAAGACCAGGTAAAATCTTTTTTTAATTGAAGGCTCATATGATGTATGTTTTTGATATTCTTTGATATGTGTATTTTTGAATCGTTAAACCCCGCTGTAGGCATTGAAACCACCGTCAACCGGAATCACGATACCTGTCACGAAAGATGAAAGATCGGAAAGTAGGTACAATGCAGCACCCTGAAGATCATCAGGGTCGCCGAATTTTCCCATCGGTGTGTTTGAGACGATTTTATTTCCGCGTGCCGAATAATCGCCGGTTTTCTCATCAATAACAAGGAACCGGTTCTGATTGGTGATGAAAAATCCCGGTGCCACTGCATTAACCCTGATTCCTACTTTTGCCAGATGAACTGACAGCCATTCTGTAAAGTTATTAACTGAGGCTTTGGCAGCAGAATAAGCTGGGATCTTTGTTAATGGGTGGTAGGAATTCATCGATGAAATATTCAGCACAACACCCGACCGCTTTTCGAGCATGTCTTTTGTGAATACCATGCTTGGAAGAACAGTTCCTTTAAAATTCAGTGCGAATACTTTATCGAAGCCTTCCATCTGAAGTCCGTAAAATGTCTTGTCAAGGTTTGATAAATCAACTTCTTCGATTTGTTCTACCTGCGTAGTAGCCTGTGGGGAATTGCCGCCAGCACCATTAATCAGTAAATCAATCGGACCAAGTTTTTCATTGATTACCAATTTTGCACTTTCGAGGGAGGCTTTATCAAGCACATTGGCTTTAACACCAATGATTTCTGCATTAAACTCATTGGCAAGCTCTGCTGCCACCTTTTGGGCAAGTTCTTCATTGATATCGACAATGGCAACTTTAGTTCCAACCGAAGCAAGGGCTCTGATGATTGAGACACCGATAACACCCGCTCCTCCGGTGATTACGCATACTTTCCCGTTAAGGTCGTCAAATGATATTTTCTTCATCTTTTAAAATATTAATATTTAATTGATTATAAAATCGTTTCGTTTTCAAAATTAGATCGAAGAGTAATATTTGAAATTCTCTTTGGTGATGATATCGATCGAAGTATAATTGACATTCTTTACCTTTTCTTTTCGCACAATCTGATCGAACAGCAAATTGGTGGCTACATATCCCTGCGATTCAGGTTTCTGATTCAGCAGGAAGTCAATTTTACTATGAAGCAGCAACTCGACGTTTTTAAGAATTAAATCGTATCCTATAATTTTGGGACGGTCATTAAACTGGTCAAAAAAACCGGCTACAAGGTGCACTTTCGAATTGGTAACAAATACAGCATCAATTGATTTATTTTCTAAGATGCAGGTGTTGAGTTTTTTGGGTATTTCAATTTCATTGTTGGGAACTTCAATCTTAATGATCTGGTGCGATTTATTTTTAACCGTTCCGAAGTAATCGAGGAAGCCTTTCTCCCGTTTTAATAAAAGATCGGCATTTTGAAGATCTTTCGTGATATGGATCAACAGAATGTTACTTTGAGGGGCTATTCCGTAATCAATGAGTTTAGCCGCTAAATAGCCACTTTGCACCGAATCCTGAACAACAAAACTAATTGGATTGGCCTCCTTCAGGTTTGAATCGATGAATACATATGGAATCGCGCGTCGGTCCAATTCCTGCGTGAATAATAATGATTCACGTTTTGCCCAGGGAGCCAGCAGTATTCCATCTGGTGATAATTCAAGTATCTTTTCGGCTTCCTTCGTAAATGTCTCAGGATCGTCCATCTTGAAATAGAATTGCTGAAGCCTTACACCATATTGGTGAATTTGGCTGATTGCTTTATCTATTCCTTCCTGAGGTTTCGACCAGAAAGCGTCTTTGTCGGGCGCCCATGGCGTCAAAGATGCAAAAGTGGTTACCTTTTTTGACGCCAACGAACTTGCCAGAATATTTGGACGATAATCGAAATCACGTATTATTTTCAGGATTTTGTCCCTCGTTTCCTCTGAAACTTCACCACGATCGTGAAGAACCCGATCGACTGTACCAATGGAAACTCCGGCTTTTTCAGCAATATCCATTATCCTGATGTTCTTTTTCATTCTTGTATTTGTTGAAATAGATTAAGTTTGCAGACAAAGCTACTTGGTTTTTTTCAGATATCGTGTGCGAACACGGAAAAAAATGTTTTAAAACATATAAGGCATATAAATACACCATTTTATTGCCGCATCAATAAAAAGGATATATCTTCGTGAACGAACACGGAAGAATATTTGAATGTGTTATTGTGTTGGTTTGATGTGTTTTTGATTAGTTTTTTTATTTGATATAAAGTAATATAAACAGATAGACTATGAAAATTGGAAAGTACAGTTTGGGAATTGGTGACCGTTTCGGGCATCAGGGTGAAGCTCAATTGAGAGCAGTCGTCAAAGCGGCTGCTGCCGGAGTTGAAGTTGTTCCTGTATGGAACAAATCTAATCGAGAGCATTCTTATATTCATTCAAAACCAGGTGATACAAGAATAGAAGCCGATGCTGCGGTTAAGACTTTATCTTTTTCTGGTAACTATTTTGTGGATGCAGACCACATCAATCTTTCAAATGTTCAGGGATTTATTGCTGCGTCCGATTTTTTTACGCTTGATGTCGCCAGCAAAATTGGCACAGTTTCGGGTGATGGGCAAACGGCTGCTTTTATTGCTTCATGTAAGAAATATTCAGGGATTTTGAATATTCCAGGTATCGCACATCCTTTCGAAGTCTCTGATTTGTTATTGAATACGATTACCAAAAAATTTCTTGCTGCAATTGCTGAAGCCGGAAAGATATATAACTTTATAAAAGATCAAAAGGGTGCAGCTACTTTTGTTACCGAGGTTTCGATGGACGAGGTTGAAACACCTCAGACACCAGTTGAGATGTTCTTTATCTTGAAGATGATAGCTGAACAAGGCATCCCTGTTCAGACAATTGCTCCAAAATTTACAGGTCGCTTTAATAAAGGCGTCGATTATGTGGGTGATGTGGCTCAGTTTGCTCGCGAATTTGAAGAAGACGTACTCGTTATTGATTATGCGGTCAAGGAATTTGGATTGCCGGACAACCTGAAGCTGAGTGTTCATTCAGGATCTGATAAATTCTCGATTTATCCCATCATGGGGCAGATTATTAAGAAATATGACAAAGGAATTCATGTGAAAACGGCTGGTACTACCTGGCTTGAAGAGGTGATTGGATTGGCACTTGCCGGAGGAGAAGCACTGGAATTGGCCAAATCAATTTACAAAAGTGCATTGAATCGTCAGGAAGAATTATGTGCACCATATGCTGATGTAATTGATATTAAACAACATGAATTGCCGACTGCTGCTGAAGTTGACAAGTGGGGTAGTGAGAAATTTGCCAATACGCTTAGGCATATCCCGGGACATCCTGATTATAACGCCAATTTCAGACAGTTAATACATGTTGGTTATAAAATTGCAGCCGAAAATGGCGTTAAATATACCGATCTGCTTGATAAACACCACGATCTTGTTGGAAGCTGTGTCGAAGAAAACCTTTTTGACCGCCATCTGAAAAGACTTTTCGGATTGTAAATAGTAAGGTGTTTAGACTTTATGGTTATAGTCTGTAGGGTTAGGAGATGATGGTTTTGAATTTATACAAATTAAAATGGCGCGTACCATATTCCTTAAGCCTTCAGCCTAACTAGCTTTACCGAAATTTATTAATATACTTTTAACCTGAAAGAATTATGAAACCATTCATGGATGACGACTTTCTGTTGCAGACAGAAACCGCTAAACGATTGTATCATGAACATGCGGCAAAAATGCCGATTTTTGATTACCACTGTCACATCAACCCGAAAGATATTGCCGACGACCGGAAGTTTAATACAATTACTGAAATCTGGCTGGCTGGTGATCATTACAAATGGCGTGCAATGCGAACCAACGGGATCGACGAAAAATATTGTACCGGCGATGCCAGCGACTGGGAGAAGTTTGAAAAGTGGGCGGAAACAGTTCCCCAAACATTGCGCAATCCACTTTATCATTGGACACATCTGGAATTGAAGAAATTCTTTGGAATAAATGAAGTACTAAGTCCCAAAAATGCCAGGGCAATTTATGATGCATGCAATGAGAAACTGCATACTCCTGAATACAGTTGCCGAAATATCATCCGGATGGCTAAGGTTCATACCATATGCACTACTGACGATCCGATTGATTCGCTCGAATACCATCAGAAAATCAAAGCTGATGGATTTGAAGTTGCAGTTCTTCCGGCCTGGCGTCCTGATAAGGCCATGATGGTGGACGATCCTGCATTTTACAATCATTACATCGATCAATTGGCCAGTGTTTCTGAAATGGAAATCACTTCCCATGGCCACCTCATCATTGCTTTGAATAAAAGACACAACTATTTTCACCTGAATGGTTGCCGTCTGTCTGATCATGGATTGGATACCGCTTTTGCTGAGGATTATACAGCGGATGAAATTGATACCATTTTCACAAAGGTCAGAACCGGATACCGGCTTACTTTAAAAGAAATTCTGAAGTTTAAATCATGCATGCTTTACGAATTTGGAAAGATGGACCATTCGCGCGGATGGGCTCAGCAGTTTCATATTGGAGCATTACGGAATAATAATACCCGTTTGTTTAATCAGGTGGGACCGGATACTGGTTTCGATTCTATTGGTGACATGCCGATTGCCGAACCGTTATCTAAATTTCTCAACCGTCTCGACACAGAGAATAAATTGTGCAAGACCGTTCTTTACAACCTGAATCCACGTGATAATGAATTGTACGCGACCATGATCGGTAATTTTCAGGATGGAAGTGTTCCGGGCAAAATACAATATGGTTCCGGGTGGTGGTTCCTCGATCAGAAGGACGGAATGGAAAAACAGATCAATACACTGTCAAACCTGGGCTTGCTAAGTCGTTTTGTTGGAATGTTGACCGATTCAAGGAGTTTTCTTTCATATGTCCGCCACGAGTATTTCCGCCGCACCCTTTGCAATATCATTGGAAATGATGTGGAGAACGGAGAAATTCCGAATGAGATGGAATTACTTGGTAAAATGGTGGAGAACATAAGTTTCAATAATGCAAAAAACTATTTTAATTTTTAAATATTGTCGTTTGTCCCGCCATTTGGTACAAACCGAAGTTGACAGTTTGAGTAAAAACAGTAGATTTGCAATCGATTGCACGAAATCAGTTCATAAATATGATATTTTTATAAGTAGCATTTCAACGGTTTGATTATGAATAAGAAGATTGTTACATTCGGAGAGATCATGTTGCGTTTGGCAACTCCGGGTTACCTACGTTTCAGCCAGGCAACAGAATTCAATGCAACATTTGGTGGTGGTGAGGCGAATGTCGCCATATCGCTCGCCAATTATGGACTTCAGGTTGATTTTGTGACCCGGTTACCAAAAAATGATATCGGCGAGGCGTGTCAAATGGATTTGCGCAAATATGGTGTCGGTGTCGATAACATCATCTGGGGTGGTGAACGTCTGGGTATCTATTATCTTGAAAGTGGCGCTGTAAGCCGCGGATCAAAAGTCGTTTATGACCGTGCGCACTCGGCAATCTGTGATATTCAACCCGGAATGATAGACTGGGATCATGTTTTTGAAGGAGTTGGCTGGTTTCACTGGACAGGTATTACACCTGCTATCTCGCAAGGTGCAGCTGACGTATTAGCCGAAGGAATTAAACTCGCAAATGATAAAGGCATCACCGTTTCGTGCGATCTCAATTACCGCAATAAACTTTGGAAATATGGCAAGAGTGCGAGCGAAGTCATGTCTGTTTTAGTAGGTGGATGTGATGTTGTTCTTGGGAATGAAGAAGATGCCGAGATGGTATTGGGTATTAAACCTGTGGGAGTTGACGTTACTTCCGGTCATGTTTCTGCTGCTGCCTATGAATCTGTATCGAAACAGATGATGGCGAAATTTCCACGCATTAAAAAGGTTATTACCACATTGCGCGGATCAGTAAGTGCAAGTCACAATACTTGGACGGGTGTACTTTGGGATGGGAAAACACTTTTCGATGCACCGACTTACCAGATTACCCACATTGTTGACCGTGTCGGCGGTGGCGATTCATTTATGGGTGGTTTGATTTACGGTTTAATCACGTGGCCCGAAAACGATCAGAAAGCATTAAATTTCGCTGTTGCTGCTTCATGCCTGAAACATACGATTTATGGCGATTACAACCTGGTTACTGTCGATGAGGTTGTCAAACTGATGGGCGGAGATGCCTCTGGCCGAGTCGCACGATAACTCATAACTTATAATTCATAACTCATAACTTTTTAATGAATTTATGGCACGATTTACAAGAATTAAAGTCGCATTAAAAATGAAAGAGACCGGGATGATTCCGGTTTTCTATCACAAAGATGCTGAGGTTTGCAAAAACGTAGTAAAAGCCTGTTATGATGGTGGCATACGCGTTTTTGAATTTACCAACCGTGGTGATTTTGCACACGAAGTTTTTAATGAAATCAATAAATGGGCGATCAATGCGTGCCCTGAGATGATCATGGGAGTTGGTTCTGTAATTGACCAGGGAACCGCATCGATGTATATACAGATCGGAACCAACTTTATCGTTTCTCCGCTGATCGATGAGGATATGGCCAAAGTTTGCAACCGCCGGAAAATCGCATGGAGTCCGGGTTGTGGATCGGTAACCGAAATAAACAGGGCACACGAACTGGGCGCTGAAGTCGTAAAGATCTTCCCCGGTTCATCCGTTGGCGGTCCGGATTTTGTTTCAGGCGTAAAAGGTCCAATGCCTTGGGCAAGCATCATGCCTACAGGTGGCGTTTCTCCTGACGAAGCCAACCTGAAAGGATGGTTTAAAGCCGGTGTTCATTGTGTGGGCATGGGATCACAATTGTTCCCCAAAGAAGTGATCGAATCCGGAAATTATCAGGCGATCACTGATAAATGCAGTGAGGCACTTGCGATTATTCAAAAGTTAAAATCATTATAATCAACTAAACTATAATAAATGAATAATCAAACAACCACAGTAGGGAAGTATCGGTTTCGTATACTTGCTTTGCTGTTTTTTGCCACTTCAATCAACTACTTCGACCGGAGTATTATTGGGGTAATGGCACCCACACTGCAGACACTTTTTGGATGGACCAACCAGGACTATTCATGGATTATGGTATCTTTTAAAGTTGCATATGCCCTGGGTTTATTGTCCATGGGTGGTTTAATCGATCGCATTGGTACCAAAAAAGGATACATGATTTCGATCGGTTTGTGGAGTATATTCGGTATGCTTCATGCCGTTATTCGTCCTGCCTTCAGTTTGATAGGTTTTATCATGGCAAGGTTTGGACTTGGTTTTGGCGAATCGGGAAACTTTCCCGCAGCGATTAAAGCTGTTGCAGAATGGTTCCCAAAAAAGGAAAGAGCTTTTGCTACCGGTATTTTCAATGCAGCAACCAGTGTTGGAGCAATAGCAGCTCCTTTTGTTGTTGGTGCTATTGTTCATTTGGATGGCAAGAACTGGCAATATCCTTTCCTGATCACCGGTGCATTAAGTGCAATCTGGGTTTTACTTTGGGTAAAAACGTATAAGAAACCGGAAGATCATCCGAAAGTAACGAAAGAAGAATTGGACTATATTATTAGTGATTCAGAAATTGAAAATATTGAAAAACTTCCCTGGAAAAGTGTTTTGCCTAAAAAAGAAACCTGGGCATTCTCTTTGGCAAAAATTACTGATGGTGTCTGGTGGTTTTATTTGTTCTGGGGAGCTAAATTTTTAGCAACTAAATTTGGTGTTAATCTAACTGATATAGCACTTCCGTTCTTTGTTATCTACATTATGGCTGATGGTGGAAGTATTTTGGGCGGTTATCTTTCCGGTGCTTTAATGAAAACCGGATGGTCAGTTAATAAAGCCCGGAAAATTACGTTATTAATTTGTGCGTTAATTATTCTTCCGGTAAGTTTTGTTGCGATTACCGATAGCAAATGGTTAGCTATTTTTCTGATTGGAATGGGAACCGCCGGTCATCAGGCCTGGTCGGCCAATTTATTTACGTTGGTATCCGATGTATTTCCTAAAAAAGCGACTGCTTCGGTGGTTGGTATTGGTGGAATGATTGGTGCTTTGGCAGGTATGCTGGGTGATATTATGCTGGGATCAGTATTGGATACAGCTGGAAACAATGGTTATTTTTGGGCATTCCTGATTGCCGGTTCATTGTATCTGGTAGTATTAGGTTTGGTACACTTAATTATGCCTAATATGACACCGTTGGATGAAAACCTGAATTATGTAGTTAAAAAGTAACTTGTTGAAAGTGTGATTAGCGCTTAAACTATAAAAAAAGCGGGTGTAAGCCCGCTTTTTCTATGGCAGAAGGTTTTTGATAAATTTCTGAGTTAAAATTATACAACATTTGTAGTGATCGGCACTACCATTCTGCATAAATCCCGATCATTTTAACATTGGAAACAATCTGGCAGCATAAATCCCAAACTAGCAAGTCAAGGACACAGTCTGGCAGGACAAATGCACGAGCTGGTAAGTCAGTGACACTATCTGGCAGCATAAATCCCAACCTTTTTGATCAAGAACACAGTCTGGCAGGGCAAATGCACGACCTTGTAAGTCAGTGACACTATCTGGCAGCATAAATCCGCGTCTGGCAAGTCAAGGACACAGTCTGGCAGGACAAATACACGAGCTGGTAAGTCAGTGACACTATCTGGCAGCATAAATCCGCGTCTGGCAAGTCAAGGACACTACCCGGCAGTATAAATTTGAAAATCTATCTGGCCATTTCTGCCGAAAACAAATCGAAATAGTGCAATCATAAAAAATCAATTGAACGGTTTCCTGACTCAACACCCTATTGTTTTTGCTTATTGCCTTCAATAAACCACAATATTATTTTTAATCTCTCTAAATAAAGGTGTTGAATGCATAAATTTGAAGGATATCGCCATTATTATGAAACTTTTTTTTGTTTTTAGGGTATCATAGAATCAAATCACCAATATAAAATAAATCTTTATGAACTTAAAAGGGAAAACTTTTTGGGAAATGGAGAAAGAATCGATTTCCTATGCATTGAAGAATGAAAAGGTGTGGAAGAACCTGGCGGTAATTGCTGCCAATGTCAGAGGGCTCGTAGAAAATGAGCGCGAATTGGAATTTGCTTTTAAAGCGCAGGATGAGAATAATCCTGGTGGATATGTTAATCAGAAAAACCAGCAGTTGACTGTATTTTTCCGGAAAATTTACAAACTGGAATGCAAGCTGTCGTTTTATGCAAAGGATAACGGGGATCAGGAATTACTGAACGATGTTTCAATCCCTGAATCTAAGTTTGATGACATATCCGAAAAGAAAGCGCTGATCAAATGCAGCACGATTCTTAAACGCGGCAATGAATATCTTACTAAAACAGCCGATTATGGTATTACTGCTGTCGAATTGGAAAACCTGACCAAGGAACTTTCCGATCTGGAGAAAATGCAACCAACGATTGGATTGATCACCAATGACCGTAAGAGCGCAAACCGCTCGATCAAGGAACTAATTGCCGAAGCCCGCTTGCTGCTTGACAAACAGGACGACGCCTTCGAAGGGATGATTGATGACGGTGCATTTATTGATGGCTGGTTTGCAGTCCGTAAAATCAAAGGGCGCCATAAACCCAACGGTAAAACCGATAAAGGTACGGACGAAAAAAATTAACGCTCCTCGCTAAAAGCCGCTTTAAGGGTTTTCAACCGCTTGAAGGGCAGTCAGAAGAAACTATTCCGCCTATTTCTTTAATTAGTACGTAGAATATACGTACATTTGACATGGTATTTAAGTTTAAAATTACGACAAATGAAGACAATAGAAAAGACCCGGTTTGATACAAGATTAACTAAAGAGCAAAAGGAGTTCTTTGAATACGCTGCGTCAATTGGCGGGTATCGGTCTTTGACAGAATTTGTTCTCGTTTCGGTTGAGGAGCGGGCAAAACAAATAGTAGAAAATCACACTAAAATTATTTCATCGAAAAGAGATCAGGAAATATTCTTTCAGGCAATTAGTGAGGCTCCCAAACCGAACGAGGCACTTGAAAACGCCGCAACGAGATATAACAATTTAGTTAATTCGTGATGAGTTATCAGACCATCCTTTTAAATTCAGATCACCGAAAGACTGATTTTGATTGTGGGAAAGAGATGCTTAATTCTTACCTTCAGCGTCAGGCAAATCAGGATATGCAAAGACATCTGTCGGTATGCTTTGTAATTGTTGGTAAGGACAACCTTGTAAGAGGATATTATACGCTTTCGAATGCAAGTATTGAGCGGGATTTAATTCCTGATGATTTAAAAATTAAATTGCCAAAGTCTTACAGTAACCTTCCTGTTACTTTGTTGGGTAGATTAGCAAGAGATATCAATGAGGAAGGCGCACGACTTGGGGAAACATTACTCCTTGATGCCTTAAAAAGATGCTATGATACATCAGCAACTATTGGTTCATTGGCTGTTGTGGTTGACCCAATTGACGAAGAATCGAAGAATTTTTACCTGAAATATGGATTTATTCTTTTACCCGACAGTCATAAGATGTTTTTGCCGATGAAAACAATTGGATACCTTTTCGAAAAATAAAAGTAGTAAGTAAGTTCGCCCTAAAACAGTTTTCCAATCTCCTTTTTCAATTCATTCATCGCAATTACAATTGCCTCGTTCTCGTCTTCAATATAGATCTCAATGATCTTTTTACTGAGTGAGAGGGCAGGAGCGTTCTGACCAACTTCCTCAGCCGATCTGTTTATGATTCCGATCAGGTTTTCGCGTGCACCGCGAATGGTTTCCCAAAGCATTGGAGAGACATAAATTTGTTGCGACAAATTATGCTCGAATTCCTGCCGGATATGCGAAAGCAATTGCTGATGATACTCGGAGGTATTCATTTCGTGTGGCGATACACGCATCAGCAACGATTGCGGTGAGATGCGTTCCAGTACCAGCGCAAGACGCTCGTAAGCCTGCAACCGGACGGGGGTTACCTTTCCACTGTTTTTTACCCTGAACTCAAACTCGCGTTCTTTCTGCGCGTTTTCGAGCATATCCCTGAAAAGGAAATAGGCGGTAAGAAAAACAATGAGTGAGGGGAGAACTATTTTCAGAATGTCCCAGAATACGTTTATATCACTTCCCATAATGCTTGTCTGCAATTAATTAATTTATTGTTTTTGCTCTGTCGGCGTGTCAGATTTTATCGTTATCTCTTTGGTTGCTGATACCTGCGTATAGAGAAAGAAGGTCAGCGTGAAATAGCAGATTGTAAGAATGGCGAGCAACGCATACCGCTTTTTTTTAT
>Ga0209386_1000201_pt1 | contig 30985 bp, 22 predicted proteins | sample NGEPertwo_FD_184510 | JGI IMG/M metagenome (GOLD analysis project Ga0209386, IMG submission 184510) | Arctic peat soil microbial communities from the Barrow Environmental Observatory site, Barrow, Alaska, USA - NGEE Permafrost154B-two... | ecosystem: Environmental > Terrestrial > Soil > Wetlands...
AATTGAAGGAAGTTAATCTTACCTTTGATGCTCAAAATATGCCAAAGAACGCACACTATAAAATCTTTTCGAGGCTTATTTAACTCTAAAAAAGAGTCTCCTCATAATATACTGCAAATAAGCATTTTAACATTCCAACTAACTCTGGAGATCATTCTTGTTATATTACGGAATAATCTTCCAAGATGCTTATTTTCAGGGTTTTATCAAAATGTAAATGCACTTATTTTACTGATAATCAAATATTTATACCACTATTTACCGAAGTATTGAGTAAAAGAAATGAGAATAATTATCAATACACCCGACAAGATGCCCAAATGAATGATCAAACCACTGAGCGTTAGGTTGTTTGTTGATTGCTTTACCTAAATGCCATTTGCCAATCTGGGCTGTTTTATAACCGGCGTCTTTAAACATTTCAGCTATTGTATATTGCTCTGTAGGCATACCTGTGTCATCACTCATTTAACTGACATTTCCAGGTACTCCGGCTCGCTGAGGAGTTTCCCCGGTTAATAAACCAGCCCTTGAAGGTGAACAAATTGGAGCACCATAAAATTGAGTGAATTTAACTCCACGGTTCACCAACTTATCCATGTTAGGTATACCCAGGTCTTTTGCTCCAAAACAGTTTAAATCGATGGCTCCTTGGTCGTCCGTATAAATTATAATTACATTAGGTTTTGATTGATTAGATTTTTTGGATGCATAGGAGGCTCCGGAAGAAAGGAAAGCAGAATAAAACAATAGCTTATTGCATAAATTCATATCGAGATACTTTATGTGAATTTTGAAATCATTTTAACTAAAAAAGTGACCCGTTACTATTTCTGGTCTCCAGATTTAGTACTTTCCCGTTTACCATCCCGGATTTTTGAGTGATTCATTCCCCTGAATCTCATGTGATGGTATTGCCCAGAGATTTTCGCTGTCAGGATTAAAGCTACGGGTCATGAAAACTGGGGCCAGGTAATTTTATTGTAATTTGCTAATTGAATAATCTGTTCAAACATAGTTAGGTAATTGGTCCTAAATTTAACTGAAATGATTTTGAAGAGTATGATTTTCGAATAGATTTGATTTAATTTCTTTTACCAGATCAGATGTATTTAGAAAAAAAAATCATTAGCAAGTATTTGAAACTTACTAATGACTTAAGTTCTTTTGAAATTTAGTTTTACCTTCCCAATCCTGTTTCTTAAGCTGATTGATGAGGCGCTTTTTTATCCAAAAATTGAATGCTAATACAAGATTATTTCAATGATTCAATTCTAAACGAATAGCTAACAGGTACATTTTCCGGAATCATATACTGAGATAATGGTCTTGGGCCACAGGATGCATTTCCCAAACCCTGCTGTATACAATCGAGGTTTAAGTATACTTCCGGTTTACGTATTCCTTCAAGAGCAAAATCGTGTTTTGCTAACCACAAATCATTATCAGTAAAATGCAGGGCACTAACACTCATATGGTCCTTTGATGTGATTTTTAGTCCTTTATGTTTGTTGTTGTTGATTGTCATCCATCTGATTCCTTCACGATTTCCCATGCTTTGTGCCCGGACATAATGCTCGGCTTCCATACCTGTTACAGTTGTTTGGTACAATCCAATATAAGCTGACTGAATACGGTCTATGTAATTTTCATGCGGTCCATTACCATACCACTCAATATTTTCAAAACCTTTAGGCAGTTGCATTTGCAATCCTAAACGGCGTAAAATTGAACCGTTCGCAGGTTTTGTAAAACTTGCATCAACATCAATGGTCCCATTGGCATAAACTGAATATTTTACCAGATAGGAAACGCTAACCAGTTCTTTCGCATGTATTGTTGCAGTTGAATTGACCAGTATTGTCACAGATTTTCCGCCTTCATTAACTTTCCACGAAAGCAAGGGAGCATCGTAAGTTGTTTCATAATAATGCTGATCGGTAAACTTATCATTGCTTATACTTCTGTACCAGTTCAGGCTAAGTCCGCTACCGTTGTAAATCATTTCATCGCCATTGTATTGTAATGAAGTGAAAATTCCTGTCTGGGTATTTAAAATTGCTTTAAAGTCAGGTCCGCTGATAATTAAGCTGTTTTCTTGCTTTTGTGCATTTATGGACGCCAGTTTTGACTGGTCGATAGTTGCAACTGCCGGTCGATTATTTAATGCAAACTGCACCGAAGCAACTTCGAATCCTGCCTTAGCCCAACGCGTATCCGACTTTAATTCAGCATAGACATTGAGAAAATATTCATTTTGGTAAGCTATTTTTGTTTTAAACGGAATGGTTACAACGACTTTTTTATTTGGTTCAAGATCGAAATTATCCAACTCGCCAGACTCGACTTTAACGCCATCTTTAAGAATTTCCCATTTAAAATTGAATTCATTGAGGTTGGTATAATCATAGCGATTTTCAATTTCTACTTTGCCTGTACCCAAAGCCATTTCTTTGAACTTGATGTATTGGTAGATTTTTTTTGCTTCGATTAATTTGGCAGTTTCTCTCCGATCCGGAGTAGTAAGACCATTGCAGCAGAAATCTTCGTCGTTCGGAACGTCTCCAAAATCACCACCGTAGTAATAATGATCTTTTGGCTGGCCTACTTTATTAATTCCCTGGTCAACCCAATCCCAAACACAACCACCAATCATGCGTTGCGATTTGTTTTCGATGTAGTCCCAGTATTCAGCCATATTCCCGGGTGCATTTCCCATGGAATGAGCATATTCACACAAAAAGTATGGTTTCTCGGTGTCTTGCTGATCAAAACTGGCCATATTCGTTAAACTTGGGTACATGTGCGAATCGATATCGGCTGCATCATTTTTACCTTCGTAATGCACGGGTCTGGTAGGATCCAATTCTTTTGCTTTTTTGTACATGGCATCGAAATTTCTACCGTTACCGCACTCGTTTCCTAAGGACCAGATGATTACTGAAGGATGATTGATGTCGCGCTGCACGGCGCGGGTAATACGATCGATAAAGGCAGGTTGCCAGCTTAGTCGGTCGCTGATGCTTTGATTGCCATGACATTCCAGATCAGCCTCATCAACAATGTATAGTCCAAAGTAATCGTACATGGCATACATTTTTGAACTGTTTGGATAATGACTGGTTCTCACCATATTGATGTTGTGTTGTTTCATCATCAGAATATCTTTCAACATGGTGGCAACCGGAACAGCCTTCCCGGTTTGGGGATCGATGTCATGACGATTTGTTCCTTTGAAGAAAACCTGTTCGTTATTGATGTAAATCCGTTTATTTTTAATTTCAATATTTCGAAATCCAAATTTGGACGACATCGCTTCGGTTTCTTCACCTTTTTCATCTTTTAACGATAGAATGACCGAATACAAATTTGGTTTTTCCGCCGACCACAACATCGGATTTTCAACATTGGTTTCCAGCGGAATAAGTTTTTCCGAATTTTTGTTGAGGCGATCAATTTTTTGAGATAGAGTTTTTATTATTTTTCCGCTCGGGTCAAGCAGAGTTACCTCTAATGTCGAACCAGCATCAGGTTTATCTCCAAGATTTTTAACTGATGCATCTACTTTAAACAATGATGTCTGGTAGTTGTCATTTTTAAATTCACACTGTATGTGGTAATTTCTTACATGTGTTTTTGGGGTAGCGAATAGATAAACATCACGATGAATTCCGCTTAACCGGAACATATCCTGATCTTCAATATAACTTGCGTCGGTCCATCGGAATACTTCGGCAGCAAGAATATTTTCTCCCTTTTTCACATAGCTTGTAACGTTGAATTCAGCATCATTATTGGCTCCCTGGCTGTATCCAACTTTTTGTCCGTTGATCCACACTGTGATTCCGCTGTAGACACCATCAAAATGAAGAAAAACTTCTTTCCCATCCCATGTTGCGGGGATATTAAAATTCCTGCGATAAGACCCGACAGGATTCGTTTCGGTTTCGTTGGTGTATCCTTTTTGTGGAAGAATAAGCGAAGGTTTGTTTAAAAATGGGTAAGTAACATTAGTATAGATTGGAGTCCCATATCCATACATCTCCCAACTAGATGGAACGGGCAGCTCTTTCCATGATGAAACATCGTAATTTGTTTTATAAAAATCTGCTGGTCGCTCTGATGGTTGTTTTACCCAATTAAATTTCCAGTTTCCATTTAGTGACTGGTATAAGGCTGAAGTCGGGGTTTCCCATGGCACATCAAAATATTTATCTGCTTTTAAGCTTGCTACATCAGGGTATGTAATGTAAGTATTGTGTCCTTCTTCCTTATTTACCGCGAATATCTGTTCGTTTTCCCAATTTTCTTTTCCAACAAATCCTTCGGGTGGCATTTTCATTGAGGTTGCCTTCAGTTGCCATCCTGACTGGCCGCCAGATGAAACAGATATTTCTGCACCTTTCTTTTCTCCTTTTCCAAACGAAAGTGCCAATCCGGAATTGACGTGAGTTATAGAATAATTTTCGTTGGCTAATTTTGTGAGTCTCCAGTGTTGGTTTCTATTACCGCGACTGTAATTCCACATATTGACTGGAATTTTATCGCCTTGTGTTTCCGATACATCCATACCTTTCATGTTGAAGGGGCAATAAATAACATAACGGTCTCTGGCCTGAATAATTCGCCAGTATTGACCTTTACTGTTTGATACATCTTTGGCAAGATAAATATGGCTTGCATCCTCAGAGGAATTTAGATTGTCTAAAACTAGTCCCGATGGGCTGACAATTTTGTATAAAACATCTTCCTTTATTTCCTGCGAAAAAGCAGGTTGTTTTGCCATACCAAAAACAGACAGCATGACAAAAATTAATACTTTAATGTTTTGCATCTTTTTGATTTGTAGTGGTTTGTTGGAGTTTAGGTTTGAAATATGTTAGTGTAATTTCTTCAGCCGGATTTCTATATGCTGAATACTTTATTGTAGCATTCTAATTCTTTTATTTGTAATATGTAATTTAGGATTATTTTTTATTGAAAGCTTGTAATTTCTTGTTGTTTTTTTTTGAAGGCCGAAGCATAAATTTTCGATATTTAAAATAGTAACCAATAGGTTTTTGGTATTATAGAATGAAAAAAAAGGCCGACAATTTTGCCGGCCTTTTGCTTTTTAAGATTATTCGTATCCAGGGTTTTGTATTAATTGTGGCGCTTTATTCATTTCGTCACGCGAAAGCGGTACCCAGTAGAATTTATTATTAGTAAATGACCGATCGTCAGCTTTATCAGCTTTGTTATAAATCCATTTAGTTAAACCAGTATCGTAATGTTCAACTCTCATGCTAAATACAGGTTCAATTACTTGATCTGCTATCATCCAACGACGAATATCATAGAACCGATGTCCTTCGGCAAAGAATTCTACATTTCTTTCGTCGCGAACAAATTGACGAGCCTCAGCCTGATCAGAAGTAACTTTGCTGGGTAGTCCGGCGCGCCTTCGAACCATGTTCATGGCATCAATCCCATTTTGAAGGTCAGAGCCGCCCAATTCGATGCATGCTTCGGCATAATTCATTAAGATTTCAGCATATCTGAATTCGACCCATGTATTGGTATTTTTGAAATACTGACCTGCAGTTTCAGGATCAAGCAATTTTCTAATGTTATAGCCGGTTTTTTGTCCGTTCCAGGCTTCAATTAATCCCTGACGGGTATCCAGACCACTTTTATAAGGTTCTGCATCTCCTTCATTGTGGAAATAATATCCGGTTTGGATTTTGTTTTCTGGTTCTAAACCTGCAGCATCAGCAGGGCGTGCCTGCCATGGGGCTCCATCATAAAGGACACAAGCATAAAAGCGTGGTTCACGGCCATTGTATGGATTGCGTAATGGGTCAGCTGTCAGTTCGGCAGCAGTTGCAGTACGAAGATCCAAATTACCTGGATTATATTTATCCCACTGGAATTTTGAACCATCAGCCATTTCAAACTTTCTGACAGATGCTTCTGTTGGGTCGTTGTTACCCCAGTTATGATATCCATTAGGGCCATACCAAATATTTGCATTATTTACATTACCGCCAGTAAGTGGAAATTGAATTCCCCAGATTGTTTCGCTGTTCCATTGACCTTTTTGGTTAAATATACTGAAATAATTATCAGCATATGTCTGAACATCTGCAGCTGTTAGAGGAGATGCCGGTTCTGAAGTTGTTCCAACCAAAGCGAAGGTTCCGAAATTGCCATCCATAATTTCCTTTGCAGCATCACGGGCTTGTGTTAGTAGAGCTGTTTGACTACCTGCAGGAAATGAAATCAAAGTATTAGATGCTTGTTCTGCCCAACCACCATTTGTAAGTTTACTGGCACAGAAAAGAAGAACTCTGGATCTTAAGGCAGCTGCAGCCGCAGGATTTGCACGTCCCTGTTCCACGGAGGCAGGCAAATTGTCGATAGCACTTTGGATATCTTTAAGGATAAAATCAAGTGTTTCTTTAATGGATGCTCTTTTTTCGCTGGAAAAGTCATCATTCAACGAATATGGTGTATCATGAAGAATAGCACCACCATAAACCATTAAGAGGGTTGAATAATCAAACGCACGGATAAAAAACGCTTCACCTTTCATCTGTATTTTCAAGGCTTCCTTGTTTACTGCCGGAACAGGATCGATATTGGCAAGAATCCGATTAATATCCTGAATGTTTGAATACAGGTTATACCAACGCAAATAGCCACCTTTACCAGTATCTTCAAAAAATCCTAGTTGATCTGGACTCATTGTGCCTTTAAGCATGACATAGCTTGCAGGACGGTGAATACAAAGTAACTGGTCAGTACCAGAAGCTAATAAATCCTCACGTGCACCTAAAATACCTGCATCATCATTACCACCCATTCTGTCGTAGCATTTACCCAAATAGGCATTCACAACGTCGATATCTGAAAAGACAAGTTCTTCATTAAATGTATCAACGGCTTTTTTGTCAAGTACATTTTCTTCGCAGGATGCAAAAAATAACAGAAGAAATGCAATTGCTGATATATTAAAAATTATATTTTTCATATTCTAAGAATTTCATTGATTAGAAAGTAATATTAGCACCAATGGCAAAGGTTTTCATTGTAGGATATACCCCCGCATTGTTGGTTTCAGGATCCCACTTTTTTGTAGCTGAGTAAAGTAATGCAAGGTTGTTTCCTGTAAAATAGATTCTTGCTTTTGCAATACCTACTTTCGAGTAGAACCTAGTTGGAATCGCATAGTTTAGGATCACATTTTTCAAGCGACAATAAGCTGTATTCTCAAGCCAGTAATCACTCATGTTAACATCAGGGGACCAGTAAAGGTCGTCACGGTTATAAGCTCTTGCAATGTTTGTCTCAGTATTTGTTGGAGTCCAACGATTGTCAAATTGCCATTGAAAATAGTTCCCAGCTTCTCCACGACGATTGTCGTACTGGCTGTTTTTTAGAAATTTACCCTGACCCTGGATCTGCACAGTTAAAGTGAAATCCTTATAAGCCAGTGCAACAGTTGCTCCGTAGAACGTTTCTGGTGCATCAACCTTATCAAATAAAACACGGTCATCACCATCAATTTTACCATCGCCTGAAACATCCTTAAAAATGACATCTCCAGCTTTTGCTCCGGTCATGTGTGGTGTTCCATCAGCCTGTGCCTGATCTTTGTAAATTCCAATAGCATCATACATTAACCATGCGCCATATGAATGTCCGGTCAGTTGCTGCCAAGGTGTTGCTTTAATAGGCTCATCCATTTTAATAATCTTATTGTGGTTGAAACTAAAGTTAGCATTAACATCGATGCGAAAATCCTTATTTAAGGTTTTATGGAAACCTCCATCAAGTTCGAATCCACGGTTATCTACGATCCCAAGGTTTTCCTGAGGAAGAGATAAACCTGTAAAGTTTGGAACAGAGGCATTTTTTGCTACAAGGATATTTTCCCTTTTGTTGTAGAAAAGTTCAGCATTCAGGTGGAAAAGATTGTTGATGAATTTTGAATCAAATCCAATATTATAGGTTTTCTGTGTTTCCCAGGTAATATATGGATTAGCTACAACTGGCGGTCCAACTACAGTTTGTATGGCACCACCTGTGCCAAATGTCATACCTGTACCAATACCGTATTTATCCATATACTGGAAAGGATTTCCAGGATCCATACCCATTTTACCGAAGGATGCCCGTAATTTAAAATAGTTGATAACAGATAAGTTGTTTTTCCAGAAATCTTCTTCAGAAGCACGCCATCCAACAAGCAGACCTGGGAAACAACCCCACCGTTTAGTTGTTGGGAATTTAAGCGAACCGTCTGCACGAAATATTACTTCAGCCAAGTATTTATCTTTATAGGCATAAGTTCCACGGCCAATCCACGATTTACGTGCATAAACCGTTGTAGATCCTGAAATATTCTGGTCTTTGGCATTACCTGCATCCATGGTTTGAATAACCGATGAAATGTAATATTTACGATAGGCGTAAAATTCGTTCCAGTCACTTTGGTACTGTTCGAACCCCCCGAAGAAGGAAACATCATGGTTCCCAAATGTTTTTGCATAATTAGCATTAATCATGATGGTTTGATTAATGGTCCGACTATATCTTTCATTGTTTTCCGCAGATGAAAGTCCTCTCGATGTTGGAGTTAAAGGCATCGCAGTAATATACCCGTCAGCACCACGTGTGGCCTGATCCCAATTTGGGTAATACAATGTCCAAGGTTTATAGAATGCTTTGTTGTAATAATTGGTAAGGTCGTAGTTGTAACTTCCTGTGAAAGAAAGCCCTTTGATGAACGGAACAGTAACCGTTGCATTAAAAGTACTTAACACCCTGTATGTTTTCTGGTCATTTAACCCTGCGCTGGAAGTAGAAGTTTCAACTGGGTTATCACCATATTCAATATCAGGTCCAGGTTCTCCTGTTGGCCAAAACGACCAGTTTGTAGGGACCAGACGGGTTGACTGCCCTACAATGGCATCAGCACTTTTGTATGGATATTGTCTATCTGTTAAAAACCCGGCAAGTTCTACACCTGTTTTTAACCAATTAGTAATTGGCATTTCCAGTTTAGTTCTTACGTTATACTGTTTATATTTAGTCGATGATGCTTTATACATGGCATCATCAGTTTTATAACCGAAAGAAACATAATAGTTCATGCCATTATGTCCGCCATCTAAAGTAATATTGTGACGGGTTGTAGTTGTCCAATTTTTAATCAGGTCACCATACCAATCTGTATTTGGATGTTCCCATGGGTCTTTCCCATTTCTGAACAGTTCGATATCAGCATCCGTATATCTGCGGGATTTACCCTCAGCAACCTGATATTCAGAAAGCATAGTAGCGTAGTCAGCTGCATTGGTAACTCCAGGCAGAACGGTTGGAGTCATTACTCCTTCATAAAATTGATAATTCAAACGGGGTTTCCCGTCTTTACCTGATTTTGTAGTAATAAGGATTACCCCATTTGCAGCCTGAGCTCCATAAATTGCAGCAGAAGCATCTTTAAGAACAGAAAGGCTGGCAACATCAGCAGGGTCAATTTCGTCCATCGAACGACCCGGAACACCATCAATTACAACCAGAGGTGCTGTTTCCGAATTGTTTGACATACGGCTACCATCGGAGTTAACTGTACTTCTACCACGGATCATTATACGAGGTGATCCCTGACCAGGCTCACCGGTTTGCTGAATAATTGTAGTTCCTGGAATCAGGCCAGAGATTGCATTTGATACGTTCATGGCTGGAATTGCCTGAAGTTGTTCTCCATCGACAGAGGCAACTGCTCCAACAATATTTGCACGTTTCTGTGTGCCGTATCCAATAGCAACTACTTCGTCAATACCATAAGCTTCGTCTTCCAGTGTAACACTAATAGAAGTTTTATTAGCTACCGTTACCTCCTGACTCGTCATTCCTATAAAAGAGAATTGCAAGGAAGCATTTTCAGGAATATTGGCAATAGTGAAGTTCCCTTCAATATCCGTAATCGTTCCGATAGTAGTACCTTTTATAATTACAGAAACGCCAGGAATTGGGCCTCCGTTTGAATCTGTTACTTTCCCGGAAATTGATTTCTGTTGCTGTACGTTTAACCCGCTGTTGTTCTGTTCCGTTGTTAAAATAATCTGACGATCTCTTACAAGATAACTGACGTTTGTATCTTCAAAAATTTCAGCTAAAATTTTATCAACACTTTCGTTTTTTACATCAAGATTAACCTGACGGTCAACATCAACCAGTTTCTGATTGAATAGAAAGAAAAATTCACTTTCATCTTCAATTCTACTCAGGATATCAATCACTTTAGCTCCCTGCATTTTCAATGTCAATCGTGTTTGCTGGGAATACGTTACTGTTGCAAAGGTTTGTGCAACAAAAAGGAGTAAAAAAAATACACTAAAGCGCATAATTTTCCAAAGTTTAAGGAGCACCCGGTTAGGCACGGGTACCCGGATTCGTTTTTTTTTCATAGTTTTGAATCTTTAAGTGGTTAAACAATTTATAGAGCGTTACACTACTTGAAATGACAGGAGAGTGGTACGAACACTTTCCTGTTTCTTTTTATCTGAATTGATTAATTTTTGATCGATTAATTCCCAGATATATTTTTCGTTTCTGATAGACTCCGTCTTTGTGACTTTCTCTCTTTTCTTCTCTATAACTAATAGGTGTCGTGATAGAAAGTAGTTTTAATACTTCATCTAAAGGTTCATCAATAAAAGTTGCATGAAATGTGTAGTTCAGAAGTAAATCGTCAACGACTACATCAACATTATACCAACGACTTATTCTACGTGCCATTTGCTGCATGTTTTCATTTCGGAATATCAGTTTCCCCTCTTTCCATGAAGTATATTGGGATGCTTCTACTGTACTTTTTGAATAAGTTCGTTTATTAATATCCAGAGTTAATTCTTCATTGGGCTTAAGGATTGCAAGTTGATTTCCATCTTTTGATGAAATATCGACTTGCCCTGTTTGTAAAACGATTTCTTCAGTTTCTTCATCTGTGTTTGCGATAACGTTGAATGTAGTTCCAAGTACTTTGATATCCAGATTCTGTGTTTTTACATGAAACGGAATTTCTTTATTGTGAACAACATCAAAGAATGCTTCGCCAATAAGTTCTACTTTTCGTTCGTGAGTAAAGCTAACCGGATATTTTAGGATTGAACCACTGTTTAGGTATCCGGTTGATCCGTCAGGTAGTATGAATTTTGAACGGACACCCATTGGGCAATAGATTTCAGCATAAGAATTGGATTCTATTTCCTGTGCAGGGTATAAATATAAATAAGCCAGAGAAAGCAATAAAGGGAAAATTAGAATTGCAGCAACACGTTGAAAAGTTTGTATCCAGTTAATTTGAGTCGGTTTCTTAGATTCATTCAGTCGGATTCGGTGATGAACCTTATCAAGGATAGTATCTAAATTACGATCAATAATTGTTTCAGATGCCAACTGAGATTTCCAATCAGAATAAAGTATTTCTTCGGTATATGAACCATGCTTTCCAGACAATTGATCTGCCAGATCAATATGTTCCTTGAGACTTATTTTTCCTTCGGAGTAATTTTGAATAATATCTTTAAGTTCTTCCTTCATTTTCTTTATTAGTGCAAAAGATCAAACTTTAATAAAACATGTGGTTTATTAACAAATGAATTACATCTAATATCGCATTTAAGGTATTTTCTCATGGGTGTTTTTTAATTATTTTTAAATTAATTCCATGATAAACCAATAGAATTTCAAAATACAGATCATTTCGCCTGATTCATAGGCGTTTATTTCAAAATATGGACTATGTTGGAGCTGTCTTAATTTAGCTCAGAAACAATACCGTAAATAGTAAAACTGCAATTTTTCCCTTGTTTAACCGATTACGAATAAAACGAAGTCCATCTGAAACATGATTATCGATTGTTCCGGGAGAAATGTTTAATTCGGCCGCAATTTCTTTCGAACTTTTACCTTCCAGTTTACTTTTTATGAAAATTTCGCGTCGACGGGGAGGCATTTCTTCTATGATGCAATTTATTTGTTGGAGAACTATTTCGTAATCGTCATTTTGAAGAGTTTCATTTCTCAGGAAATCAGCGTCATCACGTAAACTTTCCAGATAACGTAATGCATTGGCTTTTTTGTTAAAATATTTTCTGATTTGATTGAGTGCAATTGTAAACAGGTATGATTTGAAGGAAAGTTCTGATTTTAATGTTAGACGGTTTTCCCAAACCTTCACAAAAACATCCTGAACAAGTTCTTCAGAATCAGATTCATTTTTGAAATATTTAAGCGCAAAACCGTATAGTTTAGGACTATATATTTCAAAAATGGAATCAAACGCAACGACGCTCCCTTTCTGAAGCGACTGTACTAAAGTATGATCGTCTTGTATTTGAATCATGTAAAAAACCCGAAATCAAAAATAATTGGGTATAAATATAATAAAATATAAAAAGGGTTACGTCTTCTGTTTTTTCTTCTTGGCTGCCGGAAACAGAACGTTATTCAGGATCAGACGATATCCCGGTGAATTGGGATGCAGATTGAGGTCTGTTGGCGGATCACCCACAAAATGCTGATAATCTTCCGGATCGTGTCCGCCGTAAAAAGTCCAGAATCCTTTACCTAATTCGCCGTGAATATAGCGCACTTCACCGGCGGCTTTATTTTCGCCCAATATTAAAACATTCGGTTTGATCAGTTTCCGGTCGAAAGCCGTGGTTTGCCCCATAAATCCCTTAATCATATTCACATGATTCTGGCAGAGCATGGTTGGTACAGGATCCCATTTGGCTGAAAAATCGAAGAGCGTAAAATAATCCTGTTCACGGGGAACCTTACGGGTGGTTGAAACATCAATATCGGAGAATTTATATTCATACGGATTTCGGTTGATGGTGAAATTCTGAAATGCAAGGGTTTGTCCGAAATCCAGTTTTTCATTCATCGCCGGATCGGCCGGATCGCCGTCGAACATGGATTCGCAGATATCCACTCCCTGGGCGGCCTGCGAAATGTCGTAGGTGTCGGTTGCTGCACACATGGCAAACAGGAAGCCTCCGTTTTCGATGTACTTATGGATTTCGCGGGTAATCACTTTTTTCATTTCCGAAACCTTCATGAATCCCATTTTTTGCGCAAGCTCCCGGTTAATCCTGACTTCTTCCTGATACCATGGAACATGTTGATAGGCCTGAAAGAACTTCCCGAACTGGCCGGTAAAATCTTCGTGATGAAGGTGCAGCCAATCATAGTCTTTTAGCTTTCCGTTCAGGATTTCTTCGTCGTAAATGACATCAAATTTTATTTCGGCATATTTTAAAACCAGGGTCACCGCATCGTCCCAGGGTTGTTTGTTGGGTGGCGAATACACTGCGATTTTCGGGGCTTTCTGCATGCTCACGGCATCCTGATTCACATCTTCCCGCGCAATATCGTTCAGCAAATTAGTCGCCTGACCATCGGCAAGTGTCTCGAAACTCACTCCCCGAACCAGACATTCGCTGGCAATAGCCTGCTGGTGCTGAATCAGGAAACTGCCACCCCGGTAATTGAGCAGCCATTTGACTTCAATGCCTTGTTCCAGTGTCCAATAGGTAATTCCGTAAGCTTTTAAATGGTTGCTTTGCTTTTCATCCATTGGGATCAATATAAATGCTGCATTTACTGTTTGTACCAGTAAAAGCAACATGACGATGAGCAGCCATTTCGATCGGCTATCAGAACGGAATATGCTCGCCTCCTGTATTTTCATATTGGCTGAATTTCTCGCTGTCGAATGATGAGTTGGTCGGAATTGCTCCACTCTTTTTGAAAGGATCGCCGGAGTCATCATTCATTTTGGATTGCATTTTTTGTCCGAACTGGCCCCCGCCAATTTCTTCAGGAATAATATTTTCCATGTCAGAGAACTTGGCCAGATTTTTCTTGAAGGATAGTTTCACGTCACCAACGGCACCGTTACGGTGTTTGGCGATGATAATTTCGGCGATTCCAATGAGCGAATTTCCATCTTCGTCTTCTGTTATTCCGTAGTATTCCGGACGGTGAATAAACAAAACGATATCGGCATCCTGCTCAATTGCACCCGATTCACGAAGGTCGGAAAGTTGTGGCCGTTTTCCTTCGCGCGATTCAACCGAACGGTTCAACTGCGAAAGTGCTACGACCGGAATGTCGAGCTCCTTACCGATGGCTTTCAGCGAGCGGGAAATCAAACTGACTTCCTGTTCACGGCTTCCCCGGGTGTCGGTTCCGGCAGTCATCAGCTGAAGGTAATCGACAATCACACAACCGATGTTGTGTTGCAATTTAAGGCGCCGGCATTTGGCTCTGAATTCGAAAATAGATAAGGCGGGAGTATCATCGATAAACAGAGGGGCATCATCTAAGATGGCCAGTTTACGGTGAAAATGATCCCATTCCCAACCCTCGAGCCGGCCGTTTTTAATTTTTTCGCCACCAAGTTCTGTTTCTGATGAAATAAGACGGTTAACCAGCTGAATGGATGACATTTCGAGTGAGAACAGGGCCACAGGTACTTTGTGCTCAACAGCCATGTTTCGGGCCATCGATAACACATAGGCCGTTTTCCCCATCGAAGGACGGGCTGCAACAATAATAAGGTCGGTTTTTTGCCAGCCTGAAGTAATACGATCCATTGCTGTAAAACCACTTGGAACTCCGCTGAGACCATCTGCCCGGTGCGAGGCTGCTTCAATCAGAATTGCTGCTTCACGCAACAGTGGTTTGATCGGCATGGTTTCTTTCTTGATATTTCCCTCGGCAACCTGGAAAAGGGCTGTTTCCGAAAAATCGATCAGGTCGTCAACATCAATGGTGTCGTCGTATGCTTTGGTTTGTATTTCGGTCGAAACACGGATCATTTCGCGCTGCATGAATTTTTGAGCGATAATCCGCGAGTGAAACTCGATATGAGCTGCCGAGGCCACTCTCGAAGTTAACTGAGTAATCATCATTGGTCCACCAACAACTTCAAGCAGATCTCTGTTCTTTAGTTCCTGGGTAACCATCAGCAAATCGACCGGTTTTTCGTGGGTCGACAGGTATTTGATGACGTCAAATATTTTCTGATGTTCTTCCTTGTAAAAACTTTTGGTGTCAATGATGTCGGCAACGGTAATGTAGGCATCGCGTTCGAGCATTAATGCTCCCAGAACAGCTTCTTCAACTTCAATTGCCTGTGGTGGTATTTTCCCGTACTGAGCGTTAACCTGCTCAATCGTCATTTTGTTTTGCTGCTGGTAATTCTTCTTTTCTCCGGCCATTTTGTTGGAATTCAATCAATCAGAAATTTGGGTACACTACAAAATAGATTTTCTGCAGGGATTCAAAGGTAAAATAAAAAGGAGTCCTTCAGTCCTTCTGATAGATTAAGTTATTGACAAAGTTTAGATCATCCGGAATGGGATATCCAAAAATGAATCGGTTTTTTTTGTCAACTCGGTGAGGATTTTTAAATCATCTTTTGAATTTCCTTGTAATAAAACTGTTTGCATTTTTCTGATTTGTAAAATGCTGGAACAAAGGTGCGAAATTCGCCACAATTAAATGTTCGGGAAATGCCCGATGTTGTGAATCTGTGCAATCAGCTCCCTTCCCTATTGGGGGAAGGGTTGGGGATGGGGTTTTGTTATTTTAGCTTATCCTGAATAATCATCCCAAGCACTTCGCCCATTTTGCGCCCCATGGCGGCAATCTGCTGGGGTATAAAACTTGTGGCTGTCATGCCGGGTGTTGTATTTGCTTCCAGAAAATAAAATTCGTTGTCTTTTAAAATGTAATCCATTCGTACAATTCCGGAGCAATCGCACAAATCGTAAATGCGCGACGAAAGCTGTTGTATTTTTTGAGTCAGTTCAGGAGAAATGCGTGCCGGTGTAATTTCGTCGGTTTTTCCTTTGGTGTATTTGGCTTCAAAATCGAAAAACTCGTTTTCTGGAATAACCTCAGTAACCGGAAATATCAGTTCCTGATCTGAAAGTTTAACTAGTCCGCAGGTAAATTCAGGGCCATCGATAAACTGCTCAATGAGGATATCAGCACTTTCTTTTTGTGCCATTTCGAGCGCAGCCAAAAGTTGTCCTTTTTCTTTCACTTTGGTTACTCCAAAGCTCGATCCTCCTGCATTTGGTTTTACAAAAAGTGGTAATCCAAGTTTTTCAATCAACAGATCAACATCGATCATGTCGCCCTTAAATAAACGGATTGACATGGCCATCTGAACCTCAAAATTCCGCAGGTAATTGCTGCAGAAATACTTGTTGAAAGTCAGGGCCGAAGAAGAAACGCCGCAAGTAGAGTAGGGGATTTTAACCAAATCGAAATATCCCTGAAGTTTGCCGTCTTCGCCGGGAGTTCCGTGAATGGTTATGTAGGCAAAATCGAATTTAATTTTCTGTTCGTTCCTGACAAATGAAAAATCGCTTTTGTCAATGGCTGCAATTCGCTGATCGTTTTCAAAAACATCCCATTCATGCCCTTTCATCTGGACTTTCCAAACATTGTAAACGTCCGAATCGATTGACTGATATACATTTTTACTGCTTTCAACCGATACCACAAATTCGGATGAGTCGCCGCCATACACCACTGCAATGTTTTTTTTCATCTTATTTCTTTTTTTTTAAGAACCACATAGGCACATAGGGCACATAGTTTTTTTGCCCTTAATTCATTATTCTATGTGTTAAGTAATAGGAATAATAAGATGTCGTATTTTGATTTGTTCCTTAATATTGACTCACCCCGTCGCATTTGCGATGCTCTTCCCCTCTCTACGAGTAGAGAGGGGGGAAGACCGAGTCTTCGGTCTTGGGGTGAGTGAATTTAAAATGCGACATTATTTCATTCCCATTACCTATGTGGTTATCATTTATTAAAATTATTCCTGAGACAACCGGTTCGAAAGATAATTCCGCCATTTGTCAATGACATTGGTCAGGTCGGCGGGCAGTTCCGATTCAAACAGCATTTCCTCTCCGGTCGTCGGGTGAACGAAACCTAAAGTTTGCGCGTGAAGTGCCTGGCGTGGTATCATTGCAAAGCAATTGGATACAAACTGTTTGTATTTGGTAAACGTTGTTCCTTTCAGAATCCGATCGCCACCGTAATTGTCGTCGTTAAACAGTGGATGTCCGATGTGTTTCATGTGTACCCTGATCTGATGGGTTCTTCCGGTTTCCAGGCGACATTCCACCAGATTGACATAGCCCAGGCGTTCGATAACCTTGTAATGTGTAACTGCAGGTTTCCCATAATCACCTTCAGGGAAAACGGTAAAGACCTGCCTGTTTTTCGGGCTGCGCCCAATATTTCCGGTTATGGTACCTTCATTTTCCTTCAAATCGCCCCACACCAGGGCAACGTATTTCCGTTTGGTCGTCTTTTCAAAAAACTGAAGAGAAAGCTTCACTTTGGCTTCAGGAGTTTTTGCAACCACCAGCAAGCCGGAGGTGTTTTTATCAATTCGGTGAATAAGGCCGGGGCGTGGATCGTCGGCATCAAAGAGGGGCATTTCCTTAAAATGGAAAGCCAGTGCATTGACCAGAGTGCCCGAGTAATTTCCGTGTCCGGGATGTACAACCAATCCTGGCGGTTTATTGACAACCATCAGATCATCATCTTCATACACGATATTCAGGGGGATATCTTCTGCAATAATTTTGAGCTCATGCCGGGGGTAATCCATGACGATGGAAATTTCGTCGCCCGGTTTGACTTTGTAGCTTGATTTGACCGACACCTTGTTTGCCAGGATTTTGCCGTCATCGGCTGCGGCCTGCAACCGACTTCGGGTGGCGCTCATTATACGGTTTGATAAAAATTTATCGATCCGCATCGGGGTTTGTCCCGGGTCGACCACTACATTGTAATGCTCGAATAAAGCACCGTCATCGGTATCTTCAATTTCATCAAAATCGTCGGTTATTTCGTTTTCTTCTATCATTTAAAAAAATGAGTTTTCAGGTTCTTCTGTTTGTTGTTTTTCTTCAATCTTAGCGGTATCAACGGTGAGCCAAATATCAATCGCGGTTCCTTTGGTCACTTCAAACACTTCTGTCGGATCCGGACTCTGTTTCCAGACTACCCCGGCCGATTTTTGTTCTTCCGAAGTAAATGATTCATCGTAGGTAATAGTCCCGACATTCAGAAAGTCTTCTCCAAGTTTCATGCGTGCTTCCGTCAGGTTGCGTCCCAGCAGAGTCGGAACCTCGCTCGTTAGTCCGTTGCTGTCGCTGCCTACAACCAAATCAACAATGGTTCCTTTGGGTATCATTTCGCCAACACGAACGGTTATTCCGTTTATCTTCTGTTCAAGTACCAGATTTGGAAATTCGGATGGGGTGTATTCAATTGCTCCGGAAATAAGGCCTGAACTTCCGATTATATTAGCTGCCTGTCTGTATGAAATGTCTGTTAGCTGTGGCATCGGAATCATTTCCTGACTGAAGGCACATATGGTGATCAGGATGGTGCGGTTTCCTTTTACCTTCTTGCCGTCTTTTGGAAACTGGTCGAGTACGGTTCCGGGAGCAGCGTCAGTGGAATAAAGCGAATCGCGGATTTGAAGCCGGAGGTTTAATTTTTTCAGTATTCCGGAAGCCTGTACGGTTGTTTTTCCTTTCAGATCAGGTATTTTAACGTATTCTCCGTGATTGGTGTATGTCCGGAGGAAAACCATAATCAGAACTATCAGTACGATAGTAATCCCCAACGCAGCAATCGCATTGAGTATGAAAGTTTTGCTTTTAAAAAATTCTTTCAGAGTCATGTGGTAATGTTCATAGTTCGTTGAATGAACACAAAAGTAGCTTAAAAATCAGCAGGTCGGTTTTCATACAAGGAGAATCGTTGCATAAACCAGCACCTGAAGTGCAAATTTAATTTATCCGGCAAAGGATGATTGTAGTATAAACACAAAAAGGTAAAGAAAATTCATTCTTTACCTTCTGTATATTGTTGAAAATTTGAAAACTCCTGACTATCGTTTGTGTCTTGGTTCGTCAGAAACAGTCAGTTTTTTTCTTCCTTTTGCACGGCGTGCTTTTAAGATTCTACGGCCAGCGACGGTAGACATTCTTTCTTTGAACCCGTGTTTGTTAATTCTTTTTTTGTTAGATGGCTGAAATGTCCTTTTCATCGGTCAATATTTTTTAAATGATATTATTCGTTTTTCAATCGGACTGCAAAAATAGTGCTTTTTTAATATCATCCAAACCAAACTTGTCTTTATTTTATTTATTTTTCAAAGTCATATGAATCAGGCTTTTCGTTTCGAAGAATTCTTCCTGAAAAAAGGTCTGCAATTTGAAAACCTGAATTTGCTTTTTGAACGGTCTGATTTCTTCCTCAAAGTCACCGCCTTTTAAGTAGAGAATTCCATTGGGCAGCTCGTTGTTGCTTTGACTGGCCACCTTGGTTTGTACCATCGAAACAAAACGTGGAAAGGCTGTAACTGCCCGACTTACAATGAAATCGAATTTCTGTTTCACATCCTCAACTCTGATCTGTTCCGCTTTTACATTCCGGAGATTTAAGGCAGATGCCACTTCTTTCACTACTGAAATTTTTTTACCGATCGAATCGATAAGCATAAATGTAGTTTCCGGAAATAAGATGGCCAGCGGAATGCCCGGGAATCCACCTCCGGTTCCAACATCCAGAATGGTGGTTCCGGGTTTAAACCGAATAATTTTGGCGATGGCCAGCGAATGCAGAACATGTCGTTCGTAAAGCTGCTCAATGTCTTTTCGTGAAATGACATTGATTTTCGAGTTCCATTCGTCGTACAATGAACTCAGGCGGCCAAATTGATCCAGTTGCTGATCAGTCAGGTCAGTAAAATATTTAGTAAGGATTTCCATCATGTGATTGTGGGTTGAACTAATCTTCCTGATCGTTTATTTCGGTTGTTTCGATCATTTTGAAGAGCATTTCGCGTGCTCTGAAAAGCTGGGCTTTTACCGTTCCAAGTGGCAAATTCAGCTCTGTTGCAATCTCTTCGTACGAAAATTCCCGAAAATAGCGAAGCTCAACAAGGATGCGGTATCTGGGTTTTAACCGGTGGACAATTTTACGCATTAAAACGGCTTTTTGAATCCGGATCAGCTTTTCTTCGGGATTAGGATCTGTTGACCGAAGTCTGATCGGCTGATCGTTATCTCCGTTTTCCTGACCGTTTTCGATCGAAATATAAACACCACGGCGTTTCCTCAGGAAGTCAATGCAGTTGTTGGTGGCTATCTTAAAAAGCCAGGTGCTGAATGCATAGCTGGGAGAATACTGATGCAGATTTTTAAAGGCTTTCCCAAATGCTTCGAGAGTCAGGTCTTCTGCGTCGCTCTTGTTATTCACCATTTTAAGAAGCATAAAATAAATAGCATCCTTGTAGCGACTCATTAATATCGCGAAAGCTTTTTCGTCGCCGGTAAGTGCCGACTCAACCAACAGAAAGTCGTACCGGGCTTTATCTGACAATTGCGAATTTAGTTCCATTTGCTTCTTCGGTGAATTAGGTACATTGACCAGATTAACCACCAGTTAATAATTGGTTTAATCAGAAAATATAATAACGAAGTTACGAAGATATTTCTTTCCATCAGTCGGTTTAACAGTATTTTAACAATAATAGCAAAAAGAATTATGCAAATAACTGGAAGCGTACAAATGGTAATCCAGTATTCCGGATGGATCAGGATCAGGGCAACAGCCAGACTCAGCAGTAGTAACCGGGTAAAATCATCCAGAAATAAACTGATCTTTTTTTTCCACGACAGACTTTGTCTGATTTGCACCGTCTTTTTCAATAATTTAATGTGGTCACCCCTGTCATCTTCAATGTGTTCACGAATAGTCGTCTTGGGATTGGTAGTGATTGCGACCTTTCCTTTTTTGAAATTTTCATTAAAAATAAGTTCGAGGTTGGCGAAATTTCGGTTCAGCTTATGCCTGAATCCGAGTGTGTCGAAATACATCGATTTTTTGAAAAGAATATTGTTTTCATTGAAAACAAAAGATTTCCCAGCAAGAATCCATGCTCCGCTGATCATGAACTGGTTGAAATACTCCAGCCGGCAGATCAGGTTGCGAAACCCATGCGACTTTTCGATGTTCGTATAAGCAATGACTACATCAGTTTCAGGAGAAAGCATGCTGTTTAATTGAAACAACCACTCCGGATTGATCGTGTCCGTATTTGCGGTAAGTAGAATGATCCAGGGAGATGAAGACCCTTTCATCCCAATATTAATGGCTTGTTTTCTGGAGAACTGGGTTTCCTGACTTAAGCTAGTTACTTTAAGTTTTGGATTGGTTTCGGCCAGCACCGTGAGAATTTCAAATGTACTGTCTTCTGAATATTCATTGATCACAAACAGTTGATAATCATCAAACTGTTGTCCGGTGAACTTGTCCAGAATATCCCGGATCCGATCCTCTTCATTTCTGACGGTCAGAATTACAGAAATAGGGCTTGAACCCTGAGCCGGTTCACCATCCCTGTGTCGGGCCAGCCGTAGATAATACTTCAGTATATAGTATAACTGGATGAAAAATACAAGAGAGAAGGAAGCAAACATTACTATATCGATGACAGAGAGTGTTTGAATGTTAATTATTTTCACTTTGGGATGGCTTATTTGTTGTGTGATATGAATCCAAATATGGAATCGCGCAAAATTAATAAACCTAGCGGTTTTATTGATCCGATTTTTAATTAGATTTAACAATTAGCACGATATTGCTTTTCCCTCTCTTTCCACTTTAATACCTATCTTTGGTCACTCAAAAAAAAAAACGGTTAATGCATTTTGAACTAAAACATACGGCTGACGGAAGTAAAGCAAGGGCTGGTTTTATTACAACCGACCATGGTTCAATCGAAACGCCAATTTTCATGCCTGTTGGTACTGCCGGTTCTGTAAAAGGAATCCACAAAAAGGATTTGAAAGACGATATTGGGGCACAGATTATTCTTGGGAATACCTATCATTTGTACTTACGGCCAGGTTTGTCAATTATTGAAAAGGCCGGCGGATTGCATAAATTCAATGGATGGGATGGTCCAATACTTACAGATAGTGGTGGTTATCAGGTGTTTTCATTGGGCGATATCCGGAAGTTAAGCGAAGAAGGTGCCCGATTTCAATCGCATATCGATGGTTCTTCACATCTGTTTACTCCTGAAAACGTAATTGATACACAGCGAACCATTGGTGCCGATATCATTATGGCTTTTGATGAATGTACTCCAGGGGATGCTGAATTTGAATATGCACGGAAGTCGATGGAAATGACCCAGCGCTGGCTCGACCGCTGCTGTAATCAGTTTGCCAAAACTTCGTCCAAATACGGCCATTCCCAGTCGCTTTTCCCCATCGTTCAGGGAGCTGTTTTTCCTGAACTGCGTGAAATCGCTGCCCGTAATGTGCTTCAGTATAACAGCGATGGTTATGCCATTGGAGGCCTTTCGGTGGGTGAATCGGAGAAAGATATGTATGCCATGATTGAAGTGGTAAACGAAATACTTCCGGAGAATAAACCACGCTACCTGATGGGTGTTGGAAATCCGGTAAATATTCTGGAAGGAATTGACCGTGGAATTGATATGTTCGATTGTGTGATGCCTACGCGCAACGGACGCAACGGAATGCTTTTCACACAGAAAGGCACGATGAATATGCGGAATAAAAAATGGGCCGACGATTTTTCGCCTGTCGATCCGGATGGAACTTCATTTGTAGATCATCATTACAGTCGTGCTTTTTTGCGTCATCTGGTTATTTCGGGCGAAATGCTGGGGGCACAGATTGCCAGTCAGCATAACCTAGCCTTTTACCTTTGGCTGGTTAAGGAAGCCCGGAAGCATATTCTGAATAATTCGTTTCAAAGCTGGAAGGAAGAAATGGTTCAACAACTCTCCACACGATTATAATACTTTAATTCATGCTGCATAAAATTGATTGGTATATTATTAAGAAATTTTTGGGGACATTTTTTTATGCCATTGCCCTAATCATCAGTATTTCTATTGTTTTCGACGTTTCTGAAAACATTGATGATTTTATGGCTAAGGATGTTCCCCTGTCGGCCATCGTTTTCGATTATTACCTCAATTTTGTGCCTTATTTTGCCAATTTATTCAGTGGCCTTTTCACCTTTATTGCAGTAATTTATTTTACTTCAAAACTGGCCTACAATACCGAGATTATAGCCATATTAAGCAGTGGTGTGTCTTTTAACCGGCTGATGAGGCCATACATGGTTGGCGCTTCAGTTATCGTGTTGTTTTCTTACCTGCTTGGAAATTATGTTATTCCACCGGCTAATAAGAATAAAAATGATTTTAGAAATACGTATATCGTAACCCGAAAGTCCGGAACTGAAAGTAATATCCACCGGCAGATTGAGCCGGGTGTTTTTGTATACATGTCGTCATATAATGCCACGTTGGACGTAGGACGTGATTTTACCATTGAGAAATTTGCAGACCGGAAGCTGGTTTCCAAACTATCTGCGAGATCCATTAAATGGGATCGTGAATTTAAAAAATGGGTCATTCGTGACTATTTCATTCGTACCATTGATGGCTATTCTGAAATAATAACAGAGGGAAATGAAAAGGACACCTTACTGAACATGCTTCCCGAAGATTATCAGGTGGTAGCAAATGTGGTTGAAACCATGACATTGCCTGCCCTTAATAAATCCATTGAAAATCTGAAGCTTAGGGGCGTTAATACGATTGAATACCAGATTGAAAAGCATAAACGCCGTTCCGGACCATTCTCTGCCATTATCCTTACCATTATTGGGGTGTCACTTGCATCCCGGAAGATTAAGGGAGGCATAGGTTTTCATTTGGGACTTGGGTTATTGCTGAGCTTTTCCTATATTCTGTTTATGCAGGTTACCACTGTTTTTGCCACCAGCGATCTGCTCGCACCCTGGCTGGCCATGTGGATTCCGAATATTGTTTATGGGGGGCTTGCTTTTTATCTCTATAGGAGAGCATCAAGGTGATGTTTAAAAATTCAAACTCATAAGAAAAGAGTTCAAAAACAAATAAACAAGTATTAATAGCTTTTTATTTACAAATGTTTTATAAAACATGTTGGTCAATAAAAAAATGATAATTTTGCCCGTCGTAAAGGCACTTATTATGAACTGGAATTGACTTAAAATCTATTCCAATAGATTATTTTTTAATCAAAAACAAATTCTATGTCACTGAAAAGAAACATTTTAGACCTTCGGAAAAGAAAGGATCAGGTTCGGCTAGGAGGAGGTGAAAAAGCCATTGAGAAACAGGCTGCCATGGGTAAATTAACCGCCCGCGAACGAATCCTTGCTATTGTTGACGAAGGTTCATTTCATGAATACGATATGTTCGTTGAACATGCTGGTACTGATTTCGACATGGGCGGTAAAGTTCTGGCCGGAGATGGTGTGGTAATCGGAACAGGAACAATCTATGAATCTCCGGTTTGTCTCTTCGCACAGGATTTTACTGTTGCAGGTGGATCATTGGGCTTATCGCATGCCCGGAAGATTACCAAAATTATGGATCACGCCTTGAAAATGCGTGTCCCGCTTATTGGAATCAACGACTCGGGTGGTGCCCGTATTCAGGAAGGTGTTAATTCACTGGCCGGTTATGGCGAAATTTTCTTCCGCAATACGCTTTCTTCAGGAGTTATTCCGCAAATATCAGTGATTCTCGGACCATGTGCCGGTGGAGCTGTTTATTCGCCGGCTTTGACTGATTTCGTTTTCGTAGTCGAGAATATTTCGAAAATGTTCATCACAGGTCCTGCAGTTATTAAAAGCGTTTTAGGCGAAGATATATCAATGGAAGCTTTGGGTGGTGCGCGAGTTCATGCTGAAATTACTGGAAATGCTCACTTTTACGCACTGAGCGAAAAAGAATGTTTCGAGCAGATCAAAAAGCTGATCACCTATATTCCCTGGAACAATACACAAAAAGCTAAAGTTTTCCCTGCCAAGGAACCGAAATTCAAGACAAAGATTGAAAATATTGTGCCAGCTGATGCACGTATGCCTTACGATATTCGTGACATCATTAAATCAATTGCCGATGGCTCTGAATTTTTCGAGATCATGGAATTGTTTGCAGCCAACATTGTAATCGGTTTTGGTCGTATGAATGGCGAAACAATTGGGTTTGTTGCTAACCAACCGATGGTTCTGGCCGGTGTACTCGATTGTGACAGTTCAGATAAAGCTGCACGTTTCATCCGTTATTGCAACGCATTCAACATTCCAATAATTACACTGGAAGATATGCCTGGATACTTGCCTGGTGTTGATCAGGAACATGCCGGAGTTATTCGTCACGGTGCTAAAATCCTGTACGCTTATTCTGAAGCTACAGTGCCGAAAATCACCGTGATCATCCGAAAAGCTTACGGTGGTGGTTACATTGCTATGAATTCGCGCCATTTGCGTGCCGACTTTGTTTTTGCATGGCCAATGGCCGAGATTGCAGTAATGGGACCTGAAGGAGCTGCCAATATTGTATTCCGTAAAGAAATTGCAGAGGCTGAAGATCCGGAAGCTATGCGTCAGCAAAAGATTTCAGAGTATAGAGAAAAGTTTGCAAATCCTTATGTAGCCGCATCAAAGGGTTATATCGACGAGGTAATTGAACCACATGAAACACGTAAAATTCTGCTTCATGCCCTTCGGATTTCTGCAGGGAAAGATGTTCAGGGCCCATCGAAGAAACACGGACTTCCACCATTTTAACCAAAAATAAAGGATTATGGCAGAACAGGAAAAAAAACAATATATCATTGTTCACAGTGCAAAATACGAAACGACCTACACTAAAAAGTACATCAACCGAAAGGTGTGGGCTGAGCCGAATTTTAATCACATCAATTCATATATTCCCGGAACTATCATTGATATTTTAGTGAAAGAGGGACAGGTTTTAAACGGCGGTGATAGTATTGTCATTTTGCAGGCAATGAAAATGTACAACGATGTACAAATGCCTTTCAAAGGTAAAATTGTAAAGATCCATATCGAAAAGAATCAGATGATACCAAAAAACTTTCTGATGATTGAGATTGAACCGGTAGCCTGATGATGATCTGACGTCATTTGGATTATTGTTTGAAAATAAAGAAGAGCGTTTCCGAAATGGAGACGCTCTTCTCATTTGTGTGCTGGCTGGTCTTAAAGCCCATCGGTTAATCTATTTATAACTGGTAGCGGGTTTGGTGACCAGTTAAATTGCAAGCCAAAAATTCCTTGTTTCTGCGAGTACCTCTGTGCCTATTCTAATACAGGCTTAAGATCAGATTATTTTTCTATGATAAAATTGGTATCTGCCACCACAATAATCCCCGAGGTAGAAACTGCAATTTTCATGGCACCAGCACCGGCATTGGATGGTACAAGCGCTTTTATTTCCGTGGGAGTAACACTTACAATATTGGTGGAAACTGTTCCGAATTTTACCTCTATACTATAATAGTCTGTCATGAAACCATTCCCGGTTATCGTAATTTCAGTTCCCGGAACTCCGGAAGCTGGTGAAAAACCAGTAATTACAGGAGGAAGTACGGTAAAATCGTCTGTGCTGGTGGTATAAGTCGTATTTCCGGAACTGATACTTATCTTCGTTTTCCCTGGTGCAATTCCTGAAGGAACTTTTACCTTGATGCTGGTATTCGAAGTATCACTCCAGAATACCCCGGTTCCATAATTTCCAAAATAAACGTATAGATTACTATTTAAGTTTTCTCCATTAATCGTAACTTCAGAACCAAAGTAGCCGGAAGCAGGACTAAAACTGGTTATTTCAGGAACTATTACTGTAAATGAGCTGGCCAATACCGCATTGGTTATTCCATTATTCACTTCTACGTCATAAGTTCCGGGTAACATCGACTCTGGAATGACTACACTTAGGGTATTTGGGTCGACGATCCAGTTGGAGACTTCAACACCACCAATTTTAACAACATTTGATGTATAGTATGACGTATTGAATCCCTGTCCGCTTATGCGCAGTTCAGTCCCGGGAAATCCTTTTGCCGGACTTAATGACGAAATAGAACATGGATCCATCGTAAATTCTCCGGGGACGATTGTTTCAATTCCATTCTTTATGATCTTAATTTTAACTTTTTCAGAATTGATGGTATAGGGAATTATACTTGTAATGGAACTGTTTGATGCAGAATAAATAGAACTTTCTATATCGTTGAACTTCACAGTCAAACCGTAGGATGATAAATTTTGTCCTGAAATAGTGATTGCAGTTCCAAACGTCCCCGAGCCTGGTGAAAATCCTGTAATTGTTGGAAGAACGGTAAAGTTTGATGAATTCACCATCTGTCCTCCAACTGAAACAGAAATTGGAACCGTAGAATCGTAATAATAATTGGTAGCGATACCATCAGGTACCACAACAACCAGTTTGGTAGAAGAAGCTTCTACGACATTCGCCTTAGTCGTATTAAAATTAACCACATTATCTTCGGGATTGGTGCTGAAATTATTGCCGGTAATGCTTATTCGATCTCCGGCTTTTCCAGAAGTTGGCGTAACCGAACCCACCGACATCACTAATGGTGCAAAACTTAACACAGAACCATAAACTGTTCCTATTTTATTGGTTAAATAAGCTCTTACATAATAGGATTGGGAGTAATTGTACCCATCGCCAAATGAAAAGGTTGTTGAAAATGTATCAGTCTGCAAAGAAATATTTGCAAGTGAAATTTTTGTACCGTTTTCAATCCCAAATGATCCGTTGTACATGGAATAGACAAAGCCATGATCGGTAATTTCGTAACTGCCCTTTTCTGAAACAGAAGCTTTTGCATAACAGGTAAAAGCAGCAACCGATTCCGCTTCAATGGTTTCAATTTTAGGGTTTTTGTCAGTGTCTTTTTCGCATGAAAATAAGGCAATAAAAAAAAACGTAAACAATATGTTCTTTGTTCTCATGACTGGTCAATTAAAATGTGTAACCTAAACGAATTCCATTAACTATTTTCGGACCGAAATTAGTCTCTTTGGCGCTTTTAGCCGGACTGGCAGTGTTATTTGGCTGGTCTTGTTTGGGCGTGAAGGTTGTTTTAATATCATCATATTTGAGGTAGTTAAAACCAAATAACATTTCATAACCGAAAAAGAAATGTTTGGCTACATAGAAATCAAAACCGGTAACCAGATTAATCCCAACGGATTGATAGCCTCGTTCAACATTGTCGACCACCGTATAGTAAGTATACCCATTGTTATAGTATTGTACGGTTTGAATGCTTTGCCATGCACCTTTTATTTCGGTAGTTGATTCAAGAGTTTCAATCGTTTCCTTTGCGCTTTTTATTCCAAAGGCAATTTCAGCTCCAACATAAGGCGAAAGCCGGCGTGTTCCCGTAAAATGTTTTTCGAAACCTAAATTCAAACCAGCAGAGGTCGTCTTTTTCACATCACTGTTATCCACCGGATTTGATCCATATACATTGAGTTGACTATCATCCCGATTGATCGAATTGAACGAGAAAGCAAGGCGATAAGCTAAACTGTTGGTTTTGAAATACCGAACCTTCATTTGATTAACCGAATTGTTTAAAGTGAACTCTCCCTGAAGAGGATTCACATTGAGTTCTGTTGACCAACTTCCGGCGGAAACTTTAAGAGTATCCTGAGCAAAGATTTGGGTTGAGTAAAAGACAAGCAGTACTAAGCATAGCAAGAATGAAAGTTTTTTCATAGTAAAATGGGTTGGTTGTGTATAATAAATAACAATAGAAAACAGATTACGCAGCACCTGTAAATCATGCAACTTAATTCGTGTCACATGAATTACCTGAGCAAATCTTTTAAATCAAACAGACTGACTATCCGGTGCACTGTATCCTGAATCCCCATTTATTATATCATCACCACTACTACTGCTTCGCATTTAGAATCAGAGATCTAAGGCTCCAATACAATTATTTGATCATGCTAAACTAATTAAAATATTGTTATTTTGATAAATAATGTTGAGCCGATAAAATAAATTTATCATTGCTGTTCAAATCTGCCTCAGCAGCACTGAATCCCGGGAATGCCAATTCGAAAGATCAACTTCCTTCACTGAAGAACCCTGTTAAATCTTCTAAAACCCGAACAAAATGCAAAGTCCAATGTTCTGCAAAGAATTACAAGATGATACCAATTTCAAACGGACAGGGAATCTTATTCAAGGAAAACCTGAATACCTGAGTTAAATTCAGCTGGCTGTTTTTCATAAATTATGCGACTATGAATAATCGGATTTTGCAGGAATTGAAACTAAGCAAACTATTTACAGCATTTTTTGAGAGTGAAAAGGCTGGAGGGCTAATTTTAATTTTCGTCACTTTGCTATCACTTGTGCTGGCAAATTCCGGCTGGCAGACAGCATACATTGATTTTTGGAGTACCGACCTGTTCGAACACAGCATTGTTCATTGGATTAACGATGGACTGATGGCTATTTTCTTTTTACTGATTGGGCTGGAACTGGAACGCGAAATTTATCAGGGCGAACTTTCTGACCTGAAAAGTGCGGCTTTGCCTATTTTCGGTGCGGTGGGAGGAATGCTGGTTCCTGCAGGAATCTTTTTACTGTTCAACGCAGGAACAAGCAGTCAATCCGGAGCTGGTATCCCGATGGCAACCGACATTGCCTTTGCGATCGGGATTCTTTCACTTTTAGGCAATCGTGTTCCTTCTTCGTTAAAAGTATTTCTAATTGCGCTGGCTATTATTGATGATCTGGGGGCAATCCTCATCATTGCTGTTTTTTACACCACTTCAATAGCCTATACAAATCTGCTGATCACTGCTGGTGTTTTTGGTTTTTTAATCGTTTTAAACCGCTTGAAAGTGTATAACTTAATTCCTTATTTAGTGGGAGGTGTGGTCATGTGGTATTTTATGCTGAATTCAGGAGTGCACGCTACCATTACCGGTGTACTACTGTCTTTTGTTGTGCCGTTTGGAAACGGTGGCGAAAAATCGCCTTCCTCTATTCTTCAGAGTTTATTGCATAAACCTGTTGCTTTTCTAATTTTGCCTTTATTCGCGATAGCCAATACTGGGATTGCCATTGGTGATGATTGGTACAGTAGTCTGGGACAATCGCACAGCCTTGGGATTATTGCCGGATTGGTTGTTGGCAAACCATTGGGCATAGGCCTTTTTTCATTACTTGGAGTTAGTTTGGGCTTTTGTGTTTTACCTGACGATTTGAAATGGAAAAATATATTTGCTGCAGGATTTTTAGGCGGTATTGGCTTTACCATGTCCATTTTTATTTCGCTTTTGGCTTTCGGGGAGTCCGCTATGGTAAACGATTCAAAATTTGCCATTTTAATTGCTTCGTTTATTGCCGGATTGATGGGTTTCCTGTGGCTACGGTTTGTACTGAAAGTGCCTGCCGAAAAGAACGATGATTAAAGTACATCAATACGGATACAAATATCAGCATCAGGCAGCTTGAAGATGGTACATGCATATTCAGGAGAGCGCTTTAAACCAAACACCCTCTGTCAAATGTTTTGACAGAGGGTGCTGATTTGGTATCTCAACCTTTATTCAAACAATGTTGAATAAACTTCCCATCCATGGGGTGTCATATATTGGATTCTGATATTTATTTTTCGGGAGCTGGTTTTTCAGCTTTAATTAATACTCCCTTAGCATCGAAGAAAAGAATGTCCTTGACATCTCCTTTGCTTATGGCTACCTTGAAGGTACCATCGTCGCCAAAAAATACCTTGTCGGTGGTACAACCGGCGTAATCTTTGGTGATTGTTGCACTCACAACTTCCGGAAGATCAGCAACTGTAATTTCCTGATATTGTACTTCCTTAACCTGTATCATTGTATTTTCATTTTGAACTGTTGTAGCTTCAGTGAACTGTGGCATTGCCAAACTTATCATTAAAGCTGC
>Ga0209386_1000203_pt1 | contig 30910 bp, 26 predicted proteins | sample NGEPertwo_FD_184510 | JGI IMG/M metagenome (GOLD analysis project Ga0209386, IMG submission 184510) | Arctic peat soil microbial communities from the Barrow Environmental Observatory site, Barrow, Alaska, USA - NGEE Permafrost154B-two... | ecosystem: Environmental > Terrestrial > Soil > Wetlands...
ATATTATTCTGCTACTTACGATTACCCTGTTTGCATTTTCTTCTGTTGCCCAGAAACAGAAAGTTTGGCTCGATGCCGATACCGGAAACGAAATGGATGATCTTTACGCAATTGTGAGGCTCGTCAAAACGTCTTCGGTTGATATGATCGGCTTAAGTTCCGCGCATTACAACAATCCCGATTTACTGGTTTTCGAAAAATGGAATGCCTACGACACCAAAGGATTGAATACAGTGGCCGAGAGTCAGCGCCTCAACGAACAAATTTTAGAAGCGTTGGGGAGAATGGATGTTGCCCATCCGTTGGGTGCCGACCGCCAGATTGGACGCGCCTGGGGTCAACAGGATCCACGCGATTCGCCCGCAGCACAAGCTATTATTGCCGCTGTGAAAAAACTTCCGGCAAATGAAAAACTCGACGTCCTGACGATAGGTGCTATGACCAATATGGCCACCGCTCTGATACTTGCTCCTGAGATCAAATCAAGGATTCGTTGTTATGCGCTTGGGGCACAATACAATCCTAAGACTAAAGTGTGGAATAAAAACGAATTCAATATCCGCAACGACCTGAATGCCTTTGACTATCTGTTGAATCTTGAAGGTTTTGATTTCACTGTGATGAGCCTGGAAGCTGCTAAACCTCTTCAGTTCAAACGGGAAGAGACTTACAGTCGTCTCGATGAAAAACTTGAAGTGGAGAAAATTCTGGAAGACCGGTGGCGCGAGCAAAATCCGCAGGATGAAACGCGTGTAATGTGGGATCTTGCTTTGATCGAAGCCTATCTGAATCCCGCTTTGGCTCAGCTGAAGACAGTCACAACTCCACCTGAAAACAAACAGCGAAATATCCGTGCTTACATTAAAATAGATGAAAAAGCGCTGTCGGATGATTTTTGGAAAACATTGAAATTTGGTCCTGCAATTTGAACCAGTGGACGATGCAACATAAGCGATTAAAATCGCTTGACTTTTGAAGGAAAGTTTTAAGTATAACTTAAACATTCTTTATATTTGTGAATTCCTTTAAGTATAATTATAACCAAATAGACTTTTCGAATGGAAAAGCAGTCCAAACTAACACGACGCCATTTTATCGCTCTGTCCGTATTGGGAGTAGGCGGAATGTGCTTACTAAGCAGGTGTTCCAATCCCCCCCTTTCACCATGGAGATTCATTACAGTGCAGGAATCAGATATACTTGACGCATTGGTGGAACAAATCGTTCCTACAGATGAATGGCCCGGAGGACGCGATGCAGGCGTCACCAATTTCATCGATATGCAATTAACTGGACCTTACACCCGTTATCAGGAAACCTACCGGAAAGGGTTGCTGGCGATTCAGGAAACCTGCAAGACTAAATTTCAAAAGCGATTCGAAGAATTGCCTTTTGAGGAGCAGACACGTTTCCTTGAAACCATGGAAGCAGGAAAGATGGAAGGGAAGCTCTGGGAGAAAGGGCTTGACCGACAATTTTTCAGGCTGATCAGAGATCACTCACTGCAAGGATTTTATGGAAGTCCGCGCCATGGTGGAAACAAAAACAATGTCAGTTATAAAATGATGAGACTCGATTACCCGGTTATCATCGGTCAAAACCGCTACAACAACTAAACTTATGGGAAATAAACATGTAAATGCCATCGTTGTCGGTGCAGGAGCCGGAGGTGGAATAGTTGCCAAAGAGTTAAGTGTTGCCGGACTTTCAGTTGTTCTCTTCGAACGCGGAGGATGGGCCACTTTCGATGATACCGATACCGACGAACTGAAATCTCAGCGCACGACCCCTCTTGGTAATGCATACGGACCAGATGATGAACGCTATATACGTGTTATAGAAAATGCTGACGGAAGCACATATACTGTTTTACCAAGTGAAGGTGGTTACAACAATAATGCAGCATGTGTGGGTTCTGGAACAGTTAGTTACGGAGCGATGGCCTGGCGTTTTATGCAGGAAGATTTCAAACTGAAAACTACTTACGGAGACATTGAAGGATCGACCCTTGCCGATTGGCCTTTCACCTACGAAGATCTGGAACCTTGTTATGAAAAGGCTGAATGGGAGATTGGCGTTGCAGGCGATGCTACTCAGAATCCGTTTGGTGCACCACGCAACAAACCATATCCGATGCCACCTTTTTCGCATAACAAAGAGGCGCAGTTGCTGTACGATGCAGCCAAACGATTGGGATATCACCCCTTTCCTATTCCGATGCTGCGTAACTCAGTGCCTTATGGTGGTCGTCCGGCATGTATCCGCATGCGCACATGCTGTGGTTATGCCTGCCCTGTAAATGCCAAATGCGGTACACAAAATACAGTGATTCCCGTTGCGATCGCAACTGGCAATTGCGAGTTACGAATCAATTCAGTGGTCAGTGAGATAAATGTAAACGAACAGGGCAAGATCACCGGCGTAACCTATTTCGATGAGAAAAACAGGAAGCAAACCCAAACAGCTGACATTGTAATTGTCTCATGTTCAGCTACAGAAACAGCAAGACTACTTCTTAATTCCAAATCGAAGTTCTTCCCAAACGGAATTGGAAACGAAAATGATTGGGTAGGGCGTAACCTCCAGGGACATGCTTACACAGGTGCTTATGGAATTTTTGAAGATGAAGTTTACGATGACCTCGGCCCTGGCGCTTCGGTAGCCATCAGCGATTTCAACCACCATAACCCGGGAATCATGGGCGGCGGCGTGCTTTGCAACGAATTTATCAGGATGCCCTATTCATTTACAGGCATCCGTCCTCCGGGCGCTGCCCGCTGGGGCAAAGAACATAAAACATTCCAGCGGCTCAATTTCAAACGGGTAGCACAGGCTGTAGGACCCTACCAGGAGATCCCAAACTTTGAAGCCAAGGTAGGAGTAGATCCGGTAGTAAAAGATTTCTGGGGAATCCCTGTCGTAAGGTTGTCAGGATCGAGACATGAGAAAGACATCGAAGGATGCCGTTTAATGTCAGAAAAAGCTGAATTATGGTTGAAAGAAGCCGGAGCCATACAAACCTGGCAATCGCTTGGCGGCGGGAAAGGGATCAGCGGCGGTCAGCATCAGGCGGGCACATGCCGAATGGGCAACGATCCGAAAACATCGGTAACCGACAAATACGGAAGAATTCATGCTGTTCCCAACCTCTTTGTGGCTGATGGCAGCCTTAATGTCAACAACGGAGGTTTCAATCCAGCATTGACAATTATGGCTTTAGGTTTCCGGGTAGGCGGATACATTGCCAGTGAATGGTCAAAAGGAAACCGATTTAAATAACCCCATAACAATGAACAGAAAACTAAAAATAGCACTGCTGACGATTCCGGTAATTCTGATCGTCTGTACCATCGCATTTGGCTCCTTTTATATTTACTGGAACACAGCTTCTCCCGATAAAACCTGTTCTTCCTGCCACGAGATCGGTAAATCGGTCAACTCACAGGCACAATCGTCGCATCGTAGTTTTCATTGCAAAGAGTGCCACGGAACGGCATTAAGCAATGGTCTGCACAGCATGAAAGAGAAAGGTATGATGGTTGTCAACCACATCAATGACAAGAAGGTTGAGAACATTAAACTGAACGAAGAACAACTGCTTGAAGTGCTAAACAACTGTAAACGTTGTCACACTTCAGAATTTGCAAAGTGGACATCAGGCGGCCATTCGGTAGATTATGAGCACATATTTTTAAACACCAAGCACAATTCAACTGAGCAAATCAACTACGACTGTCTGCGTTGTCATGGAATGTTTTTTGAAGGCACTGTTGATGAGGTGGTTGAACCAATGAATATCAAAGGGCCATGGAAACTGAAAAACGCGAAGATGGCAACAAACCCGGCAATTCCGTGCATGGCCTGCCATCAGATCCATCAGGACGGAATGCCCAAAGTAAGACCTGATTACGCGGATCCAAAAACAATCTTTTATCAAAAGACAAGCAATGTTTCCAAGCTTGGTTTTTACGACCGTCATGAAAAAGTCTACTTCCCTGCGGTACAATTACCACAGTTAAACTTGTGGGCGGGCGAACGGAAAGTCAAGGTTTCGGATGATCCCATCATGCGCAATTGCGTTCAATGTCATGCACCAAATGCGCAACATCAGGCAGGAACCTCCGATGATCGCACGCCACGTGGTGTTCATGAAGGGTTAAGTTGTACTGCCTGTCACGATCCCCACAGCAACGATGCCAGAAACAGTTGTGCTTCCTGCCATCCTGCGATATCAAACTGCAAAATCGATGTTACAAAAATGAACACGAGTTACGCGGACGCCACAAGTCCGAATAACATCCATTTCCTGGCATGTGCTGATTGTCACAAGGAAGAAAAGAGGAGAATCGTGAGCACAATGAGGAATTAATCCCTGAAAACTTTAATTTCGGGATCTTAATATCAAGTTTTAAACGATCGATAAACTGTTTTACTATGAAGTTATTAATCTGGTTGCTGCTTTTACCATCAACGATCTTTGCACAATCACTGGTGCAATATGTTGATCCGCTGATCGGAACGGCTCCGGCAACAACTGAAAGTGCAAAAAAACACAGTGAAGCTGGTTCTGAAATGAAGGGTCAGACATTCCCTGGAGTAGGCAGACCTTTTGGAATGACGCAATGGACACCCGAAACGCGAACTACAGAAGACAAATGCATTTCGCCCTATTATTACAACGACAAGCTCGTTACCGGTTTCAGGGGGACACATTGGATGAGCGGAAGCTGTACGCAGGATTATGGAAGTGTTACATTGATGCCATTTGTTTCGAATGCAATTGACACACTAAAAAGTCGGCCATCCTCCCGTTTCAATCATCAGGATGAGTCCTCTTCACCAATTCATTACAGTGTTTTACTTGAAGACTATGGAATTAACGCGGAATTGGCGGGTTCAGTCCGATCGGGAATGATGCGATTCAATTATCCCGCTGATAAAGAGAGTTATCTCTACCTGCGCGTCAACAGCGACGAAAAGCAAGGGAAGATAATTGTTGACAAACAAAAGAATGAGATAACAGGCTACAACCCTGTTTTCCGGATTTACCAGGGGACGGGGAAATCGGCCGGGTTCAGCGGCTATTTTGTGATTCAATGTGACCGGCCATTTAAAGAAGTCGCTCAAATCAGAAATGACCAGCAAATGGTGGTCAGCTTCGGAAAAGAGAAAAATATTAAAGTGAGGATCGGAACCTCATTTACAAGTTTAGATGCTGCCAGGAAGAATTTAAAGAGCGAGATCAGTGACTGGAATTTTGATAACCTCGTAATGGCCGGGGAGAAAGAGTGGAACGAAACGCTCGGAAAGATTAAGGTAAAGAACAGTTCGCACAACGATCTTGTTAAATTTTATACCGCACTATATCATTGTTATCAGTTGCCCCGTATTGCGAGCGATGTTGACGGAAGTTACCAGGGATTTGCGCAGGATACCACCATTCACAAGGCTGTTGGATTCGATTATTACGACGACTTCTCAATGTGGGACACCTTTCGTGCATTGCATCCACTGATGACAATTCTTGAACCAAAACGAAGTCTCGACATGGTTAAATCACTCGTTGCCAAAGCACAGCAAGGAGGATGGATGCCCATTTTCCCGGCATGGAGCAGTTACACGGCAGCAATGATCGGCGATCATGTTAGCACAATGATATCGGATGCATACTTAAGAGGAATAACGGATTTCGACACCAAAGCTGCGTATAAGTATATGCGCCAGAATGCTTTCGACCAGCCAACCATTGAAGAATATAAAGATGGGAAAGGGAGAAGGGTGCTGCCAAGTTATATCAAGTACGGATATATTCCGCTTCAGGATAGCGTCTGGGATGCGTTTCACAAACGGGAGCAAGTTTCACGAACACTGGAATACGCGCTTGACGATTATGCACTGTCGCAATTCGCCGAAAAGCTGGGGAAAAAGGATGACGCAAATGTGCTGCTGAAACGATCGAGGAACTATGTGAATGTAATTGATCCCTCAACAGGGTATGCACGCGGACGTCATGCAGATGGAAAATGGATCGAACCGTTCAACCCTCTTGTAAAAACTAATTATATTACGGAAGGAACACCTTTTCAATATACATGGTACGTGCCACAGGATGTGCCCGGATTAATCTTGCAACTTGGTGGACAGAAAGCATTTATCAAAAGGCTTAATGAATTCTTCGATGGCGGATATTACTGGCATGGAAATGAAACCGATCAGCAGGCGCCTTACCTTTTCGCACTGGCAGGTGAACAGAAAAAGACAGCAGAACTGATCCGGAAAATTGTTGATGAAGAGTATGGAACCGGACCCGGCGGATTGAGCGGAAACGAAGATGCAGGCCAAATGTCGGCATGGCTGGTATGCTCTATGATTGGTTTTTACCCCGTTTGCCCGGGAAAACCTGAATATGTGATCGGCGCAACTTCATTTGACGAAGTGCAGATCAAATCAGGTAGTAACGCAAAACCTTTCGTAATTAAAGCAATCCGTAATAATACAAATCAACAGAATTTTGAAAGTATCACACTGAATGGTCTTCCTGTTAAAGGAAGTGTCATCCGGCATCAACAGGTAGTTGAAGGGGGAGAGCTGATTTTTAAGTAATACCGAAGATTAAGGAAGACATTCATCTTCTGACTCATGATTTTTCCGTTCAAACTTTTTATTGCGCCAAAAATATTTCTAAATTGCGAAACTTATTAAAGAACCAGGTTAACAAGTAAAATCCAACCAGTTAAAGGATTAATTATATCATATCAACGAACTATTAAAGTAAAAGTAATGGAAGAACAGAAAAAAGGATTGTCAAGGCGACAGTTTCTTGGAGCATCGGCACTTGGAGTAGCCGGGCTTGCCGTATTGCCGGGAATGACAAGTTGTAAAACACCGGTAGCAGCAGAAAAGGAAATCACATTGGGATTTATCGGATTAGGTCAGCAGGCAAATTTTCTGTTGAACGGATTCCTCGAAATCCCTGGAGTTAATGTCGTTGCAGGATGCGATGTGTATGGCATCAAACGCAGAAGATTTCAAAAAAAGGTGGATGCGTCCAATACAGCAAAAGGCAAAACCCTTAAAGTTGAAACTTATGAAAAATATGGCGAAATACTGAAAAGGAAAGACATTAATGCAGTTGTGATAGCTATTCCTGACCATTCACACGCTTATATTGCCATTGCCGCATTAAAGGCAGGCAAGGATGTGTACCTCGAAAAACCAATGACCTTTACGATCAAAGAAGGTCAGGAATTGAAGAAAGCAGTTCGCGAAAATGGCCGTATCTTCGGTCTTGGAAGCCAGCAGCGTTCGGATCCAAACTTCCAGCACGCAGTTAATCTTGTTCAAACAGGAGCATTGGGAAAAATTACAAATGTAAAAGCCTATGTTGGAGCACCACCAAAACCATATGATCTTCCTCAGGAACCAATTCCTGCAGATTTGAACTGGGATCTCTGGTTAGGGCCACTTCCTACCACAATTCACTATAACAATGCGTTGGATCCAATTATTACGTTCGATCCTGATGAAAATGAGAAAATATGGGGCGCATGGCGCTGGTACAAAGAGATGGGCGGCGGTTTCACAACCGACTGGGGCGCACATATGTTCGACATCGCTCAATGGGGACTTGGCATGGACAAAAACGGTCCTGTTGAAATATCTCCTATCGGCGACGGTTCCGAATATATTTCATGGACATATGCCAATGGCGTTGTAATGACATCTGAACCATTCGACGAAAAGAAAACAAAAGGGGTTAAGTTTATCGGCGAAAATGGATGGATTGAAGTTTCACGCGGTTATTTCAAAGGTTCTGATCCTAAATTCGATTCGAAGGAAGCAGTAACCAGTGATGGTCCTTACGAGACAAAGATTCCTCACCAGGTCAATTTCATTGAAGCTGTAAGGGCTCATAAAGATCCTACAGTTCCGGTTGAAATTGGACATAGCAGCTGTTGTGTTTGCACATTGGGTAACATCGCCTGCGATCTGAAACGGACCATCAAATGGGATCCGATGACAGAGACATTTATCGACGATGCCGATGGTGAAGCAACGAAGAAAATGCAATACGAATATCGCGAAGGCTGGAAACTGGTATAGTTTTTTCCTTTCATAAATAATCAAAGAGGATGTCTCACATGTGGGACATCCTCTTTTTTTGGCGTTATAACTTCAGGGACTGATTAAACGGATCAGTTTAAATTGTTGTGGGAATAATAATTTAAAGACTAATTGATGCATGCTATTTTTCATAAAAACCTTAGTAGCTACGCTGTATCATTTTCTATTCTAACCTAATTACCTTATTTAGATGAAATAGCCATGAGAGTAAACTTCTCGCAAACCAAAATGATTATATGGCTATTAGCTTCGCTGATCTACGATTCCATGCGGCCATTAAAAAACAAATTATAAACGCATGAAATAGCCATGATTGATAAATCACAAATTGGAATGAATATTTACTCATGGCTATTAGCTTCGCTGATCTTCGATTCCATACGACCTTTAAAAAACAAATTATATACGTATGAAAATAAACATTATCAAAACATATTGAAAAAATAAGGTAATAAGGTTATTGGTGTGTGTTTGGGCATCTGGCTACTGAGATTAGAAAATGAAAATAAGGTTTTATAAATTAGTTATTCGGTGTTTGATTATTCGTGTTTATTCATAAAATGCATTTCCCCCACAACAATATCGCCTGATCCGATTTAACGCACTGAAAACAATTCGTGAATTGATCAGCAAATCTATATTATCTCTTCCTGACAACGCTTAATATCTAACTGAAAACAGGTTTACTTGCTCATCAAAAAGGAAATCGTATATTTGAATTCTATGAAAAGAAAAATTGAACTACTGGCGCCTGGCGGAGATATTGACTCGATAAAAGCTGCAATACTTGCGGGTGCCGATGCTGTATACTGTGGTCTCGATAAATTCAATGCCAGAAACAGGGCAACCAATGTCAGCTTTGATGATTTGCAGGGAATTTTAAGACTTGCACATCAGAATAAATGTGAAGTATTTCTGACGCTTAATATCATTATAGTTGAACAGGAAATACCGGCCATCATAAGTCTGCTGAATAAGTTAATCAATACAAGTATTGATGGTGTGATTGTTCAGGACCTGGGGCTGTTTTATCTCCTCTCCCACTATTTCAAAGGTCTTAAAATACACGCATCTACACAGCTAACCACCCACAATGAAGGGCAGGTAAAGTTTTTAAGCAAACTGCAGGTAGCAAGGGTTAACCTCTCAAGAGAATTAAATATCGGAGAGATAAAAGCGCTTACATCGGTTGCACATCAACATAAGCTATTGACGGAAGTATTCGTCCATGGATCCTATTGCCTCTCCTATTCAGGCATTTGCTACATGAGTTCTGTTCACGGAGGCAACTCGGGGAACCGTGGCAGGTGTAGTCAGCCCTGCAGGGATCAGTACTTAACAACTCCGGCGGGTAAAGATTACCCCTTGAATCTGAAAGATAATTCAGCCTTTTTCGATCTCCGCGAACTGTCGGATGCGGGGGTTGATTCACTTAAGATTGAAGGACGGATAAAAAAGTTCGATTACGTTTATACGGTGGTCAACAGCTGGAGAAAACAGTTGATGATCTTTTATATTCAGGACCGGCTAAACAAAGATAACAGCGCTCTTTTTAAGGTGTTTAACCGGGCGTTTTCAAATGCCTTTCTAAAAGGAGTTATTGATAAAGATATGTTTATCGACAATCCCCGCGATCATTCCATTCAACATCTTTCGGAGATAAATGACTATACCACGGCCGATGAAATGGAAAAAAGTCATTTAGAACTATATGATGAAAAAGAAGCCGTAAAAACGACGATTGAAGATAAGATCAGGCAGATAAGTATAGCAAAAGCACCTTTGATCATATCTGTTTCAGGGAAATCCGGCACACCATTGCGGATAACTGTAAAAACGCCGGATACTTCATTTGAGGTGCTATCCGAAATGAATCTTGTAAATACCGGGACAGAAGCCATCAATTACGCGATGGTTTTAAAACGGCTGAAGGCGATCAACGATACGGAATATCACCTGGAAAAACTAACGCTTGAGAATCTTCAGGAGGAAGTTTACATACCGTTTAACGCGCTTACTTCCATAAAAAAAAGAATCCTGTTCGTTCTGAATGGTTCAAAAGAATTTGTAGATCCCATTGATGTTCCCGTACTGAAAAAGCACATCCGGCAGAAAGAGAAACCCACGCTTTCCGTACTAATATCCTCCCCAAAAGATGTGCATCTTTGTGATGAAACCACTACAGATGTATTTTTCCGGTTGCCTGAATCGTTTAAGAATGAATCTGCTGAGTTGACCGCCCTCTTTACAGAAAACAGGAAACTCATTCCATGGTTCCCGCCTGTTTTAACAGGTGAAGACTACCAGTCAGCGGTGGAATTTCTTCAACAGGTGCAGCCTCAGCTCCTGGTAACAAACAACACCGGAATCGCATATGAAGCCTTTGAAAAAGGAATCCGTTGGATCGCCGGGCCTTATTTGAACCTCGTTAATTCATTTAGCCTGGTCTGTTTAAAAGAAACCTTCAACTGTTCCGGCGCATTTATTTCGAACGAAATAAGTAAGGTTCAAATGCTGCACATTCAGGTACCCGAAGATTTCAAACTGTACTACAGCATCTATCACCCGATCGTGCTGATGACAAGCCGGCAATGCCTGCTTCACCAGGTAACGGGATGCAAAAAAGAGGTGATGGATGATGAATGTATTCAGCACTGCGTGAAATCAGAATCAATTACAAACCTTAAACAGGAAACGTTGTTTATTGAAAAAACAAAGGGGAACTATCACCGAATTTACCATCAGACCTATTATCTGAATACCGCTGTCGTGACAGAAGTGGCCGATCTCTTTTCAGGGTTTTTCATCGATTTAACAGAACTAAAAACCGAAACGAAGATAGGAATGGAAAAACCAGGTATTATTAAGTTATTTGAAAATCTGCTAAACGGAGATCCTGCTTCAGAAATGGAACTCCGGCAGGTTATTCATCCCACAACTGACACTCAGTATCATAAGGGAATCTAATAAATCAAATAGTTACAAGCGATGAACACGTTAATTAACTCCATCGATGAATACATAGGGACTTTCCCGCAAGAGATTCAGACACTGCTCGAGCAAGTCCGGGCGACGATCAGGCAAGCGGCACCCGAAGCAGAAGAAGCGATAAAATATGCAATGCCAACATTTGTTTTGAATGGAAACCTGGTTCATTTTGCAGCCTTTAAACATCACATTGGTTTCTACCCTGTCCCATCGGGAATTGAAGCGTTTAAAAAAGAACTTTCTGTTTACAAAGGGGCAAAAGGCTCCGTACAGTTTCCGCTCGATCAGCCAATGCCATTGGAACTGATTTCGAGAATCGTAAAGTTTAGGATGAATGAGAGCCTGCTACTAAAGGCAAAAACGAAAAAGAGGTAAATCCAAACGGATAACATTCAATGGAATGGTACAACAAACATCGATCTGCGATTTGCAAAATGTATCATTCAATTTGTTGTAGAGACGCGAATACAAAATCATAAAAAAAGGATCATTCAATTTGTTGTAGAGACGCGATTAATCGCGTCTCTACCTGGCGTACCATTCCAATTTATGTCTAATCAGAATTGCAAAAACCATTCATTGGTCTAGGATGATGCCTAATCAGATTTCAAAATGTATCCATTGGCACCCGACGATGCCCAAACCGATTTTAGAAAGCATTCATTGGCATCCAATGATGCCTAAACAGATTTCAAAAACCATTCATTGGCACCCAATGATGCCCAAACCGATTTTAGAAAGCCTTCATTGGCACCCAATAATGCCCAAACAGATTTTAGAAAGCCTTCATTGGCTCACGATGATGCCTAAACCGAATTTAGAAAGCATTCATTGGCTCACGATGATACCTAAACCGATTTTCAAAACCATCTTTTTATGATCAGTTATGCATAAAACGAAAGGTAAGAACCATCCATTTAAATTGATTTTGGACAAAATATTGGTTTTGCGAAAAATAAATTACTTTTTTTTCAATTTTCAGAAAAATATTGATGATTTCGCCTTCTTTTTTGCTAAAAATGATTTATATTAGCTCTTTACTTCAATTGAAACTCTCTAAAAAAAAATGTTATGGAGAAACTAATTGTTCCTACTCTGCTATCAGTCAGTGATGGTATCCTGATGGCTGAGCGATTTGTAATGACCACACAAGTGTTAACCGAAACTGATGCAAATATTAGGAATCTTTACAATGGATTGAATTCGGTTTATAAGCGTATAGTAAAAAATCAGAAAACTGGGGGCAAGAGTCCTTTAACCGGTGAACTGCTTCGACTTAGTAAGCGTCGCAGCCGTGCGCGAATCGCGTTTTGCAATATATTGCATGGCATTTCGATTTCATTGATCGAAGAACCCAGCGCGAAAGCATTGAAACTTTATGCCATTTTCGAAAAACATGGTGCAACGGCAGATAAACCTGGGTATAAAAAAACAACGGCGATTTTGATATCGTTAATTTCGGAATTCGATTTGCCAGCGAATCAGGTTTTATTGAAAGAATTGAATCTTTTACCTTTTTATGAGTCGCTGAAAACCGCACATCAGATTTTTGATTCAGTCAGTAAACAGAAATCGGATGAAAAAGCAATCGTGGCCGCTGATTCGGAACCTGCCACCGCTATTTTGGAAGAATTGATTACAGCAATGGAAGATTTACTGGCCATGATCCAGCTTAATAATCAACTCGACAAAGCTACTTATGGTGAAATCTATAACCAGTTGGTCACCTATATCAACGAAATCAATACAACAGCCCGTGCGCGTAAAACCCGCAAACAAAACAGCAATGAACCGGAACCAAAACCTGAGCCGGTTTAATATTAATTTGTAATTCATTAAAAGGGGGGACTGATCCATAATTCCGGAATAGCCCCCTTTTTTATGCACTAAACTTAAAAAATATAAAAAATTCTTTCTTTGATATATCAAATCTAATAATCAGTATATTTGTTTGTAATATTGAATGGGAGTTATGCTACCTATTCACCCAAACATGACTAAGAGGCTTGATTTTATCAGACATATATACGAGTTATGCCATCTTTTAAAAAATGAAAACCGTAAGAAATAACAAATATTTTATAAGCATTCTTTTAGGACTGATAATTAGCTTGCTAATTTTAGGAGGACTGACTTACGCCTATTTCAACGACGTTTTTTTACCGTCTGGAAGAATTGGTATGCCAGTATTATTAACAATCTACGCAGTTTTCATATACTTTTTTTTAAAAAAAGCATATGAAATCCCTGATTTTGAATTATCTGAAAATGGAATTCTTCTGACAAGCAGAAAAGAAATTAATGAAATAAAATGGGATGAGATATCTGATATCGATTATTATGGAAGAAATGGTTTTTTAATGATGGAGACTATAAAAATAGAAAGAAAAATCTCACGACATCCATTTTTGATATATCATTCTCATTATTCAAATGCAAAAGAAATAACGCAAGCCATTCAATTTTGCTATGACTCCTTTAAGAATAAAGGAGAAATAGATTTAAAATCGTTTGTGCCAATAAGAATAACTCCTCGGAATAACGACAAGATTCATTTTGAGGATTTTAATTTTATCTCACGAACCCCATTTGTTACGTTAAGAAGTTTTATTCCTCTTGTTGGATTTTTTGGAATCTATAAAATATTGACAGCTGAGTATATTCCGACCAATGGCTTAATTGGAATGTTCGTATTGATCGCGGTGTCTTTTTTGCCAGCCATTATTGGAATAGGAAAAATCGGAATTTCAGATAAGTATTTGGTTGTTGAGAACTATTATTTTCCAATCAAAAAAGTATTTAGAATAGCAGAAATTCGAGAAATATTCATCGAAGATCCAGGAGGCAAATTAGCTTATGCGGTTAGATTAATAACAAAAGACTGTAATCAAAAAACTTTTCGGATAGCAAACTTTTTAAAAAAGGACTGGATCAAGCTTGAAAAAGTTTTAAAAGAAAAGAATTTGATTGTAAATAACACTTTATATAAAAAGAAAAATAAAGATAACAGCAAAATACCCGCAAGTCGGAATTCGGCACGTCGATGACAGGAAAATAAAATAAAGAAAAGCATCTCTTCGCATGATTTTTATCGGGAATCTCCCGCCCTGCGTGTGGTACCGCAACTATATAACAATTTAAAAACTGATATCATGAAAATTAAACTTTTAGTGGCATTTATTACAATGGTGTTCATTTGTAGTTGGATTAGCCCAACGAAGCCGGAATTTTTGTTTTTAAATTCAAACCAGCTGAAACCATTGGGGATTGTACTTAATGAGCATGGCGTATTTTATAAAAACCTCAACTCCAATTGGAAACAGGATAATGTAAAGAACGCTGGTTTAAGTTTTTATTGTTGCAGCGGCAATTATTTAACTACGATTCATTACACAGCGGCGGAGGTAATCAAAGCAAACAACAAAAATGAAAGATTATTAAAGAATTTGGAAACAACCAGAAATGATTTTTACCCTTTGTTGATCGGTAATACGAAAGGGGAGCTAAGTCTGAATGATAAAACGTTGGCGAAAGATTTGAAACTATTCCCAATAGCCATCTGCATGAGCGAAACTAAAATGCGAAACAGGCAAGATACAATCGTTGTTTGGTTAAAACCTACAGAAGCATTAAAGAAAGCATTACCTGCGAATGTTAAGATCGAAGACTATTTGAAGGTACGACCAATCAACAAAAAATAACGGGTACTGCTCATTTGCAATGAGGGGTATGTTGTCTGACATTTATAACGATAGATAAATATTTTACATATATGTCGCCTATTGCAGGCCAATTCCAATAATACTTAACAAACCTATCAATGAGATACGCAGACTTTAAAATAAACGAAAACACGATTGAATTTCATAATTCATTAGTCGGGAACGAGAAAGTATTGGTCGATGGAAAAGTTGTATCGGAGAAGTTTTCCATATTTGGCACGAAACATAAATTTGAATTAAATAAAAAGGAATATCAAATAAAATCAGGCCTGAGGAATCTTGGTTTTGGCATAAAACTGGAGCTAACAGAGAACGAAAAACTAATTGATAACAAATCAATTTATTGGACAAGGCATTCATTAATATGGTTTGCTGCCGGTTTGTCAGTCGGGTACGTGCTTTCGAGATATTGGTAACAAAAGGAAATTTGATTTCGTGAATTTCCCGACCTGTGTGGAATTGCAAAACATTATAAAATGAAACCGACAATGATAAAAACATTTCTATTGCTATTGATGCTACTTCCGTCTATCCTATCCGGGCAGGAGACCAAAAGAATTTCAGACAAAGCAACCAATGAGACTTTCTTCGTTCTTAAATCTGATAAATCCACAAAACATGGAGAGTACAAGAAGTTAAGTTATAGAAATACACTATTAATCAAAGGCTTCTATAAACAAGGTCAAAAGGACAGTATCTGGGAGTGCTACAACTTTGACGGACAAATTTCACTTAAATATGATTACTCCAAAAATGTACTTCTCTTTTACAAACCAAGCGATAAGATCAAGAGGTATAAATTCATAAATGAAACTGACGATGCCGATACCACTTTAGACAGACCTCCAATATTCTTGGGAGGTGATGATGCTTTTACTTCTGATATTGTAAGGAATCTGCGGTATCCGGTTGAAGCACTTCAAAATGGAATTTCCGGTAAAGTCGATGTATCGTTTTTGGTTGACAAAAGTGGAAAAACGAGCCAATATAAAATTGAAAAACCACTTGGTTTTGGCTTGGATTTGGAGGCGCTAAGAGTATTAAAACTGCAACCTGACAATTGGCTGCCTGCGATACAAAATGGACAAGCTGTTAACATTGAAGTTATCTATCCGGTCACATTCAAACTGCAGTAATTGAAAGAAGAGCAAATATCGACATCAAGCTACAAACCGGTTTCGGTGCTTTATTATAAGGGAATTAGTATATTTGAAGTACAGCACTTCTTAGGAGGTTCATCGGTTAAAATCCCTCCCTGCGCTTAGCTGAAGAACGAAATAAAATTCTTCTGAAAATGAGACATTTATTGTATATCGTTGCCGTCGCCTGGAGTTTAATCCTGATGGGTTGCACCAGTACAGTAGGAACTATTGACATCGCGGGAAATGTATTGGATGAATATACGAAAGAAGGTACTCCAAAAAGAACTGTGATTATTCATGGTTTGAAATATGCTGATTCCGGATTAATACCTACCGATGAGATAGGTCGCTTTTACACAGATAGCTCCGGACATTTTACCTATACATTAAAAAAGATCAAAGATATATACCGATATAATTTTGTTTTTGTGGCCGATTCAACCTACTCCTATTCCACCCAAATGGTAAGTCTTGATGAACTTGAAAGCAATTCAAAGTTTTTATCTTTCTATCTTGAAAAATTTACCGATCTCACAATTAAGATTGAGCGGATTAACAAATCAGCGCCCAACGATACGCTATTCATCTCGTGGAAAACAAATGATATTGACGGAAGAATATACCCGCATAAAGTGATCAACTATGGGATAGCCCATGATCTTGAATTCAGGTGGATTGGAGGAAACGTTAAATCAGTCATCGAAACGAAAACATTCGCGAATAAAAACACAGTCATTAAGATGTTCTTATTTGGGAAAGGGGGAGTAAAGGAGATGTCAGACACCATCTTTTGCGACAGAGATATGAAGAATTCCTTTTCTTTTAAGTATTAACAAAGACATTGTCAGACACGAAAACATTATTATCCAATTCATTAGGTAATTACAATTGTTTATCATCGGTTTCAAGGCAAATTGATTATTTGAGCTTAAACAATAAAGGCGGTCAAGTGGTTAATAAAGGTAAAGTATATAATTACAAAATTTTTCAAATATGAAATTCTACAAATTTATTTTATTTGCCTTCGTTGCATTGGCATTGAACGCTTGTAATCAGAGTCCTGCAAAAAAGGAATCAGACGCGAATGTAAAATACTACCGGGGCATTCAATTCAGTGAAACACCTTGGGATACAGAAAAAGGTTCTCATCCGCTTACAGCTGAGAAAGCCAAAACAATTAATAATTACAAGTTTACTTATAACGAAAAGAACCAGCTCGTTTCAGTTGAATTCAATCGTAATGATGTGCTGCTTGATTATTCGTCGTTTGGAGCCGCAAGAATCACCTATACCTATGAAGGTGACAAACAGCTCAAACACTTCTTTGATGTTAAGGGTGTGGCTACAAAAAATGGCGGAGCAATGACTTTTGAATATACCCTCGATGAATCAGGGATGCGGATTGCAATGCGTTTTTTGGATGAAAATGGCGCCCCGATTGAAAACAGAAACAAAATTCATAATTACAAGTGGGCAAAAATGAAGGATGGAATGATCCAGGAAGTACGGTTCAATCTGGCCGGTGACGATGTGGTGATGAATGAGTTCTGCCCTTTCCATGAACTTCGCTTTTCATACGACGCAAATGGTTATGCAACCCGCGTTGCCAATTACTTGGCGGATACCCTCACCAATTGCACTGCTGAAAACTGCGGTGACATTGGTGTTTCGTATTTTCAGTTAGACAATAATGAACAGGGCGATGTTTTAAGCTTTTCGGTTCATAACGCATTTGGACAACTTTCTAATTTATACTGGGGTTGGGCAAAACGCGTCAGTGTGGTTGATCAGAATGGATATGTTTTGGAAGCAACACAGTTCGATCAGGACAATGAATACCTGGGGGGCAAAAATGTTCCGGTTACCATTTCAACGTATGACGAACATGGTGCTGTGATCAAACAGATTTCGATGGATAAAAACAAAACTGTGATCAATAACCCATCGAATGGTGTAGCCACAACGATCTATAAATACGATAAGGAAGGGCACAGGACTGATACCCTGAAATACGATAAGGATGATGTTCTGGTTGTAACTAAAGGTTAGTTTTTTAAAGCTTAAAACGACACAATGAAATATTTTAGTTCACTCAGTCAGACCATTGCGTTAACAATGGTTCTGTTCCTTGCATCCTGTTCAGGCGGAGGAAACCAGAAAAAGAAACCGGAGGCAACCACACCCGTTCAAGTTGCGGCCAACACTGTTAAGGTAAATGATGAATCACAGAAGTTGCTCAAATATTTGGAAGAAACGGGAGATTACGTGAACGGACGGAATTTTCCATCTTTGATAAAAGCTTCAGCTGTCAATAAAGAGCTTGGATCGAATATTCACATTATCGATTTAAGAGACCCAAAATCTTTTGCAAAAGGGCATATTAAGGGTGCTGTAAATGTCGAGTTCACTAAAATTCCCGACTATTTTACAAATACAATCAAACCTTTCGGATACAGCAAGATTGTAATGGTTTGCTATGCAGGGCAGATTGCGAGCTATACTACATCTCTTTTACGCTTAATGGGCTACGGAAATGTTTATGCCCTGCGTTGGGGAATGAGCGGCTGGAATAAAGATTTTGCAAAGGATTCGTGGCTGACAGCTGTTTCGGATAAGTATGCAGACAAGTTGGAGTTAACTGAGAACCAAAGAGCTGAAGCAAATGACTTTCCGCAGCTGAATACCGGCAAATCAACAGGTGAAGAGATTATGGCTGCACGTTTTAAAAGTGTATTTGCTGCTGGTTACGAGGATGCGTTTACTTCAGCTGAAAAAGTTTTTGATCAACCAAAAAACTTCTATACGATTAATTATGAGCGGAAAGACAAATATGATGCAGGACATATACCGGGAGCTGTCCGTTACAAACCCAATGGCACACTAGGGATAGTTTCCGAAATGGAGTCCATTCCTTCAGGCAAAGATGTGGCTGTATATTGCGGAACAGGGCATAATTCAGGATTTGTAACTGCCTATCTACGTTTATTCGGGTACAATGCAAAGACAATACCTTACGGGAACAATGCCTTTATGCACAAAACGATGATGGAGAAAAGGGAAAAACTCTCATGGCTTCCCTTCACGGAAGCAGAAATTGACAATCTTCCATACGTAAAGAATTAGTCACCAAATACTATTAAATTGGCTCTGTATCGTTTGGTGTTGATAATTGGATTTTATAATGATGGCGACTGGCAGACTCGCTTACTAATAAAATCAGGGGTGATCTTAAGTGTTAAAGGATTATGTCAAGCAGTTAGCACAATCATGCCAGCAGCAAGTTGCTAAATGCCAGCAGCTTTTTGAATAGGTCATTTGAAAGCAGTTTGCAGATTTTAACTACGCAATTCGTCATAGAATCATTAAATTGAATCATTTTCCAGCCGGGCCGTTGTGTCAGGCTGGAAAATGTATATAAAGGCTTCGGGATTCTCTTCGGGAGCAAGAATAAAAAGTTTCTTAAACCCAAGCTGGTTCAATATCACCCAGGCTTTTGCTGTTGTTGATTCATCAGAGGAATAAAGAATTATTTCATCCTTTGATTCTTTAAAAATTGTCAGGTTCGCCTTATCCAAGAGATTTTCAATTGGAATATTAAGTGAATTCTTCATCTTAATTGAATCGAACTTATCCCCATTACCTAAGTTTATTACCAAATATTTCGTTCTTAGCGCTTTCAACTGAGCCAACGTAATAGAATTGCTATTGTTCTGAGCGGCATCAACCGCCTTTCCCGGATCCTGTTTAAACAGGTTAGGATTAAAGCTTCGGACCAGAACCAAAACAAGTAGGATGATTAAAAAAACGAATATGTATTGGAGATTTTTTAATTGCTTCATTTTATTTGATTTTCAGTTTTATTCGCAGCCGCCATCTAATTTAGCTGCCTGAAGATGTTTTGCATTGAAATAGTGTGTCTTTAAGCTGTCTGGTAAACTGTTGATTTGGGTGAATGTCTTACGTGCATTGAACCGGTTTTCGAACAATGCATTCTCACGCGGCGTTATATTCTCACCTTCAAACTGGCTCAACATTATCGTTTTGTACCATTCGTTGAGTCCACCTGTCATGATGAAATTATTACCGTAATTCAAACCCGTGCTGATTGTCCAGGCGTAGCTGGCTGTCTGCTCGCCATTCCCGTAATAGATATTCTTTAATCCTTTCTGATTTAAATAGATTTCCCATTTGGGATCTGAAAAATCATTAAAAGGGATATTGATTGAACCGGGAATGTTGCATGCTTTGAATTGCTCAGCATCCCTGACATCAATCAATTGAAAGGTAGTGTCTTCGTTATTGATGAAACGGGCAACCTGATCAACTGAAATATAAATGTCGTCAGAAACTGACTTTGAAAGCAACTCGTCCGGTTTGAGCCGAAATGATCGGGTGGTATTAAAAGGTAAGAAAGCCATAATAATACCAACTCCAATTAATAGGATTGAAAATTTTATCCTTGCATTCATTGCTATCGGGTTTAAATTTCAGAAGTAATTTCAGGACGGCTGAATCTTTTCTCCGCAAGTTCTGCCAGCCAGAATAAGAAAACGGCAGCAACAATCAGAATGAATGTGAAAACGCCCGTTGAAACGCCCATCCATTCATCGATCCGCATCGCACCTTTATAATTACCCAGGAAAATAGTTTGGATATATGGGGAGGTCTCCGCAAAAAGAAAAGCGCCGGCTAATCCACCCAGCAAGAAGATCATCGCATCGATTTTCCCGATTGCGAGTGCACTGATTCCGGTTCCGGGACAGTATCCACCCATGATAAATCCGGCACCCATTATGACGCCGCCAATGATTGTTGCATTCATATAATAGGGATTCACATAAACCAGTTTCAGGTTTAATAAACCAAAAAAACTTAGCAACTGCGAACCAACCAAAGCAACAATAGCAGCTGTAAAAAATACCTTTAACACGGTTGTGTCGTAACCATAAAACATACCGGCTAACCGGCGGCTTGAAGAAAACCCGGCTTGTTCAAGGGCAAACCCAAAACCTACTCCGATGAAAAGAGCAATCAGAAGGTTTAACCATTCCGGAAATTCTGAGAGTATTGAAAGTGGACCCATTGTTTGAAGGATTGAATGATTGATTAATAAACTTTCAGCTTTTTAAATCCAGAGACTTCGAAAAAACCAGGCGAAAAGATAAGCCGATCCGAAAATGGCCACCATCGTTACAAAACCAGCGACCGAAAGAACCGCCATTCCCGAAAGCGCAGCCCCACTGGTACATCCTCGGGCAAGCTGGGCCCCATAGACAAAAAACACACCTCCAAGGAAAGCAAAAAGCAATCTTTTCTTATTGGTGATTTTCGGTGACTTTTCAACTTTGAATTTTAAACGGTGTGAGATAGCTCCGGAAATAAAACCGCCCAGTACCATTCCAAAAACTTCAAGTACCAGCCAGTTTTTCAACGGGCTTTCCCCATTCTCGAAATACTTACTGTAATAGGTAGATTCCATTGCATGATCATTATCAACCACACCAACAATGGCAACCATCGCGTATTTAATTCCCCCGCTGGCACCAAGTCCGCGCCCCGAAAGGAACATGGCAGATAGCAGCACTAATCCAAGAAGGGTTCCTGCCACATAGGGGTTCATATATTTTCGTCTTTCCATCTTTGAATAAGTTTATTAATTATTTAGATGCTGACTAATAAGACAATTTCATTGCATGGATTGTTTCGTAAAAAAAATTCTGGCAAGTGAAGTAGATCTTAGAATCTACGATAAAGAAACTGAATAAAATACAGGAGACAGCAAATCCCAAATTATGAGCAATTTACATTTCTATTCAATCATGCAAAAAATGTTATACTTTGTTAATATTCGACCTTTATTGACCGGTTGACTAACAGATTGTTTAATTTTGCAATTGTTATTACTATTTAAAATTAAAAAAGTGAGAATATGAAAACGAAATTAATGGTTTGCTTATTTGCATTTATCATGATTGAATCGTGCGTCAGTACCCGAAAATATAATGAACAGGTAGATCAGACTGCCCGAGAGAAATCGGCACATGAAGCTACAAAACAGAATCTGGATAAATGTGCCAATACGGTAATTGTTGATGATAAGAAAATTGCAGATCTGCAGGCAGAACTGGCTTTGGCACAGGATCAGACTACCTTTTTGAAGCAGAACAACACCCAGGCTTTGAAACAATTGGAAAGTCTGTCTGTGATCTCGAGTTCGCAGGCCGAAAGCATCAAAAAGTCGATGGACAATATGGGAATGAAGGATAATATGATCTTCAGTCTTCAGTCATCGCTTGCACAGCGTGATTCTTTAAATATGGCACTTGTAATGAATCTGAAAGGTGCAATTGGCAATCTGGATGATAAGGACATCAATATCAAGGTTGATAAAGGGGTCGTTTACATTGACATCTCTGATAAGATGCTTTTCAAAAGCGGAAGTTACAATATTACAGACAGGGCCAGCGAAGTGTTGGGCAAAGTGGCAATGGTGTTGAAAAATCAAAAGGACATCGAATTTATGGTTGAAGGACATACAGATAATATTCCATTCAGAAGAGGTGACCTGCTCGATAATTGGGATTTGAGCGTCAAGAGGGCAACCTCCGTGATCCGCGTACTTCAGGAGAAATACGGTTTAAATCCTGCCAAGATGACCGCCGCAGGCCGCAGCGAATACCAGCCTTTAAGTGACAACGAAACAGCAGAAGGCAAAGCAGCCAACAGGAGAACACGCATCGTGATCCTTCCACAGCTTGATCAGTTCTTTAAATTATTGGAACGACCAACAAGATAAGGCTTTAATATTTCTAATATATTTAAAAGGGGAACTTCGGTTTCCCTTTTTTTATGGGTTAAATGCAATTGGGTGGAAACAATTATAACCGATAAGATAAAAATGCTTCAATTAAAAGTACTTTAAGTCTGGTCAGGTATGGAAACCTATCTGGAATTTAATGATTTTGACAGTGTGGTGAGTTGGAAGAAACGTTCAAAACTGTGTAAATAAAGAGACAAATTATTGAAAATAAAAATATTCAAATTGATGATTTGATTTAATTTATTAAGACTATATTTGAGGATAAATATGATTACGTAACCTATTTGAAATGGAATCAGTGGGCTAATTACCAATAAAACCATCTTAAAATCCGAAAAATGAAAAAAACTGTGAAGTTCCTTTATCATCTTGTGATTTTGGTAGTATTATTAATTTTCATTGTGAGCTGTCATGAAATTGTTTCGACAACAGAATTAACCGACATAAATGATGATGTAATCATTGAGAATACTCCAAATGGAAGTCCTATTATTAATAATACCATTATTTCAAAAGATTACCCGCCACATTTGATTCCGGGACAAGAAGCATTTGATTGGGAGAACCTTGAATATTTACCTTTATCACCCTATGCAAAAGCACCTATTCCTTTGCCATGGACAGACAAGGCCAAAAGGTGCTTTAGTGATGACATTCGCTATGATTTTAAAAAATCTGATGGCTGGGAACTATACAGTTGTACTTTCTCAAAGGAAATATTTGCAGCAGTGAACACGTTTATTTTATACAACAGGTACCGGGGTGTTTTAAGATACTACTATTATCTTACAGGCACAGGTATTGATAAGGTTAAAGATTTCAATATATTATCAAACAGCATATTGGCTGTTGGTTCTCATGCTTCAATGTCACCTTCATTAAATTTTGCACATCAAAAAATTGTTGACATCAATAAGAATTCAATACTTTGTACTACAATTGATCTTCAATCGATTTCAGATTCGACCTGGTATGTCTGGGAAAATGAAATAGCTTTTGATAAAGACATTTATAATCAGAATCCTGGAACTTTGATGCTTGGCTTTGCATACTACATGCTAAAAAAGAATGTATTGCTATTAAATGGTAAACCGATAAGTAATCTTAATACAAAAGTCCGGTTTTCGGATACTCAATATGGTTATGGAGACTCCTATTCCGGAGATGTAAACCTGTTGCTTTATGGTAAAAATGATTTGAATCAAGTAAGTAGTATTTTATCTGCTTCGGATTTATCGTCATTAAAGCAAATATACAATCAGCAATCTTTTAATGAACTTCTAAATGGAACAATAGATTCTAGTTCAGAAGGTGAAATACAGTGGGATGCAAATATATCAATTACTACAGCCCCAAGTGGCGTCGGACTGACTGGTGGGAATGAAACATTTGCAGTTAGCGGTGCGGATAATTCAGTTATGCAAGGAATGCGTCCATTCTATACTAAGGCGCTTGGTGTGTTTTACCTCAATGCGAAACCCAAAGTAACCTATTCTAAACTCGCAGATGAAAATCGTCAACATCAATATGAATTTAATGCCAATTCTGTGGAGTATTTGTTTAATCCTTCCGTAACCGAAATTGCCGATATTAAAAACATTACTCAAGAGATAGTGGCCACACAAAATGCCGGATTATTCGAGAATTACAGCAGGGCAAAATTATTCATTGGCCAAAAACTTACATCAAACCTTCCATTAACTATACAGGGTGTACGGGTTGGTTTCGATGTGGTCCCTAAAGATGGAAGTAAGACAGTTCATATAGTCAAAACTTTTCAGGCAGAAATAATAGTTGCGAAATAGTTAGCAGGAACAAAATCGATTTATTGCAGTCTGTTATAACTGCCTAATAAGAGAAAAAAGCTAAAAGACTTTGATACATATTCTCAGACAAAAAAACAAATTCACAAACTCAGTTACCTGAAAGTAAATGCAATAGACCCACCAACTACTTCTCCCTGAAAAAGAATACCTTTGCCCCTGATTCTTCAATCAGAGGAATTCGAAATTAATTACAGATCAAAGATGACTTTTTCAGAATTAGGGATTAACGAATATATAATCCACGCGCTTCAGAACAATAAAATATCCATTCCAACAGATATTCAAAAACAGGCTATTCCACACATCCTCAACAAAAAACAGGATTTAGTGGCCGTTGCACAAACCGGCACAGGTAAGACAGCAGCATTTTGCTTGCCGATATTACAATCCATCAATCCTATGTCGCCTAAAATACAGGCATTGGTACTGGTTCCAACACGTGAGTTGGGACAGCAGGTTGCACGGGAATTCTTTCTTTTCTCCAAATATTTGCCACGTGTATTTGCCGAATCGGTATATGGTGGGGCGCCCATCGATGAACAGATACAGAACCTCAAACGTGCCACACATGTAGTGGTTGCGACTCCTGGCCGGTTGATCGACCTGCTCGAACGAAAAGCACTCAGCCTCGAAGACCTGAACTTTCTGGTGTTAGATGAGGCCGACGAAATGATTAAAATGGGTTTCAAATCAGAGATAGATGAGATTCTGAAATCGTGCAAAGAAGGGATTACGAAGTCGCTGTTCACCGCCACAATGCCAAAAGATGTCAGACAACTGATTAAAGAATACCTGGGCGCCGATGCTGTAGAGATCCGCATCAATGAGGAGGAGTTGATTAATCAAAAGATCGAACACCAATTTGTCGTTTATAAAAAAGGGATGAAGCTGGAATATTTGAAGGCTTTATTGAATGCACGCACCGAACAGCGTGGAATCCTGTTTTGCCGGACCAAGATTGCTGCGAAACGGTTATCAAAACAACTGGCAGGGTTTGTCGTGTCGGCCGATGCGATTCATGGTAACCTCAACCAGGAGTCGCGCGAAAAAGTAATGCGGGGATTCAAAAATGGCAGAATCAATTTACTGATCGCTACTGATATTGCAGCACGAGGTATCGATGTAAAGGATCTGGATTATATCATTCATTACCATCTTGCCGAAAAGGCCGAACAATATACGCACCGTAGCGGAAGAACAGCGCGTGCAGGGAAATCAGGCCTCTCAGTTAGTTTTGTGAAAGAGGATGAGATGAATGAAATAAACGCACTCGAGACACAACTCAATATTCAATTTTCAGCATTGCAGGTAAAAGTCGCCCCCGAATTACAGCCCGGCCCTCCGATTACAATTTATATGAATATGGGTTATGGTCAAACATTTGACAAAGAGAGTTTAAAAGACTTTTTAGTCGAAGAGGCGGGACTCGACCGGATCGATATCTACAATGTGGTAGTCGAAGAAAATCGTTCATGCTTTAATGTCCCCCCCAAATACGAACAGCAGATCTTTCTCAATCTGAAGGGGATGAAATTTGCCCACCGGAATATGAAGCTCACGCTGGACGAAGCAAACAGCAAACGGAATATTTATTGAAACAATCAGCAAAAGGTGAATCATTCATTACATTTGTTAAAGTTTTACTATTAATTAGTCATTCAAATAGTAATTGTCAATGAAAGATCTGAAAACGAAAGGTATTGATAAAGATTTTCCAGTCGTTTGCGTGGGTGGATCAGCTGGTGGTCTTGATGCCTATATCCGGTTATTGCAGAATCTGCCAACCGACATGGGAGTTGCAATTGTTATTGTCAATCATGTGCGGAATCTGACGACGATGCTCCACGAGATTCTACCGCGCTATACAAAGATGCCGGTTGAATTGATCACAGAAAAACTGGACATCAAGCCCAATCATGTGTTTATCATCCCAGAGCGGCACGACTTACACGTTCATAATGATGAGTTTCGCCTTAAACCAATTTCGAAGCCTCATGGTTGGCCCGATGTAATTACAATTTTCCTACGTTCGCTGACGCAAAACTGGGATGGAAAAATCATCGCCGTGATTGTTTCTGGCTATGATGGTGATGGAGCGGAAGCACTCTGCGGAATTAAAGAAGTGGGAGGCATCACCATTGCACAAAAACCCGAAACAGCTTCTCAGCCAGATATGCCAGAAACCGCTATATCGAGTGGATGCATCGATTATATACTTTCACCAGAAGATATCGCACAGCGAATTATTAAAATTGCGAACTCGGATAAGGTAGAGAATTAGTACTGAATTTTAAGTATTTAAAATCTGTAATGCCAAAGCGGGAAGTAAATTGTTAAAGACTGTAATGACCTTCAAATTTAGAGGCATTACAATTAACAATTGTGCAACCATGAAAATAAAGGATCGCCTGTTTGAGTTTGAAGATCTGGCCTGGTTCCCGGATACCATCCGAGAAAACATGACAGACTATTTGCGATACCTGATAACCACGCTAAACTTTTACAAGCCTATTATCCCTTTGATCATTGAGGGATTAAAACAGACGAATTCAGACCAAATAGTAGATTTGTGTTCAGGTGGTGGTGGTGCCATTGCGCAGATTCAAACGAACATGGAAAAGCAATCTGATACGGACATCAAAATCACACTCACAGATAAGTTTCCAAACAAAAATGCTTTTGAATTTATTTCTTCAAAAACACATGGTCGTATTTCATTTTCAGATACTTCCGTTGATGCTTCGGATGTTCCGGCTACTTTGAACGGATTCAGAACGATATTCTCCGGTTTCCACCATTTCAATAACGATTTTGCAAAAAAAGTACTCAAAGATGCAGTCGATGCCAAATGTGGAATTGGTATTTTTGATGGTGGGAATAAGAATGTATTCGCTGTTTTCGGTATACTGATCATTCACCCCATCCTATTTTTCCTGTTCACGCCCTTCTTCAAACCATTCAGATTCTCAAGACTACTTCTTACGTATATCATTCCAATCATCCCATTTTGTACCGTTTGGGATGGAATTGTTTCAATCATCCGGTTATATAAACCCAACGAACTTCTGAAAATTGCACATGAAGTTGATACTGAAAATTATTTCTGGGAATCAGGCAAAAAGAGGAACAATTTTGGATTGAAGGTTACCTATTTGATCGGTTACCCATTGATGGGGGAATAAAAATAATAAGGTTTTACATGTTGTATGAAAATAAAATGACCGGGTGAGTCTCATTGATATGAACACTCACCCGGTCAACTGAATTTTGGTCTTATTCAACAATGGTAGAAAAACCACCGGCAGGTAACATTTTCACAGGCAGCCGATCTCCCTTTTTTACCGTGATTTCATTCGCAATAAAGGACTTGCCATCAACACCATCGGTAATCATTTTTGCAGTATAACTCTTCCCTTCCGTCAGAAAATCGAGGTCTAAAGTAATTGCCTTTTCAGTCATTTCACCGTTAATACCTCCAATAAACCATTTTTCACCCGAGCGACGTGCCATTACAACATCACGACCCGGATAACCGTAGATCATTTTGGACTCGTCCCAAACAGTAGGTAATTGTTTGATAAAACTTTGCACATATTCGGGCAATGCTTTATAAACTTCGGGGAAATCAACTAAATGAACTACTCCTGATTCAAATACAACTGTCAATGCCAATTCGTTGGAATAAGTTGTGAGGTGTTTATTCACCTTATCCGTCAATCCCAAAGGGGTGTAATCCATCGAGCCGACCACATTGCGCGTAAAAGGGAGAATTGTATTGTTCCATACCGTTGTTTCCGGATAGGAAGGTCGAAACATATAACACTCCTCGCCAGGAACTGACTCCATTCCTACAAGGTTTGGCCACGTACGTTGCCATCCACGTGGTAATGTACAACCATGAAAGTTTACCATCACATGAAAATCGGCAGCGTCTTTCAGGATGCCCATATATTGCTGAATAATGTGCTGTTTATCGCTTTGAAAGAAATCGACTTTGACCCCTTTGACACCCCATTTCTGCAGCTTCTCAAATTCAGCCCTGCGCAGTACCGGATCGAACATGATATCGCGGGGCGCTTCGGTAACGGTGTTATGAGGTCCGCCTGAATTGTACCACAGCCAGATTCCCACCTTCTTTTGATTGGCATATCCGATCAGTTGCTCAATATTTCCGCCTTCCATCATGTTCCAGTTGGCATCGACAAGGAAGTAAGGTATTCCCCATTCGGCCGAAAAGTCGATAAATGGAATCATGCTTTTGTAGACTTTCGGACTTGCAGGATCTGCCCACCAACTCCAGGAAGCCAATCCTGGTTTAACCCAGGAAACATCAGCAATTTTGGAGGATTCGCTTAAGCTATTCACCATTGTTGAAGCGGCAATTATAGAAAGATTTTTCCCGATCATAATGACCCGCCACGGAGTCGCCCATGGTAATTCTTTACTTTGGGGATTGGCATTGCCAAGGCTCATTGCCTCTTTTTCACCCGGATAGCGAACAGAATACAAACCTCCGGGAGCATTTTGAGCAAGACGTGATCCACAGAACGAACCATCAAGGCCAGCTTCTGTCAATAAAACCCAGGCATTTGAAGTCTGAAATAAACCGGCAAAGCACCATCCTTCAGCTTCAGGAGATGATTCCCCAACCGGGCTTCCATTCGTAAAATTACGCTCATAACCAGGAGAATACATTGTGATGCTATCGTAAGGTTCAATCCATGCTTTACCAGTTTCAGCAAATTTAAATCCAGTGATTTCATTTGTAATTTCGTAATTGCCGGTAGCACTTTCGGGGAAACGATAGCGGAATGCAACCCCGTCATTCCCGGCGCGAAGAACCAGTTCAATTTTGGCTTTCAGTTCATTTTCGAAAGTCAACACAAGTTCCTTTGCCGAATATTTACATTCCAGTTGTTTACCTACAACCAATTTATAATTCTCGGAAATAAACCGTAGTTGCGACTCAGATACAAACGATAATTTCTCAATAAACTGTGCATCATTCCGGGTGATTCCCAGCGGTGATTCACCAATCACCAATGTATCGGAATAACCAACTGTATAAAACAACCGGTTCTCTTTTTCGAAGACTTTAAAACTGATTTTATTATCGGGTGATTTTAAAATCCATTCTGTCGGTTCTGAGCATCCGCCTAACGCGAAGACCAAAGCCAGCGAAATTAATTGCAATGACTTTACAATTCTCATAGCAGGTTGCTGTTAGTTGATTAGTTGGCTGATTCAAACTGCTGAAGGAACCTTACATCATTTTCGAAATAAAGACGTAAATCGTTGACACCAAATTTCAACATTGCAATTCTTTCGATTCCCATCCCAAATGCATAACCAGTATATTTTTTACTATCGATTCCTGAAGCTTCGAGAACGTTAGGATCGACCATACCGCAACCTAAAATTTCAAGCCATCCTGTGTATTTGCAAACGTTACAACCTTTCCCTCCACAAATCGAACACGAGACATCCACTTCTGCCGAAGGTTCCGTAAACGGGAAGTAAGAGGGACGCATACGGATCTCTGCATTCTCTCCAAAAAGTTCCTTGGCATAGTAAAGCAACGTTTGTTTCAGATCGGCAAACGACACGTTTTCGTCAATGTACAATCCTTCGACCTGGTGAAACATACAGTGAGCACGATAGGATATGGCTTCATTTCGGAAAACGCGTCCGGGTGTTACCGTACGAATCGGTGGTTTCATCGTCTCCATATCGTGAACCTGCACCGAGGAGGTGTGGGTGCGCAAAAGAACATCTGGATTGGTTTGGATGAAAAATGTATCCTGCATATCACGGGCCGGATGTTCCTCCGCGAAATTCAATGCACTGAAAACATGCCAGTCATCCTCTATCTCAGGTCCTTCTGAAACGACGAAGCCTAATCTTTTAAAAATATCGAGTATTTCGTTTTTGACAATTGAGATAGGATGACGCGTTCCTAATTTCATCGGTTCGCCCGGAAGTGTAAGATCGACGCCTGAACCGGCAGATTTCTGCTCTGTCAAACCTTCTTTCAACAGATTGATCTTTTCGAGTGCAAATTCCTTCAATGTATTTACGGCCGCACCGATTTCTTTCTTCTGATCGGCTGATACATTGCGGAATTCTTCAAACAGCTTAGAGATCTCGCCCTTTTTACTAAGGTACTTGATTCGAAGCTCTTCGGCTTCCTCAACCGATTTGGCGACAATTCCTTCAATCTCTTGTTGTAATTCTTTGATGCGCGTTAACATTGCAATCTTTTGTTTTGTGAACCGCAAAATTACAAAA